>Ga0079226_10004841_pt1 | contig 10299 bp, 6 predicted proteins | sample Poulit2014_FD_76345 | JGI IMG/M metagenome (GOLD analysis project Ga0079226, IMG submission 76345) | Agricultural soil microbial communities from Georgia to study Nitrogen management - Poultry litter 2014 | ecosystem: Environmental > Terrestrial > Soil > Agricultural land | place: USA: Georgia... | reverse complement strand
GTATTCCATTCCTTGAGAACGATGACTCCAACCGTGCGCTGATGGGAGCGAACATGCAGCGTCAGGCGGTGCCTTTGTTGGAACCTGAAGCACCAATAGTCGGAACCGGAATGGAATATGTATCCGGTAAAGATTCGGGTGCCGCGATTATCTGCCGGAATGACGGTGTTGTGGAGCACGTTGAAGCTAAAGAAGTACGTATCCGACGTGTTTCTGAAGTTGATGGCAAAGAAGTGAAGGGCGACTTGGATGTTTATCGCATGCAGAAATATATCCGTTCAAACCAGGGGACCTGCTATAACCAGCGCCCAATTGTCAGCAAAGGCGATCGTGTCACCAAAGGAGAAATCCTGGCTGACGGTCCGTCGATGGAAGACGGTGAACTAGCGCTTGGCCGCAACGCGCTGGTCGGCTTTATGACCTGGGAAGGTTATAACTATGAGGACGCGGTCATCATGAGTGAGCGCATGGTGAAAGATGATGACTTTACGTCAATTCATATCGAGGAATACGAATCAGAAGCCCGTGATACGAAACTTGGACCGGAAGAAATTACACGGGATATTCCAAACGTCGGCGAGGAGGCTCTGAAGAACCTTAACGAAAACGGTATTATCCGCATCGGCGCAGAAGTTTCTGATGGTGATATCCTGGTCGGTAAAGTTACACCTAAAGGGGTAACTGAACTGTCTGCTGAAGAACGGCTGCTCCACGCCATCTTTGGCGAGAAAGCGCGGGAAGTTCGTGACACGTCATTGAAAGTGCCGCACGGAGCAGGCGGTATTGTCCTGGAAGTTAAAATATTCAACCGGGAAGACGGGGATGAATTGCCTCCGGGTGTAAACCAGCTGGTACGTGTTTACATCGTTCAGAAACGGAAAATATCTGAAGGGGACAAAATGGCGGGAAGACATGGTAACAAAGGTGTTATTTCCAAGATTTTACCTGAAGAAGATATGCCGTTCCTGCCTGATGGCACACCAATCGACATCATGCTCAATCCATTGGGTGTACCGTCACGCATGAATATCGGACAGGTGTTTGAATTGCATCTGGGCATGGCAGCACGTCAGCTTGGACTGCATGTGGCCACACCGGTATTTGATGGCGCAAGTGAAGAAGATGTTTATGAGACATTGCAGGAAGCAGGCATGTCGAAGGACGCCAAAACAATCCTGTATGACGGCCGGACCGGTGAGCCGTTTGATAACCGTGTATCTGTCGGTGTCATGTATATGATTAAACTCGCACACATGGTTGACGATAAGCTGCACGCCCGTTCGACCGGACCTTATTCACTAGTAACGCAGCAGCCATTGGGCGGTAAAGCGCAATTTGGAGGCCAGCGTTTCGGTGAAATGGAAGTCTGGGCACTTGAAGCGTATGGTGCTGCTTATACACTTCAGGAAATACTGACGGTGAAATCGGATGATGTGGTAGGCCGTGTCAAAGCCTATGAATCAATCGTTAAAGGTGATAATGTAACAGAGCCCGGCGTACCTGAATCGTTTAAAGTACTTATCAAAGAGCTTCAGAGTCTTGGAATGGACGTTAAAATGCTGTCCAGCGATGAATCGGAAATCGAAATGCGCGAACTGGAAGAAGAAGAAACACAAGCGGCAAGCAAATTAAACCTGGAAGCTGAGGAAAATTAATAGGATTGCGCTTTGTAGAGGCTGATGATGAATCGGATCAGGAAAAACTGGCAAAATACCAGTTTTTCCGGTCCGGGAAAATCGGACACAAAAAAGGGAGGTAGACCCTTGCTGGATGTAAATAATTTTGAGTATATGAAAATCGGGTTAGCTTCGTCAGAAAAAATTCGCTCGTGGTCTCATGGTGAGGTCAAGAAACCGGAGACAATCAACTACCGTACATTAAAGCCGGAAAAAGATGGTCTGTTTTGCGAACGGATTTTTGGACCGCAAAAGGACTGGGAATGTCATTGCGGCAAATATAAACGGGTACGCTACAAGGGTGTCGTTTGTGATCGGTGCGGGGTTGAGGTTACAAAAGCAAAAGTCCGCCGTGAACGCATGGGTCATCTCGAGCTGGCTGCACCAATATCGCACATTTGGTATTTTAAAGGAATTCCAAGCAGGATGGGGCTTGTATTGGATATGTCACCTCGTGCCTTGGAGGAAGTCATTTATTTCGCTGCATATATTGTTACGGAAACCGGTGATACACCGCTGGAAAAGAAACAGCTCCTTTCCGAAAAGGAATATCGTGCCTATTATGAGAAATATGGTGCAACGTTCAAAGCGCAAATGGGTGCTGAAGCGATCCGCAAACTTCTGCAGGATATTGATCTTGAAAAAGAAGTTAACACACTGAAAGAGGAATTGAAGACAGCGCATGGACAGCGAAGGACACGTGCGATTAAACGTCTTGAAGTTCTGGAGTCATTTCGCAATTCTGGTAACGATACTTCCTGGATGGTTCTCGATGTGCTTCCGGTTATCCCGCCGGAAATTCGCCCGATGGTTCAGCTTGACGGCGGACGTTTTGCCACATCAGACCTGAACGATTTATATCGCCGTGTCATCAACCGCAATAACCGTCTGAAACGCCTTCTTGACCTTGGGGCGCCAAGCATCATCGTTCAAAACGAAAAACGGATGCTGCAGGAATCAGTTGATGCACTGATTGATAACGGACGGCGCGGACGTCCGGTAACAGGTCCCGGTAATCGACCGCTTAAATCACTTTCTCATATGCTGAAAGGGAAACAGGGACGTTTCCGTCAGAACTTGCTTGGTAAACGTGTCGATTATTCCGGACGTTCAGTAATCGTTGTTGGGCCGAGTCTGGAAATGTACCAATGCGGTCTGCCAAAAGAAATGGCATTGGAACTGTTTAAGCCATTTATTATGAAAGAGCTTGTCGAAAAAGGATTTGCTCATAACATCAAATCGGCCAAACGCAAAATCGAACGGGTTCACCCGGAAGTATGGGATGTTCTTGAAGAAGTGATCAAGGAACATCCGGTTCTATTAAACCGTGCACCGACATTGCACCGCTTAGGTATTCAGGCATTTGAACCCGTGCTGGTTGAAGGTCGCGCAATTCGTCTTCACCCGCTTGTCTGTACAGCTTATAATGCAGACTTTGACGGTGACCAAATGGCTGTGCACGTGCCGCTTTCGGCAGAAGCACAAGCAGAAGCACGTGTCCTGATGCTTTCTGCACAGAATATCCTGAACCCGAAAGATGGCAAACCTGTTGTAACACCATCACAGGATATGGTTTTGGGTAACTATTATCTGACACTGGAACGTGAAAATGCAATTGGTGAAGGAAGCCGTTTCAAAGATACAGATGAGGCACTCCTTGCCTATCAGAACGGTTATGTTCACTTGCACTCACGCATAGCTGTCAAGGCATCCAGTCTTAACAAGAAATCCTTTACGGAAGAACAGCAGGATCAAATGCTGCTGACAACAATCGGTAAATTGATTTTTAATGAGATTTTGCCGGAGTCGTTCCCATATATTAACGAACCGACAAAGTCCAACCTGGAAATTAAAACACCTGCAAAATACTTTGTTGAGCAGGGAGCAGATATTGACGAAGAGATTAAAAAGCGTGATGTCATCCCACCGTTCAAGAAAGGAATACTGGGTGATATCATTGCCGAAGTGTTTAAACGGTTTAAGATAACCGAAACATCCAAGATGCTTGACCGCATGAAGGATCTCGGATTCAGTTACTCAACAAGTGCAGGCATGACTGTAGGCGTCTCAGACATTGTTGTCCTCCAAGAAAAAGAAGAGGTTCTAAGTGAAGCACAGGAGCAAGTTGATAAAGTATCAAAACAGTTCAGGCGCGGTCTGATTACGGACAACGAGCGGTATGACCGGGTTATCGCAATCTGGTCACAGGCCAAGGACGATATTCAGGAACGTCTGATGGAATCGCTGGATAAACGAAACCCAATCTTCATGATGAGTGATTCCGGGGCCAGAGGTAATGCTTCAAACTTCACACAGCTTGCCGGGATGCGCGGTCTGATGGCTAACCCGTCAGGCGAGATTATGGAACTGCCGATTAAGTCCAGCTTCCGCGAAGGCCTGACTGTACTGGAATACTTTATTTCAACACACGGTGCACGTAAAGGTCTTGCCGATACAGCACTGAAAACAGCTGACTCGGGTTACCTGACACGCCGCCTTGTTGACGTAGCTCAGGATGTTATCATTCGCGAAGACGACTGCGGCACAGACCGCGGTCTGACAGTTTCTGCATTGAAAGATGACGTGGAAGTAATCGAACCGCTGCTGGACCGCTTAGTCGGACGTACAGTATTCGAAAATGTGCGTCACCCTGAAACTGATGAAATGATTGTAGAGAAAAACGATGTGATGACGGAAGACCAGTCCAAGCAAATCGTAGAAGCCGGTATTGAAAAAGTCATTATCAGGTCTGCATTCACATGCAACACCAAACAAGGTGTCTGCAAAAAATGCTATGGCCGCAACTTGGCTACCGGCGATGAGGTTGAAGTTGGCGAAGCAGTCGGTATCATTGCCGCACAGTCCATTGGGGAACCTGGTACCCAGCTGACAATGCGTACCTTCCACACTGGCGGTGTTGCAGGTGATGATATCACACAAGGTTTGCCGCGTATTCAAGAGCTGTTTGAAGCACGCAATCCAAAAGGGCAGGCTGTGATCAGTGAGATTTATGGTACTGTTCAGGAAATAAGAGAAGTGAAAGATAAACAGGAGGTCGTCATCCAAGGTGATGTCGAGGAACGCGTATACCCTGTACCTTACAATGCGCGTATGAGAGTGTCTGAAGGTGATGACGTGCTTGCCGGGCAGGCACTTATGGAAGGTTCTGTTGATCCAAAAGAGCTTCTCCGGGTACAAGGTATTGATGGCGTACAACAATACCTGCTGCGTGAGGTCCAGAAAGTATACCGAATGCAAGGTGTGGAAATTGGCGACAAGCACGTCGAAGTTATGGTACGTCAGATGATACGCAAGATCCGTGTCGTTGAATCAGGGGATACGGATGAACTGCCTGGCTCATTACTGGAAATTCATCAGTTCCGGGATGCCAATCAGACAGTTCTGCAGGAAGGGCGGCAGCCGGCCATCGGTCAGCCAGTACTTCTCGGTATCACAAAAGCATCACTGGAAACTGATTCCTTCTTATCTGCTGCATCCTTCCAGGAAACAACCCGTGTACTGACGGATGCTGCGATTAAAGGCAAGCGCGATGAATTGCTCGGACTTAAAGAAAATGTCATCATCGGTAAGCTGGTCCCTGCCGGCACTGGTATCCAGCGTTACCGTAAGCTTGAAACATCCTTGGATGAACCGGAAGAAAATGTTGATGAGCCGGAAGGGACAGAGCCGGTGGAAAACACATTTTCGTAGGCAAGTAATGATATCGGAAGCACTCAAAAATTAGCCCGAAATAACGTTGACAATACAAACCAGGAATGGTAATATATCCAGGGTGCTTCCGATTATACTTGTTACTTTGGAGGATATGCGGATGTCTTATGAAAAAGTGACCCGGTTTCAATCAAATTTGATAATCGGAACGAAACAGACACTTAAAGCAATCAAACGTGGTGCTGTAAGTGAAGTATTTATTGCTGATGATGCAGACCGGCACATCACCCGGAAGGTGGAAAGCATGGCTCATGAAATGAGTGTGCCCTGTCACCGGGTTGACTCTATGCAAAAGCTTGGTGATGCTTGCGGCATTGATGTCAACGCATCAGCTGTTGCATTAAAACAATAAGGGTTTTGGCGATTTCATCGCGAAGACTTTGTTTTTTGCGAAAAAATGAACCACCTGGATATGTGGTATTACGATAGTAATTGTAATGGGTGGTATCCGTGTATCTAATTACTGACTAAAAAAGAGAGGAGGAAATAAAATGCCTACAATTAATCAATTGGTACGCAAAGGTCGTGTGAGCAAACCTAAAAAGTATGACTCACCTGCACTGAACAGAGGTTATAATAGCTTCAAAAAACAATTTACGAACCAAGATGCACCACAAAAGCGTGGCGTTTGCACCCGTGTTGGCACATTGACACCCAAAAAACCAAACTCTGCACTGCGGAAATATGCGCGTGTTCGCTTGTCAAACAACATGGAAGTGTCCGCCTACATTCCTGGAATTGGACACAATCTGCAGGAGCACAGTGTTGTGCTGATTCGCGGCGGGCGTGTAAAAGACTTGCCGGGTGTTCGTTATCACGTTGTACGCGGTGCTCTTGACACTGCAGGTGTAGAAGGCCGTGCACAAGGCCGTTCAAAATATGGCACGAAGAAACCTAAAGCTAAAAAATAAACTAATGCGATAGATTTAGGGAAAGGAGGGAGACATATGCCACGTAAAGGACCAGTACCTAAACGCGATGTCTTGCCTGATCCGCTTTATAATTCAAAATTGGTAACGCGTTTGATTAATCAGATTATGGTAGATGGTAAACGGGGTAAAGCACAAAAAATTCTCTATAATGCGTTTGCACTCGTTTCGGAAAGAAGCGGGCAAGACGCGATGGAAGTATTTGAACAAGCGATGAAGAATGTCATGCCTGTTCTGGAAGTGCGTGCACGCCGTGTTGGCGGTTCAAACTATCAGGTACCGATGGAAGTGCGCCCGGAACGCCGTCAGGCATTGGGATTGCGCTATATTGTTAACTATTCACGTCTCCGTGGAGAAAAAACAATGGAAGAGCGACTCGCCAATGAAGTTCTGGATGCTTCAAACAACACTGGAGCGTCGGTCAGAAGACGTGAAGAATTACACAAGATGGCAGAGGCAAATAAAGCATTTGCCCATTATCGCTGGTAATCAAAACGAAATAAAAGCTTTCAACAGAAAGGAGAAGAATACATGGCCAGAGAGTTCTCCTTGGAAAAGACGCGTAATATTGGTATTATGGCTCACATTGATGCAGGCAAAACCACTACTACCGAGCGTATTCTTTTCTATACAGGACGTATCCACAAAATTGGTGAAACCCATGAAGGCGCATCACAGATGGACTGGATGGAGCAGGAACAAGATCGTGGTATTACTATCACGTCCGCTGCAACCACTGCCCAATGGAAAAATCACCGTATAAATATTATTGATACACCGGGGCACGTTGATTTCACAGTCGAAGTTGAACGTTCTTTGCGTGTACTTGACGGCGCTGTAACTGTGCTTGACGCACAATCCGGCGTTGAGCCACAGACAGAGACTGTGTGGCGTCAGGCAACAACGTATGGTGTACCACGAGTTGTCTTCGTTAACAAAATGGATAAAGTCGGCGCTGATTTCTTGTATTCAACGAATACATTAAAAGAACGTCTTGGCGCCAATGCGCATGCCGTTCAGCTGCCGATTGGTGCAGAAGATAATTTCGAAGGTATCATCGACCTGATCACCATGCAGGCCTATTACTATGAAGATGAACTCGGAACCCGTGCCGATGCTCGTGAAATCCCTGACGAGTATAAAGAAAAAGCCGAAGAACTGCGCGGTGAATTAATTGAGGCTGTCGCGGAAGTTGATGAAGACCTCATGATGCAATATCTTGAAGGTGAAGAGATTTCCGAGGAGGATCTTAAAAAAGCGATTCGCACAGCAACACTGAATGTTGAATTTTATCCGGTATACTGCGGCTCTGCATTTAAAAACAAAGGTGTTCAATTAGTATTGGACGGCGTTATTGACTACCTTCCATCTCCAACGGATGTACCGCCGATAGAAGGTATAGTACCGGGAACAGAAGAAGAAACAACACGACCATCTGACGATAATGCACCGTTTTCAGCACTCGCATTTAAAGTTATGACAGACCCGTATGTAGGTAAGCTGACATTCTTCCGGGTGTACTCGGGTACATTGGATGCCGGTTCATATGTCAAAAACTCGGTTAAAGATAACCGGGAACGAGTTGGACGCATCCTGCAAATGCATGCAAACTCACGGCAGGAAATTAAGACAGTACATGCCGGCGAAATTGCAGCAGGTGTTGGTCTGAAAGATACATCGACCGGGGAAACGCTATGTGATGAAAAGGATCTTGTTGTTCTTGAGTCCATGGACTTTCCGGAACCGGTTATTTCGGTTGCCATTGAGCCTAAAACAAAAGCCGATCAGGATAAGATGGGAATTGCTTTGGGCAAACTGGCAGAAGAAGACCCGACTTTTAAGACGGAAACAGATGAAGAAACCGGCCAGACCATCATTTCCGGAATGGGCGAATTACATCTCGACGTTATCGTTAACCGGCTGAAAGTTGAATTCAAGGTCGAAGCGCAAGTTGGCGCACCGCAAGTGGCCTACCGCGAAACATTCCGCGGATCTGCTGAGGTTGAAGGCAAATTCATTCGTCAATCCGGAGGTCGTGGACAGTACGGACATGTTTTGGTTAAATTTGAACCAAACGATGAAGGCGCAGGCTATGAATTTGAAAATAAAATCGTCGGTGGTGTCATACCGCGTGAATATATTCCATCTGTTGATTCAGGCATCCGTGAATCAATGGAGAATGGTGTATTAGCGGGCTATCCACTTATCGATGTTAAGGCAACGCTTTTCGATGGAAGCTACCATGATGTTGACTCAAACGAGATGGCATTTAAAATTGCCGGATCGATGGCTCTCAAGGAAGCTAAAAGAGAATGCAGACCGGTTCTGCTTGAGCCGATGATGAAAGTTGAAATTGTTATCCCTGAAGAGTATATGGGTGATATTATGGGGGATGTGACATCACGCCGTGGCCGTGTAGAAGGTATGGAACCGCGCGGACCGGCACAGCTTGTCAAAGCATTTGTGCCGCTTGCTGAAATGTTTGGTTACGCAACATCATTAAGATCCAACACACAAGGACGCGGAACTTTTACAATGCATTTTGACCATTATGAGGAAGTGCCAAAGAGCATCTCTGAAGAAATTATTAAGAAAAATGCAGGAGAATAATTGATTTTTTCCTTAATCTGACGTATAACTTTTATTGAAGGCTCGGTTTATTCGGCCCTTCAATAAATTTAAAAAAACACTTTTATTTCTTTAAAGGAGGAACTATACATGTCTAAAGAAAAATTTGACCGCTCGAAAAGTCACGTGAATATTGGAACAATTGGACACGTCGACCATGGTAAAACCACATTGACTGCAGCTATCACAACTACAATGCATAATGAATCCGGTGCAGGTTCTGCAATGAATTTTGACGAAATCGACCATGCCCCAGAGGAAAAAGAACGAGGTATTACAATCGCTACTTCCCACGTGGAGTATGAAACGGACTCCCGTCACTATGCACATGTTGACTGCCCAGGGCACGCTGACTATGTTAAAAACATGATCACCGGTGCAGCACAAATGGACGGTGCTATTCTGGTTGTATCTGCAGCTGACGGCCCAATGCCACAAACTCGTGAGCATATTCTGCTCTCACGCAACGTCGGTGTTCCAGCAATTGTTGTATTCCTAAACAAAGTTGACATGGTTGACGACGAAGAGCTGCTCGAACTGGTTGAAATGGAAGTTCGTGACCTTCTGACTGAATATGACTTCCCTGGAGACGATATTCCAGTCGTTAAAGGTTCAGCTTTGAAAGCTCTTGAAGGCGAAGCAGAATACCAAGAGAAAATCCATGAATTGATGGCAGCAATCGACGAATACATTCCAACTCCCGAGCGTGATCATGACAAGCCATTCATGATGCCTGTTGAGGACGTATTCTCCATCACTGGCCGTGGTACTGTTGCAACCGGCCGTGTTGAGCGCGGTACAGTTAAAGTTGGTGATGAAGTAGAAATCGTCGGTCTTGCAGAGGACTTGAGCAAATCTACTGTAACTGGTGTGGAAATGTTCCGTAAACTTCTTGACTATGCTGAAGCAGGTGACAACATTGGCGCACTTCTTCGCGGTGTTTCCCGTGAAGATATCAACCGTGGCCAGGTTTTGGCTAAGCCAGGATCAATCACACCACATACAAACTTTAAAGCGGAAGTTTATGTACTGTCCAAAGATGAAGGTGGACGCCACACGCCATTCTTCGCTAACTATCGTCCGCAGTTTTACTTCCGTACTACTGATGTGACTGGTGTTATTCAGCTTCCAGAAGGCGTTGAAATGGTTATGCCAGGTGACAACATCGAAATGGATGTTGAATTGATTTCGCCAATTGCCATTGAAGACGGTACACGCTTCTCTATCCGTGAAGGTGGAAAAACCGTTGGATCCGGTGTTGTAACAAAAATCGAAAAATAAAACATGGTTAATATAAAAAATAGGCAGCGTGACGACGCTGTCTATTTTTTGTT
>Ga0079226_10004839_pt1 | contig 10305 bp, 7 predicted proteins | sample Poulit2014_FD_76345 | JGI IMG/M metagenome (GOLD analysis project Ga0079226, IMG submission 76345) | Agricultural soil microbial communities from Georgia to study Nitrogen management - Poultry litter 2014 | ecosystem: Environmental > Terrestrial > Soil > Agricultural land | place: USA: Georgia... | reverse complement strand
GCCCCTGCTAAAATGCATTGCGACTGTTACAAGGCAATATAGAGGCTTTTTGCTCTCCGCGGAACCCACAATTTGATGATTCAGCTCATGCCGGCTGGAAGAAATGCCAGTTCAGGGAAAGAACGGTCCGGGAGAGGAATTAGTCGAAGAGAAATAACAGCTAAAAAGAAATACTGGTTTGGGCGAAATACTGGTCCGGAAGCCTTCCGGATTTATCTAAAAATTCAGGCATCAGTAGAAATAATGTACGGAGAAAAATTCCCATTCTGGAGAAATAACGAGGCGGAAACTTGCCGGACCCAGGCCAATCTATTGGATGATAATATTATCAGTATTGATTGGTAAGATCAACAACAATGGGGCAGCTAATATCATCAGTAATGGTCGGCAAAATCATCAGCAAAAAAAGAGAAGTAGTTGACACAGGCGGTCCTTTTTTTGGGAAAATAGGGAGATCATTATAGGAAACGAGGGAAAACTATTATAGGAGAAAAGGGTGGGTGCTTCTTTGGAAAAAATGGGCGTAACTATTTCTGAAAATAAGGTTAAAATCAAATTTTATACCTGAACCGGCATATTGACAGCAAGAAAAAAAGAGGATGATATCTGACCGTATGAATAGTGCTAAGTCTTTGATTGCCAAATAACTATTGGGGAAAGTTCATAGCTGCCGCACTAAAGCGGCCCATACGGCTAAAAAACGGTAAAGTATATAAAGTCAAGCCTTAATATTTAGCAGTATAAATATTTATAACTTTCTTAGTGCCAATAAATTAACGTATTTACATAAAGTAATATATTGAAAAAGAAAGTCACCAGAATAGTGCGTCACCTAAATAATTTAGGTCCTGCAAATCATAATTTCATAAATAGAGGGTGTAATCCGAAGTTAATATAGGGTAATACCTTGGTAATCAATAAGTTATCAGGGTAAGATATTCCAGTGATGAGGTCGAGTCAGGGCTATATGACACGCCTAAATAATTTAGGTTTAGGGAAAAAAGATCCGACACGACAATTATTCATGGATAATTAAATAGCTCTAAAATACTTTATATAAATAAGTTACAGTGATAATCTATAAAATACATTATATATAATATATTTATATGGCCATATCCTGGATTTGATAGGGGAATTTTAGCCAAAAAAATTGGCCGCTGTGCGGAATGGTCAGCGGCCAATTAAATCAGAAATTAAAGAGGTGGTCGCATATGATGTTCAGCCGGATCGCTCCATGAGCGAAAGTCCAATCCGTCCTCGTTCAAGGTCGAGAGAAATAATCTCGAGTTTGACAACATCACCCACCGAAATAATATCATGGGGATCCTCCACCTTGCGGTTTGCCATTTTTGAAATATGAAGCAGGCCATCTTGCTTGACACCGATATCGATGAAAGCTCCGAAGTCAACGACGTTGCGAACGGTCCCCTCTACCACCTGTCCCGTACTGAGATCTTCCATCTTCATGATGTCATTCCGGAGCACCGGAGCGGGCAGCGACTCCCGCGGATCGCGTCCCGGTTTTTGCAGATTTTCGATGATCAGTTCCAGCGTTGGAATCCCAACGCCGGCCCGCTTTGCCACCTGCTTTTTATCGATGCCCGAAAACTTTTCTGCGACGGTGTCGTGTTGCTCTTTTAACCTTGTCAGATCGATGTCAAAAAGATTGCAAATGGTCTCCGCGGCATCGTAACTTTCCGGATGAATGGCCGTATTGTCCAGCGGATTTTCCGACTCCGGAATCCGCATGAATCCGGCCGCCTGCTGAAATCGAAATGCGCCGATCCCGCTGATATCCCTGATCTGTTTGCGGCTCAAAAAGACCCCCTCACTTTCCCGGCGTTTCACAATGTTTTTGGCAACCCGTCGGCTGAGTCCGGAGATATGCGAAAGCAGCGGTGCGCTTGCCGTATTGAGATTCACTCCCACCTGGTTGACGCAGCTTTCCACCACATCATCAAGCGACTGCGCCAGCTGGTTCTGGTTGACATCGTGCTGGTACAATCCGACCCCGATTGATTTTGGATCGATCTTCACGAGTTCCGCCAGCGGATCCTGGACCCTCCGCGCAATCGAGATGTTGCCACGGCGGGCGGCTTCCAGATCGGGGAACTCCTCGGCGGCTTCTTTGGAAGCCGAGTAGACAGACGCCCCCGCTTCGTTAACAATCAAATAATGCAGTTCTTCATCGGGGTGCTCTTCTTTTCTTTTCTGGATAAAGCTGGCAACAATCTGTTCAGTCTCCCGGCTGGCCGTCCCGTTTCCAATAGCGATGAGATTGACGCCGTAGGTATCAATGAATGTTTCAAACACCTTTTCGGCTTCGGCCACTTTATTCCGGGGCGGCGTCGGATAGGTGGTGGTGCCCTCCAGGTATTTTCCGGTTTCATCCACGACGGCCACTTTGCAACCTGACCGGTAGGCCGGGTCTATGCCCATCACAACTTTTTGGTCCAGCGGCGGCTGCATCAGCAGGTTCGACAGGTTTTTGGCAAAGGTTTCGATGGCATGCTCATCCGCCCGGTCGGTGAGATTATTTCGGAGCTCCCGTTCCAGGGAAGGGAAGAGCAGCCGCTTGTAGGCATCCTCCACGGCATCCTGCAGATGAGAGGTAAAAATACTCATGTCGTTGGTGATGACGGTATCGTCTATGTTCTCCAGGGTGACTTCATCCCACAGCTCAACATGAACAAATAACACATTTTCACGCTCGCCCCGGTTGATTGCCAGAATTTGGTAGGGCTTCAGGTATTTGGACTTGCCTGAGCACTCGTATTTATCTTCCAAGTTGGTACGCTCTTCCACCGCGGGATTTTTCTCCGTTTTTACAACGGCGTGCTTTTTAACAATCCCGCGCAGTTTTTCCCGTACTGCAACCGATTCGTTGATCCATTCGGCCACGATGTCGAGAGCGCCGTTCATCGCTTCTTCGGCGGAGGGAACTTCCTGATCCTCATCTACAAATTCGGCCGCATGCCTGGCGGGATCCCCCTCTTCGATCTCCTGCTCCCAGATGAGCTCGGCCAGCGGCTCCAGTCCTTTTTCTTTGGCCATATCACCTTTCGTTCGGCGCTTCGGCTTGTATGGGAGGTACAGGTCCTCCAGGGTATTGAGATCGGTACTGGATGTTATCTGTTCTCTGAGCTCATCGGTCAGTTTATCCTGCTCATCGATGGATTTAAGGATGGTCTTTTTGCGCTCTTCCAGCGTGCGGTGGAATTCCAGTTTATCCCGTACCGAACGGATCTGCTGCTCATCAAGTCCGCCGGTTGCTTCCTGGCGATAACGGGCCAGGAACGGGACGGTAGCGCCGTCGTCCAAAAAGCCGGCTGCTGCACTTACCTGGTTGGGTCTTAGATCTAATTCACTGGCAATACTGCTGAAAATCTGTTTCTCGGTCATAGTTGATGATAGACGTTAAAAATTGTGAGTACAAAGTACAACGAGGTCCGATCCCTGTATCCTCAAAATTTTAAATCCAACATGTAGTTGGTCGTGTGGACACAAAAATTGGATACTGATTGTGTCGGGTGTTCAATATTCTGCATTCTGATTTCTGAATTCAGAACTCTATATTTCGGTAGCGGAAAATAATCACCCTTACATAATAATACACATGAAATCGGATATTGATCAAATTCACCGTTCGGCTATTGAAATTGCCAAGAAAGTCGGCCGGCATACCCTTGATTATTTTAAGAAATCAGTGGACGTTGAGCGCAAGTCGGATGATTCGCCTGTTACGATCGCCGACCGGGAAACAGAGTCGGTGATGAGGGAAGCCATTGAAGAACAGTTCCCTGATCACGGCATTATTGGCGAAGAACACGGCCATACGAACGAGTCCAGCTCGGTCCAGTGGATTCTGGATCCTATCGACGGGACCAAGTCATTTATCCACGGTGTGCCGTTTTATACGACTCTGATAGGAGTTGTGGTGGATAACGATCCGCTTGTGGGTATCGTTTACGCCCCGGCGCTGGATGAGCTCTGTGAGGCGGCGAGCGGCAAAGGAACCCGTCTGAATGGGGAGGAGTGCTCCGTTCGTGAATGTTCGGGCCTTGCCGAAGCCACCTTTTTGAGCACTGATGTCTATTCGGCCGCCCGGTTTAACTATGGCGAGGCGTTCGATGCGCTGATGGATAGGACGCGCATGCACCGGACCTGGGGTGATGCATATGGACATATGATGATAGCTACCGGGCGGGCGGACCTAATGTTTGATCCGGAGCTGCATATCTGGGACGCGGCCCCGCTGATCACGATCCTGCGGGAGGCCGGCGGTATCTTTTGCGATACGTCCGGGGAGGAAACCATCGAATCGGGTAATGGATTTTCATGCTGCCGTTCACTGCTGCCGGAAGTGCTGGAGGTGTTTGAGTAATGCAGAATTCTTCATACCTCATTAACCTTTTTAAAAAAACACTTGCAGGTTGTTCGCCGGAGAAAGCGGTCTCGCAGCATTTGTCGGTGGATGGGGATCAGCTGATTGCCGGGGAATCCGCTTTTGTGATACGGGATCATCCCATCTTCCTGCTGGCCGTCGGCAAGGCTTCCGTGCCCATGTTTGAAAGCGCGTCCGATATTTTGGGTGACCGGGTAGCCGGCAGTCTGGTGATTACTCCGGATGATGAAGCGGCCTCGTACTGCAGGGCTGACCAGGTGATTACGGGTTCCCATCCCGTGCCGGATAACCAAAGCCTGGCGGCGGGACGCGCTGCCGTGGCATTTTTAGAGAAGGTATCCGGGGACGCGCTGGTGATAAGTCTTATCTCGGGGGGTACGTCGTCGCTTATGTGTTGGCCAGCGGAGGATATTTCCATTGAAGATCTCAATAAAACGTATGATCTGCTTAACAGGTCCGGCGCCACGATCCGTGATATCAATGTCGTCCGCAAGCATTGCAGCCGGATTAAAGGGGGACAGTTACTTCACTGCTTGCCCGAAGAGGCCGCGCTGGTGGACTTGATCATTTCAGACGTGCCGGGCGATGATCCCGCGATTATCGGCAGCGGTCCCACTACCCCCGATTATTCTACCTACCAGGATACCTATCATATTCTGCTGGAGCAGGAATTGTGGGATGAGCTTCCGCGCAGCGTGCGGCTTCATATAGAGAAGGGGGTGGAGGGGGAGGATCCGGAAGTTGCACGACCGGGAGAAGCGCCGGATCGGGAGCACCGGCAATATATTATCAGCTCGGCTCGGATATTTGCCCGGCGCGCGGAGGAAATAGCGAAGAGCGAGGGATACCGGGTAACGGTGGCGGACACCCCGTTTAATGAGGATGTTGAGAAAGTAGCGACCCGAGTTGCCGATGCGGTGATGTCCCACGCTCGGCAACAACCTTCCGAACCGGCTTTATTTGTGTTCTATGGGGAAAGCACAGTCCAAGTGTCCGGCGACGGCAAAGGGGGGCGCAACCAGGAGCTGGCGCTTCGCGGAGCACTAAAGATTGCGGACCGTGAAAACATTAGCTGGCTGAGCGCCGGCACGGATGGCATTGACGGTCCCACCGATGCCGCGGGGGCTGTAGTAGACGGTGAGACCGTTCGGAAGGCCGGGGAGAAAGGATTGGAGACGGAGGAATTTCTGAAGAATAATGATGCGTATCATTTTCATGAACAACTGGGCACGCTGGTGACAACAGGTCCCACCGGCAATAATCTTATGGATGTTGTTTTCGTAGCCGTGGCTCCTGGAGAACTATAAGATAGGTTCTATTTTTCCCTGCTCAGCCACCTTATTAGGTACAACCGGTGGATATTATTCGTAATGTGACCACATTCGAATTACTTTGACAATCTTCTCCTTTTCATAAATTTGATAAACCAACCGATGCTGAATATTTATTCGTCGTGAATAAGCTCCTGATAAATCTCCAACAAGCTTTTCATAGGGAGGATATTCTTGCAAGGGATCTTCTCGAAGAATATCGAGCAATTTTTCCACTTTAGATTTCAACCCTGAAGAAGCAACTTTTTTGGCGTCTTTTTTTGCTTGTTTGGTATAAATAAGGTTGTAGTTCTTCACCATTCAAGCTCTTCATCGCATTCTTCAATAGGAGTTTCTAAGCCTTCTTTGATAGATTCTCTCATACCTGGAATCGACATTAAATGCAGTGTCTCCTGAATAGACCTCCAGTCCGTTTCGCTGACGAGTACCGCATTAGAACGTTTCCCTGTAATTTGGACGGGTTCATGCGTTTCACTTGCTTCATCCAATAGGCGATAAATATCTTTTCGAGCTTGTGTGGCAGTTAATATTTTCATGGCGCGTAATATCGTATTTAATTTCTTAAATAACGTACGGATTTCCGTACATATTGTCAAGCTCTGTTACCGCTTTGAATTTGCTAAATAATGACTTATCAATTATAGCAAGGAAAAAGCAGAGTTGGAAACCGAGGCAAGCTGACGGCCTTAAGCAAGTAATCAACCGATATCAAGGACTACGCGAAAACGGGCCTCATTGTTGATCATCCGGTCGTATGCTTCGTTGGCTTGCTCTAACGGAAAGGTTTCAATTTTTGGGGTGACATCCATGTGGGCGCTGAAGCTGAGGGTCTCTTCAGAACCTTTGGCGTCGCCGCTGGGCCACCCGGCTATGGATTTGCGTCCCATGATAAGCTGAAGAGGCATTACTTCAATAGAATCGTTGGTTGCGGCTACGACCATGAGTTGACCGTTGCGCCCCAGTCCCTCTACAACCGAAGAGATAGCCTCACCGTTGGGAGCTGTTGCCAAAATAACGTCGGCTCCGCCCAGCTTTTGCAGCTCTTCCTCTGCATTGGTCGCTTCGGCGGCGTCAAGGGATTCTGGAATAGCGGCCAGAGCGCTTTCCGGGGCCATTAGGTATTCTGCATAGCCCCCGTCAAAATGGATGCCGGTCACCTGGCCGTTCTCACAATTGATGAAGTCGCCTTTACGACAGGCTTCACATTTGTAACAGTGTCCGCCGTGCCATCCCACGCCCACCCGTTGTCTTTTTTCCCACTGATCGATGGCATTCCCGCGCTCTTCAATCGTCCCGACAACTTCATGTCCCGGAACCCGCGGGTATTCGATGCCGGGCATCAATCCATCTTTTACAAATGCATCGCTGTGGCAGATACCGCAGGCCTGTACTTTGATCAATACTTCATCGCTGCCGGGCGAGGGGATCTCTTTTTCTACGGCTTCAAAATCTTCACCTGCCGCCGTTACCTGCATTGCCTTCATTGTACTCATGGGCATAAAAATTATTTATAATTTCATTCGTTATCTTGCCCTGATAACAGCAAATTGTTATAAATCATTTGGATCGCATCGATTACGCTGAATTTCCCGGATAGAAAACCCGCTAAAAATTTATGCAATTTCATTAGACTCCTTATATTCAATTGATTTCAGAGGGCTTGGCAAAATTGCTTTTTTGGCCATATCGGCGTCATTGTAAGATTGAAATCCTCTTATCGTTAATAAGCTACGGGTTTTACATTTCTCTGGCCTTGATATTTGTCAAAATACCCAGTTTTTCAAAAGCCCTCTATCAGTAACAGGAAATAACCATTGGAGAATATTATGAGCCGTATCCATTCACTTTCTGAAATTATTAAACGAAGTATTCTTTCCCTGATCATGCTGGGGGGCGTGGCGTTGATGTTCGCCCAGGAGCTTGATGCGCAGTCATTTGATCACGAGCCCTATCCAAAATTGGACTTCAATTTTGTCCATCTGAATATCGAGCTGGGGGTTCAGCCGCAGAATTTGCGGATAGACGGCGCGGCCACCTACAAGTTAGAAGCCAACGTAAATGGTGCCGACACCCTCATTTTATATGCGGCGCATATGGATATCAGCTCTGCTTCTGTGAATGGACAGGAAACGGAGTTTCAGCTTCAAAATGACTCGTTGTTCATCCCATTTGCGGAACCCGCCGAGAAAGGGCAGGTCCACGAGGTGCGGATCCGCTATAGTACGGACGCCCGCTTCGGATTGCTGAAAAATAATTCGAATACGGTCTGGACCTCACTGCTTCCCCGGTCCCAACGCCATTGGGTTCCTATCGTCGATAACCCGCATGTTTCCCTGCGGACGACCTTTTTTATCTCGGTGCCGGCCGATTACAGCGTGTGGGCGACGGGAGAGAAATCCGGGGAGGAATCTGTTACCGAAGAAGTGATGAAATACCAGTTTTCTTCCGGGACCGAAATTCCGGCCTCGGAGCTGGCATTTGCCATCGGAAACTTCCAAAGTCAGTCCACAACGTACGGCATTAAACGGATTAATGTGATGGTTGAACAGGATTTGGCCGGCCAGGTTGCTCCCCGGCAGTTGTTGCAGCAGGCGTATACTATGATGGAACAGGTTGAACAGGAAATGCAGTCTGAATTTCCCTACAGCCGCCTGAATATTGTCGTTATGAAAGATCACAGCTGGGAGATGAAATCATGGGGTGGGTCCGCCATTTTTATCTATCAAAACAGGGGGAGCCTGCAGAACCAGTTGCTGCGCGGCATTATTGGCCAGTGGATAGGCAGCAAACAGCGAGCTGCCCGGTGGAGTGATGCCGATGCTATTACGTTGTACCAGACGCTTGTCCAGCAATCGCTGACTGACGATATGCCGATGCTGGAAGTCGAAGATCAGCCCCGGGCTTCCAGCCAGCATAACTACGATCTATTCGGTCCGGCCCGTTGGAACGCCTGGCAGGAAAGATGGTCGCAATGGAAAGGTCAGTCGATGAACTGGATTGTTTCGAATACTCATCCCACGATGATGAGGAGGTTAATGCCGGTTATCCGTTGGGACGATTACGCCAATTTGTGGTACCGGCAGAGTGGCCAGCCGATGTTTAATCCCTCTGACTTGCTGAGTCAGCCGGATACGTCCGCCGGGGATCAGGCTACAGCCGATAGCGTAGGGTATCGCGTGCAGTATCAGATGGACGAAACAGGTGAAAATGTACTGCTCGCATTTGAGTCCGTCCGGGGCGTTTATGATGAGCTGACCACTCTCCAGGCACATAAAGTGTACGGTGACGGCATTGATACCGAAGAGATCACATTTACCGGGCTGAATGATTCCGTTTCCGTTTCCATTTCGCCGGATATTCGCACCCTTCGCCTGGAGGTGCCCGATGGGCTGAAGCTTGAAATAGAAGAGCATAAACCCGTTCCTTTCCTGCTCTATGAGCTTCGCAATGCGGAATCGGTTGAACAGCGCGCCCGGGCAGCTCGCAATTTAGGAATGCACGCCGATAATCCGGATCTGCAGCTGGCGATTGGCGATGCCCTGGAGAACACCTCAGAACCGGAAGTGCGGGCTGCCCTGTTGTCCTCGCTTGCAGATATCACCCAGGGAGCCGCGGGAACGGAACAGCTCTTCCTGGATGCGCTGCAGCACGACCATCCCCTTGTCCAAAAAGCGGGATTAAAGGCCCTGGAAAATTATCCGGAGAGTCCCGATATCCAGAGTACCGTCAGGAAGATGATTGCGAATGCTGCTAATATCTCCATCTTTAAGCAGGGAGTTGCAGCCCTTTCCGGCATCGCCTCGGAGCAGGAACTCGAGTCTTTTCTCTCTGAAATTGCCCAGCAGGATACCGTCGGTTATCGCTCGGTTGCCGCGATACAGCAACTGGCTGAAAACGGACAGACCGGATCTCTCAGCGAGGCCTCCCGGTTCCTGGGCGAGGAGTATGATTATGGCGTGCGACAAATGGCTCTCCAGCTGCTTATCGAGTATGATAATACGGCCGGCAGCTGGCTGCAGCGGGGGCAGAAGCTGTTGGCGGAATCGCCGGACCCCCGTATACGGTACCTGGTGGTCCGGGGCATGCTTGAGAATCAGAATCCGGACATCATATCATTTTTGGAAAAATACGCGGCGGATGAATATGACGCCCGGGTGTATTATGAGATACAACGGGGGATTGGGGAATAGCGGTGCTAAAACCTTCCCGAACCTTATTTCCCTTTAAAAAGATGCTCTGCCCATGAGCTGTTGAGGTGATGAACAGGGGTAATGGTAAGAAACGAAGTTGTGTTACGGGGAAAAGATATTATTCGAATGAGAGTGAGGTGTAATCCTCCGTTTGATAGTACTTGGGACGACGGTCGATGCGCATATGCAGCCAAAAAACGCCCATTCCGTTGGTGCTGAGCCAGCGAGGTTCTTCACCTATAGCGTCCAGCGTCTCTTCGGCTGTGATGCGCCAGAGGGCATCCCGCTGCTCGGGGTCGGCTTTACGGACAAACGCTCCCATGTGTGTGTAGCAGCCGGGATCATTATGTGGGCAGGGGGTAATCAACCGGGCATC
>Ga0079226_10004836_pt1 | contig 10308 bp, 8 predicted proteins | sample Poulit2014_FD_76345 | JGI IMG/M metagenome (GOLD analysis project Ga0079226, IMG submission 76345) | Agricultural soil microbial communities from Georgia to study Nitrogen management - Poultry litter 2014 | ecosystem: Environmental > Terrestrial > Soil > Agricultural land | place: USA: Georgia... | reverse complement strand
GTAACCAACAGCTCCTTTTTCTGCGGCTCTAACCGGCCCGTGAAACCTCTGAGATGAGTTTTTGCCGTATGCCTGGCCAGACTCAATTAAAGTTTCATCCCAAGGCTTATTGACAAAAACGATCTTCCCTTCTACCGCATTACCATATTCTTCTAACTCATCTAAAAGATCCACCTCAATGACTTCCGCTTCCAGTCCTTCTGCAGACGTGGCGACAGATCCCCCTAAGGCTAGCACGGAAAGGGGCGTGTCACTGCCATCTACCATATAAGCTATCTCGGGCTCCCCTCGGTCCCAATACCTCAAAGACACTGGCTGCAAATACACCGAATCAAAGCCCACCTCTTCCATCAGGCCTTTGGACCAGTTAACGGCTTCCTCCACTTTAGGAGACCCCGCGATACGGGCACCGATCTCTTGGGTCAGGTACTCAAGGTTATCATAAGCTTTCCCTTTAGTTAAAGCATGCTCATAAATCCGGGAAATCATCAGTGAATCCTCCTGCGGAGATTCTTGGCTAGAAGCGCTCCCCGAAGGGTTACCACACGAATAGAGGCATAAACTAGCGAATAAAACACCACCACAAAGGACTCCTTTATTCCAGTTATTAAAAAACATAAAATTTAAGTTTATTGTTAGTCAAAAAGAGGTATACTATATAGCATACCTCTGAACATCATTGCATCGATTAATTCTTTGCTGGGATAATAGTGAGTTTTCTAAACTCAATTGGTCCGTGGTCTCCTTGGAGATATATCGGTCCACGCTCCCCTTCGTTGCTATCTAAAGCTCCACCGGTAATTCCAGGGATTTCTTGCTCGCTAATTATGGTATGACCATTGGCCACAATAGTGACTAACCTGCCTACCAGCGTAATTTCAAACTCCTGCCACTCATTTGGCCCTAAAGTAGCCATACGGTTAGGAGATAGGAACCCGTAAATACCACCGAAGTATAAACTTCCAGGGTGTTTATCGAGCGGGCTATCCTCGATCTGTACTTCGTAACGGCCGCGCAGGTAAATTCCGCTATTACTACCTTCCGGGTAACGGAACTCTGCAGTTAATTTAAAGTCATCGAAAGTTTCCTCACTAATTAAGTTCGCTCCCGCTTCTTTACAAACCAAAATACCGTCTTCTACTACCCAGTTTTCTTTATCGGCGGATAAGTTCCATCCTGATAGATCCTCACCGTTGAAAAGCACAATTTCATCACCCCACTCCGGCTGGCTTTCGCGCACCAAATATGGCGCCGGTACACCAGTAAATGAGTAGCTTTCGCCTTTATTACTTGTTAAGGTACCTTTCAGCGCTCCTTCAGTAAACTCGCCTTCTACCACAAAGTCACCTGCTCCACCTTCCCATTGAGGAGGAATGGCAAATGAGAATGTATTCCCATCGAGCTTAATGTGTGAAACCGGGCGAGCACTACCCGTGTAGCTCACGAAATTCCCAACTAATGTGGAGAAGCCCGAGAGGCTAACTTCTAACCACCCTGGAGCAGGACTCCCGTCCATATCAAGGGTTAAGTCCCATCGCCCTAGGAGGCCTTCAGCTTCCTTAGGGATAGTTTGAGATGCAGGGTTTTCAACGACCTCTTCTTCTTGACCGTTCTTGTTTTGCCCATTTTCAGAACAACCGACTAAGCCAATGCTTAAAACCAGTATGCTAGCAATTGTTTTATTAATCATGTTTATATGTATGTTTATCTATAGCAAATTTAACAGTTTTTAAACAAAATCTCGAAAATGCTATTTATAACATTTTTCTGAAGTTAGAAATGCTCTGTTTTACATCCGGTTGGTTGTCTTCCCAGTTGTACTCATATTCACATGAGATATTCCCTTCAAAACCTTGCCTTTTAAGCTCTTGGATGACCTCTTTAATGCCAGTTACACCTGTCCCCCAGTGCACATCATGCGCATTCCTATCTTTTTTATTCAAGTCTTTCATGTGCAAGGAGAATAACACCCCTTCGAACTTCTTTAGGCACTCTATAGGGTCCAAGCCTGAGCGAACCCAGTGCCCCACATCAGCACAAGCACCAACCCATGGGGAATTCACTTTAGCAATCGTAGATAAGACCACCTCTGGATCCCAGTAACGTGTAGGTTTAGGGTGGTTGTGAACCGCTACTTTCACTTGATGTGTACTGGCTAGCTCAGCGATCAATGAAAGGAATTTTGGATCGGGCTCCACGTTGATCACCCCCACGTTCATTTCATTAGCAAAGCTAAAAAGATCCTTCCAGCCTTCTTCATCGGACGCCCCCACAACACCAAATGCTACTAAATCAATTCCGTAAGCTTTCAAAAGTTCTTTTACCTTTTGCTTTCCCTCGGTGCTTAACTGCGCCGACATCTCTTCGGGGAAATTTTCCGCGATGGGCTGTCCAAAATAAGCCTCCACACTTTTCAGTCCCGACTCTTTGGCCTTACTGAGTGCCTCTTCAAAAGTAAATAGCCGGAAAGTATAGGTCTGAGCGGATAGCGTCCAGCCTAAATTACGCTCCGGATAATTTTGTGCAAAAACTACGGAGATAGGTGCTAAAAGAAATATTACACTCCAAAGTAGCAACTTGTTGATTGTTTTCATAATGTATACGTTTATTACATCTAATTATACTTAATTCATCACTTTCTCAAACTTAATTAAAAAATATGCAATACTTTCTCATAAAATAAAAATTACTCATTCCCAAACCCCCATTTGACTAAAAAAACGTCAATACACCATCTTTTTTATTATCAATTTAATATTTATAATTTTGTTATTTTGTTAAAAAAATAATAAAACCTATTAATTACTATTAATAAATATAAATTTCATAATTTTGCCTCAAACATTATTATCAAAACTAACAAACGATGATTCAAAACGTCTTGAAAACGGAAGAAATGATTCAACAGATAATTAATCAAGCAAAAAAGGTTCACCTTAATCTTCCACCCGACAAGCTTAGCCACCAAACTGTAGCTAACAACCAAGGGAAAGAGAACGATTTGGGAGCTCTGTGTGTAGACACAGGGAAATTTACGGGGCGATCCCCAAAAGATCGCTTTATAGTCAAAGACAACTACACGCAAGACCATGTAGACTGGGGAGATATCAACAAAGGAATCACCCCTGAATCCTACCAAAAAATCCTTTCCAAAATGATCAACCATTTGAAAGATAAGGAAATTTGGTATAGAACGGCTTCTGCAGGTGCAGATGAAGATTACCAGGTAGGTATCCATGTCATCAATGAAACGCCATGGGCGAATTTATTTGCTAACAACTTATTTTTAAGGTCCTACAATAAAAGCAATGCGGCTAAAGACTGGACCATATTACACGCACCTAGTTTTTTCGCTGACCCAGAAACCGATGGTACCCGAAGTGAAAACTTCACCATCCTCAACTTAAGCGAGCGCATAATTTTAATAGGTGGTAGCGCCTATACTGGGGAGATAAAAAAGGGAATATTCAGCATACTGAACTTCCTACTACCCATTGAGCATAATGTTTTATCCATGCACTGCTCAGCCAATGAAGGTAAAGACAAAGATGTCGCTTTATTCTTCGGGCTTAGTGGCACAGGTAAAACAACCTTAAGTACCGAAAACAACCGTAAGCTAATTGGCGACGATGAGCACGGATGGTCCGATAAAGGCATTTTCAACTTTGAGGGCGGCTGTTATGCTAAATGTATAGACTTAAGCCCAGAAAAGGAACCGGAAATCTATGGTGCCATTAAACCAGGTGCACTTCTGGAGAATATCGTGTTTTTCCCCAATAGCAATAAAGTAGACTTCTCTAATGGGACAAAAACTGAAAACACGAGAGTTGCCTACCCGATTGAACATATTGAAAATAGGAAAACCTCTTCTACAGGCGGGTTGCCTAAAAATATATTTTTCCTAACCTGCGATGCCTTTGGTGTTTTGCCGCCCATATCGCGCCTAACGCCGCAGCAAGCCATGTACTATTTCATCAGTGGCTATACCGCAAAGGTAGCTGGCACAGAAATAGGTATCATTGAGCCTCAAAGCACATTTTCTGCATGTTTCGGAAAAGCTTTCTTGCCTTTACATCCTACTAAGTACGCTAATATGCTGGGTGACCGGTTAAACCAAGGCAATATCAATGTATGGCTAGTCAATACCGGCTGGATTGCGGGACCATACGGAACAGGTGAAAGGATTTCTTTGAAGTACACCAGGAGCTTGATTCATGAAGCCCTCTCAGGTGAGCTCGATAAAAAGGAGTTTAAGACACTCCCAATTTTCAACTTGCAATACCCAAGTACTTCCTCCCATGTACCTGCAGAGATTTTAAACCCATCTGCACCTTGGGAGAATCAAGACGATTATACCGCACAAGCAGAGAGGCTTGCCTTACAGTTTGTTGAAAACTTCAAACAATACAAGGACCATGCTGAGGAGCAAATCATCCAAGCAGGTCCAAATTTATCCAAACTGTCTATTTAGTCCGTTAATTTCAATTTTCATAAGAGTAGGAAAGCAGGGACCCAGTCCCTGTTTATCCGCTCTAACTGCCTCGCCTAATAAGGCTGTTACGCTTACACACTTCACACCGAGTCTTCTTCCTTGAAATTCTTTCCAAAAACACGTCCGTCGCACGGATTTTAAAAATGTACTTATAAAGACGGATACTTCAGTATAGCAATCGTTTGCCAAAAGTTATGCAAAAAAAGAAAAGTTATGCAAAAAAAAGGTGGGCTTTTCGGTCTTTGAAAAACATAAGAAAATATTGTTATATTCACTCACGGTATGGCTTTGTGTACTGTACAATAAAAGGAGATTTTTTGAGCAGCAAATGGACCTTCTCCTTTTTAATTATCAAGGACGCTGTGCATAGACAAAACAATTTCTTTCTAATGCTTGAAAAATGGAAATAAATGCCTATTATCGCTATGATTTTATTTAAAACTTTATAGTAAAGGAAATATCCACTGTACATTCACCAATTTTATTACATTTTTAATGAAAAGACTGCACTTTCTTAGTCCTTTTGTAAGCGGACTGACTTTAATTTCATTATTTTTCACAGCTTGTAATCCAAACGTTACTAACAATGCTGACTCCCAAGCGCAGCAAAAGCAAGATTCTATTGAGCTAGCTAAAAAGGAGGAGCAAAAAGCAATAGAAGAGGAGAAAAAAAGACCTAGAAAAGCAGAAGACATACAAATCGAGAAAAAATTCCAGTTCGAGGAGTATACCCTTGAGGATACTTACGAATACCAGGATACAACGCGTGAATTCCAGTGGGATAAAATAAAAGAGAGAATTGCCTACATAGAGAACTTCCAAAGGGAACCAAAAAAATACGCTGTCATACAAAACTATAGAAATATGAACAGGGAATCGCCAGTGGTTAAAAACTTCGTTAGAAATGAGTACGGCCTAGTTTCAGATACCTTAGGAGTGGAAAGGTACCAATCGGCACCCCTGTATGTAAAAGGGGAGACAGACGAGCCGACTATCTACGCAAGAGACGGATCACTCGTAGAGTTACTGAGTAGCGACACAATAGATATGGTTACCATAAAAGGGATTTCCTTTGAAGGAGAATGGGATATTCCAAAAAGATACGTCAAAGCCCTTAGTGATAGCACAACATTCCATCAAATTGTAGTAGTGGATGTAAACAACCAAAACATTGCTACCCTGGAAAGAGATAGCTACACCAAGTGGAACGTACTGAGCATGAATCCTTCTACTACGGGTAAGTACAACCCTCCATACGGGCACGATACGCCGGTAGGCTTGTTCGTAATACAAGAGCAAAAACCAAAAATGTTCTACTATAAAGATGGAACTAAAGACATAGGAGGATTTGCGCCATGGGCTAGCAGGTTCACCAATGGTGCCTATTTACATGGGGTTCCTGTCAACAAACCTAGAAACTCGATCATCGAATGGAGCGCTTCACTGGGAACAACACCTAGATCTCATATGTGCGTGAGAAATGCCTCCTCCCATGCAAAATTTATTTACGACTGGGTCAAAGTGCAGCAGAGCCTAGTGGTGGTAATCGACTAACATTAACAGTATTTTAACATTAGAAAAAACTTATTATACTTAAATTTGCATCTGATTACTAGTAAATTGTGAGTATGACACGTGTTATTGGATTGTTTTTTATCATCTTATTTTCCTCATCAATTCCAGTTGAAAAAACAATAGGAAACAAAGATAAAGTATTATTAACATCAGTTTTTGACAAATTAACTTCAGACCCAATCGCTTCACTCTATGAAGAATTAGGTCTCCAGGAAAAACTAAATTTCGACATTTTCGAGAAGGCTTTACTGGGATATGAGCAGTTATCTGCTCCCAATAAAGATATCTTTTCTATCATTGATTTTACAAAACCCTCATCTGAAAAAAGGCTCTTTGTTATTGACATCAAAAACAAAAAGGTTTTATACCATAGCCTGGTTTCCCACGGTAGAAATAGCGGAGATTTGTACGCCAAATCTTTCTCTAACAAGCATGGATCTTATCAAAGCTCTGTAGGTTTCTATGAAACTTCAAACACCTACTTCGGAGGAAATGGCTTCTCTTTAAGGCTAGAAGGCTTGGAGCGAAACATCAACGATCAAGCAAGAGCAAGGGCGATTGTTATCCACGGTGCTGACTACTGCAGCGAGGATTTCATCAAGCGCACCGGGAGGCTTGGAAGAAGCTACGGATGCCCTGCATTACCCAGAGAACTCAATAAGCCCATTATAAATACCATTAAGCAAGGGAGCTTACTATTCATCTATGCAGATGAGCCTACTTATTTTGCTAACAGTGAAATATTGAAAAAAGGAACTAAAAGGAAGCTGCTTGCTGAGCTACCTACCCCGCAGCAAGAAAACACCGCCCAAGCAGGTGTTATGCAGTAATAGTTCCTAAAAATATTCTTATGGAGTGAGCCACAGATAACAAATGTGGCTTTCTTTTTGCTTAATATTAAACCATTCACCCAATAATAACGTCTTAGTTAATAGTTGCCAGGCGAATTAGCTTGCGCCTACTAGGAAATATTATACGCGAATTTATAAATTTATAACAACAGACTATTTTACTAAACCCCGTAGACATGAAAAAAACATTACTATTATTCTCTACCTTGGCCTTGATGGTGGTATTCTTCAGCGGATGCACCAAAGAGTACATCACCAATAACGACGGCACCAAGATTTACACCGTTATTCGGTATGTAAAAGCCAATGACTGGCAAAAGAATGACGATCTGCAATGGCAAGTGAGCATGAACGTGCCGGATTTAGAAGAGTACTTTATCACCGATGGTTTTGTTCAAACAGCTATCAGCTTTGATAATGAGCTCCACTACTCTACCCTATCTTCAGTTATTAATGGGGTGAACTACTCCGTAGAGTACACAGACAATACGGTAACCATTTATGCCGAGGACCCCATCATGACCGATGGCTGGGGCTTTGATCCAACAGAAATGGTAGTTAAAATAACACTAGGGGAAGCTATTTATTTAGACAACTAGCCCTTAGCTAACAATGGCGTTATAGATAAGCGCCCAGAAGTTTTAAACAGCTGCTCGAGAAATCAAGCAGCTTTTTTTAAGCCTTTTTACTTGCCCTCTCCCTATCCCTAGCTGATTTCCACCCGCTATAATAGAGCTCAGGATCTAAGTCAGGTTTTGGGTAAAACAAGCTAGCAACATAACCTACTGCTACAACCACTAGGTGGCTATAAACACCTAACATCATTTTATTGTGGGTGAAGTTAAACCTTCCCATATCCAAAAGCACGAACTTCTCTCCTTTAAACTCCAGCTCTGTACTTGTTAAAAAAGCGTAAGCCGTAAAAACAACGCACACGATAATGGCGATGTTGATACCCTGCCTGTTGGCTCTTTGGGTAAAAATGCCCAATAAAAACACACCTACTATACCTCCAGAGAAAATCGCATACAGTGTGAAGATGATTCCTAAAATACTTTCACTCCCCAGCTCGACATAAATAAACCCTATAGCCATAGAAATGATTCCCGCTAGGGCAACCATCCACCGGCTGGCTTTTAAATATTGCTTATCCTTTTTATTGGGCAATATCTTTTTATAATAGTCCTCGATACCAACAGCAGCCAGCGAGTTGAGATCCGCACTCAAACTGCAAATAGCAGCCGAAATCATGGCCGCCAAAATAAAGCCTACCACCCCCATGGGGAGCTCCGACATGATAAAAAATGGAAAAACATTATTTGGCCCTACATCACTCGGCAGCGAGTTTTGCGTATAGTATACAAAGAGTGCCGTACCAATGAACATAAATAGCGACCAAACAGGAACGGTTAATAAGATCCCCAGCAGCGAGGCACGAATGGCAGATTTGTCTGAATCGGCCGTAAGGTAACGCTGCACAACGGTTTGATCGGTACCGTACTTCTGGATGGCATAAAACATACCATTGATTGCCATCACCACAAAGGTCAAGCGCTTGAAGTCCCAATCATAGGGGCCAAAGCCTGTTCTATTATTTTCTGTAGCCACCTTCCAGAGTTCCGGGAATCCACCATTTATGGAAAATAGAATAACAAGTAAGCATAAGATTCCGCTAGCAAATAGCATGAATCCCTGGAATACATCCAGCCAAATAACCGCTTCGATACCCCCTAGTAGGTTGACAGTGATAATCACTGTACCTACCACCAGAATAATCCAGTAAGTATTGATACTAGTCATACTCGAAAGGGCAACAGCCAGCAAAAACAATACAGTTCCCATCCCTGAAAACTGCCTTAAAACAAACGCTATGGAGCTGTAATACCTAGCGAAACTTCCAAATCGTTTTTCAAAGTATTCATAAGTACTCAGGCCAATGACCTTCCTATATAGGGGCACAATGAACCACACCGTCCCCAATAGAACAATCGGCACCATCAACCCCTGAACTAAGAGTATCCAGTTGTTAGAAAACCCCTCGGCAGGATAACCTAGAAAGGTAACGCTACTAATCAAGGTAGCAAGTAAGGACATTCCTATTGCCCAAGCTGGCACCCTGCCTTTAGCAGAAAAATAGGCTTCTGTAGATTTTTGGTTTTTGGCATACCGCAGCCCAAAATAAACAGTAATTAATAACACAGCTACGATTATCCCATAATCCAGTAAGCTTAACATATCATTCATCCTTTTTATCGGTTTTTTGGTGTTGTAAAATTATTAAAAACTCCAAAGTTCATCCGGCCACTGATAACTCCCCGGCTTGAGGGTGATGTGCATTGCACCTCCGTTAGTCTTAGCGCGAATAACCCCTTGTCGGTATTCAAAAACAGGCGTTAAAGCGCGAATTCCTAAAACCTCGAGGATAGCTTCTGCTGTGGCTCCCCCTTCAATGACCAGCTCATGAATGGGCATAAGTTTCTCTAGCTCGGCTAAAACAAGAGCCATTTCTTCTCGAATTGTCCCAGAAGGCAGCTCTTCATCAAGATTTACTGCAAAAAAGACAAGTCCAAAAGCCTTTATCTTTTCACATAACTGCAAGGCCAGCTTCCCCGTCTCTTTAGGCTTCCTCCAGTATACTTTGAACTCCTCGGGCACCCTAGAAAGTTGCCTTCTGCTATTTATATGCTTGGAACCGCAAACATAAACAATTGGCGCATCGGAATTTATAGTTTTTTCATTAGTCTCCGTTTTTGCCGCCATCTTCTGCTGCACCATAGCCTCAAAAAAACTAGCAGCACCGGCAAATAGAACCTCCTCGGTAGGTAGCTCCAGTACCCAGCTTTCCAGCTCGCTTTTAGTTGCTACCTCACAAAATACGTAGGGACGCTCCTTACTAAAAACTTTAGGGACCTCCTTATGAACTTCCCAGCAGCCTCCCGCATGAATAGCCTCTAGAACTTGGCTGCTGGTAATTGGAAACTCAGGATCATTGGAAAAGTCCGTTTCAGCAATAGGTTGCTCCTCTATCAGGTACACTCCATCCTTTACCACTCTACTAAGGGATAAATTAACTGGGCAGAAAACAAGGTTTCCCTTAGCAAACAAAGACCTGTAAAATGCACTCTCTTTGACGATGTGCCCGCGCAGGGCAGAATCGAACTTCAAATATATCCAATCCCAAGCGTTAATGAATTCTTTTGGATCCCAATTATAAAAAATATTTTTCAAGTGAACCTCTAGAACATTAATAGATACTGATCTAGTATTGGCATTGATAATCTGCACCTCTTTCCCCGTGAGCTCGCCCAAGGAGTGAACAATCTCTACTGATAGGCCACTTCTTAAGGCAATCCCTCCAATCTCTGCCGATCCGGTTAAATCATCTGCAAT
>Ga0079226_10004835_pt1 | contig 10309 bp, 9 predicted proteins | sample Poulit2014_FD_76345 | JGI IMG/M metagenome (GOLD analysis project Ga0079226, IMG submission 76345) | Agricultural soil microbial communities from Georgia to study Nitrogen management - Poultry litter 2014 | ecosystem: Environmental > Terrestrial > Soil > Agricultural land | place: USA: Georgia... | reverse complement strand
TTGGGTCATTATCAGGAATTAACGAGCTTGAAGGCACCACTTGGTGGCCTTGGCGAGCAAAGAAATCAAGAAATCGTTGTCGTAACTCAGCGCTTTTCATAACTCTCACTGTTTAACATTGAATTTTGGAATGGCGGAAGTATAACCCTCCTTGCCATTAGATTCGATAAGGGTGTGCCATATAAGCCACCTATGGAGCACATCACTCGATAAATAACGCCACATCATCAAATTGTTGCTGTAGCACCTGGGCAAGTTCCATGGTGCGTTGCTGGCGGGTTTCGTTATAAGGGTTAAATAATTTGCCCCAAGCACACCACTGTGGGTGGTTGCGCGCTTCGCTAACCGCCTTGGGCATGGTTTCTTGTTGCCAGGCCTTGGCAGCACTCTCAGGCAGGGTGATCGCTCCTTGTGCCCCGTGCCCACGGCGGCTAAGCATGGCGATTAAATGGTATTGGCGCAATATCAATGCACGTAACAAAGCATCATCCACTACAAGTGCCCGTTTACCACTTTTCCACTCCTTAAAACGATAGCCCAGCTTGCGCCATATTTGCGCACCACCAGCCACGCTCGCGCCAATCACAGTGCCCATCCCTAGCGACAACCCGCCTGTCATCACATCAAACCCTGCCCCGGCAGCAGCACCTGCCGCCACCCCTTGGGAAGCCGTAACCCCTAGCTGTTTGATCGTGGCAGGATGAAACAAATCACGCTCCCAACTGGTTTGCGCCTGGTATTCTTCTTGCCCTAACAGTTCTGTTTTTTCGAAATCAAACAGCGCCAGCAAATCCTCTTCGGCCTTGCGCTCTGCTTTGCGCACTGCCTGCTGCAAAGCGGCAAGCCCTTGTTCTTGCTCAGCGGGCTCAATCACCTGGCGGTAGGCAGCCGCGCTAATAATTAAATCAGCCACACATTCACTCGCTTTTTTCCAGCGTTCTTTTTGCATCGCTAGCAGTTGTGCTTGCCATTGTTGCAGTGCGCTCTCATGGCCACTAAGCAAGTTGCCTAGCAGGTCATACAACTGAGCCTCACCTGCAAATGGGGGTGCTACAGAATCGAAAGCAATCATCAAATGCAGGCCCGCTTTGCGAAGCTCTTCGCGCCACAAGGCTTCTTGGCTGGCAGGGCTGGCAGTAAAATTCAGCACTGGCAGCACTGGCTTGCCGCATAGCTGCAACAGGGCTAGTTCATCGAGATACTTAGTGAGCACATCTTGGCGTACATCGAGCACAAACAACACCGCATCGGACTCCAACAACTGCCCCAACACTTTGGCTTCTTGGGCAAAATCTGTTTTTGCCCTAGTGGTATGCAACAACGCTGCTACTTTAGCGGGCCCATCCCAGTGGGCGAGCTGCTGCTCGCGAGCAAGCTCATCGATGTACTCACGCAACGCCATGGCATCTTCAAGGCCTGGGGTGTCAAACAGCACAATAACTTCTTTGCTGTTTACTTTCAGGGGCATGGCTGCCACGTTACGGGTGATATTAGGCGCATTTTCCACTTGGCCAAAGCGTGGATTACGCCCTAGCGTGCGCAACAATGAGGTTTTACCCACGTTGGTATGGCCCGCCACTGTTAAGTGCAAAGGCTTAGGCATCATCGATTTCCTTTTCAAGCCAAGTGCTATCATGCACCCAAGTAATACGGCATTCTGCCAATGCCGCCTGCCACATAGCTTGCTGTGCTGCGCTAATTGCTGTGTTCGCCACAAGCAAAACCCCCACTTCATAACTGATCACAGCTAATTGCTCGAGAAAACGCTTTAACGCTTTTTCGGGTGTGCGCAAACCATTGCATACCAACAACACTCGGCGCACCCCCTGCGGTTCAAGAGCAAGCTGTGTGGTCACTTCACGCTGGTCTTGCATGGTTTCCACATTAGCCCACACTAATCGCTTTTCCTGATTTAGCGGTATGCTTGCACTTGGCCCTAATTCATAGCCTACCCAAGCATTGCGCCCAGTTTGGCTGCTATTGTTTTGTGCGGTCACCACAATGGTATCGTTGCTTGTGGCCATTCCAGCGGCTTGCTCCTGTGTTGGCACGCCCGTCAACCGCTTCTCTAAAGTGCTCCAACGCGGGCCAATAGCAAGGGCCCTAGGTTTACGCATTAACCACAGGCGCAGCGAGGAATACAAAAACAATAAGCAGCGCGGCAACCATCCCACTAACCACACCATCCACAACAACCAAGTGCCCCAGCGAAACTTAGCCTCTGCACTCCATTGGGCACCTTCACCCGTGGCGATGATCAAGGAAGTATCCGGCACCTGCAGCCCCAACCACGCAGCAGGTTTACCTACCCACACCACAAAAGGTGCCACTTGCTCGCCTGTGAGCAAAGTAGACCCCCAATAAAAGCCATAATCTTGTGCTATTAACATCAGCAACAAACCTAGCCACACGGCTGTCATAATCACTAACCAACCCGCATGGGTGATAGCACCAAACAACCAGGGTGCTGCCCCTTGATGGCGCAAAAAACTCATTAACGCTGGCCCCAAAGGTGCTACGGCATCCTTACCTTGTAATCTTTCGGCCAAATGAGCGAGCAATTCGCCTGCGCCAAGGCCTTTCTTTGGCCCACCCAAAAAATTCAATGCCAACCAAACAGCCAATGCTAAAGTAACAGGCCCTAACAACAGCAAACTGGCATACAGCAAATTTACCGGCTCTTTGTTGCTACTTAAATATGCAATGGGAGAGGAGAACCCAACGACAGCGCAAAAAATAAGGGCCGTCGTTAATATTAGCTTCCATGAAGCTAGCCATTTACCTTGCTGCTGCGCCACGCCTTCTTGCTCTGCTATGCGCACTGCGCGCTGCACTAATGCCTCGTCTAAAGGCAGCTGCTGTGCACGCACCTTACTATTAATAGTTTGATCATTAAAACGCCCGCTGTGCTCTTCTTGTAGGCGAATTGCCTCAGCCAACCAGTGCCGCCGCCACAAATTGCCTTCGGGCAACGTAAAAAAACACAGAAACTGTTTGCCTTTCCCCATGAATCGCTTCACTTGCTTTAGATGAATAGATAGAAAAAGATGATGAACTGCTTACAATAGCGTTTTTCGCTAGAGGGTAAACCACATGAACCATACTATCAGTTTAATTGTAGCCACTGCGCACAACAATGTAGTGGGCCTTAATAACCGTATGCCTTGGCACCTTCCAGCAGATTTACAATACTTTAAAGCCACGACAATGGGGAAACCGCTTATTTTAGGGCGCAAAACCTGGGAATCTATTGGTGGCCGGCCTTTGCCTGGGCGCCCGCATTTTGTTATTAGCCGCCAAACAAATTTACCATTAGCCGGGGCCACCACGGTGGCAAGCTTAACGGAAGCGTTGGCAGCAGCAGCCCAGTGGCTCACAGAGCATGCGCCTGAAGAGAAAGAAATTATGGTGATTGGAGGAGGAGAAATTTATCGCCAAGCCCTGCCCCTAGCGCGTCGAGTGTATCGCACACTAATTGACTTAGCAGTACAAGGCGACACCTTTTTTCCCGCGTTAAATGAGGAAGAATGGCAAGTGGTCAGTGAGCGTGAGGTGGCCGCTATGGAGGACGCTCCTGCTCACACCTATCAGGTGCTGGAGAGGCGTTAATCGCCTTGTAGTTCGTGCCGGTGCGCTTCAAGCGCACCATAGCACTGCTCAGCGGTGAAACCACGGTATTGCAAAAACCGCAATTGGCGCGCTTTTTCTTTTGCATCGGCGGCCAGTTTATTGGCAAAACGACGTTGGTGCGTTTCTATGGCCTGGGCAAACCAATCAATATCGGCCTCTGCAAGTAATTGCTCAATTAAATCACTTGCAAGTTTTTCTGCTTGCAGCGCTTGGCGCACCCGCATTGGCCCCTGCCCTCGGCCCACGCGGTAGCGAATGAGCATGGCACCAAAGCGCCCATCGTTAAGGTAATTTTGCTCTTCCAACCACGCTAATACGCTTTCCACATTAGCCGGTTCTGCATCTGGGAAGCGGCGCAAGATGCGCACTTGCATGCCATGACGTGAAAATTCACGCCGCCCTAACCAACCAAGCGAGGCCCGCTTTAAGTTATTTAGGGTGGCGTCTGTGGCGTCTCGCTGCATTATTCTGCAGGCACTTCTTCCACTACCGCGGCACTTGCTTCATCGCTGTTGGTCATAGGCGGCAGCAACTGCTCACGTATTTGCGCTTCAATGGTGGTACGTATTTCTTCGTTATCACGTAGGTAATCACACGCGTTTTGCTTGCCCTGCCCGATACGATCACTCTGATAAGAATACCAAGAGCCTGCCTTATCGATTAAGCCAAGCTGCACTCCCATATCCACAATTTCACCGTAGTTGTTAATCCCACTACCATAAAGAATCTGGAATTCAGCCTGCTTAAAAGGAGGCGCCACCTTGTTTTTCACCACTTTAACGCGAGTTTCGTTACCTACAATTTCGTCGCCCTGCTTCACTGCACCAATACGGCGAATATCTAAACGAACAGAAGAATAGAACTTGAGTGCGTTACCACCTGTGGTGGTTTCTGGGTTACCGAACATAACACCAATTTTCATCCGGATTTGGTTAATGAAGATTACTAAGCAATTAGCATTCTTTACCGAACCAGTAATTTTTCGTAGTGCTTGGCTCATCAGGCGAGCCTGCACACCCACGTGGTGATCGCCCATCTCCCCTTCAATTTCAGATTTAGGCACCAGTGCTGCTACGGAGTCCACCACTACTACATCTACGGCGCCAGAACGTACGAGCATATCGGTAATTTCAAGCGCTTGCTCGCCTGTATCAGGTTGCGACACAAGCAAATCATCGACGTTTACACCGAGCTTATCTGCATAGTTGGGGTCAAGTGCGTGCTCAGCATCCACAAAAGCACAAGTAGCGCCTTGTTTTTGCGCTTGAGCTATAACCGACAATGTCAACGTGGTTTTACCTGAGGATTCAGGCCCATAAATTTCTACAATACGGCCTTTGGGCAAACCGCCAATGCCTAGCGCAACGTCTAAACCTAAGGAGCCAGTGGAAATGGCAGGCATACGCTCACGCTTTTGGTCACCCATGCGCATTACGGAACCTTTACCAAACTGACGTTCAATTTGTGCCAGCGCCGCACCTAACGCCTTACTTCTGTCGTCGTTCTTCGCCATAAAACACTCCTAAATATGACAGCTAACACGATAAACACTGTGTATTTGTACAGTATTATGGCTGCTTGCGAGATGCAGCGCAACCTTATTTACTCATTCGTTTTTTTTGCAACAAGGCCAATGCTCCCGCTAGGCTATAGCGCACCGTGGCTTGGCGAATTGCTGATCTATCTCCCGCAAATACCTTTTTTTCTGCCCGCACCACGCCATTTACATACCATGCAATCCACACTGTGCCCACGGGCTTCTCTCTCGAACCTCCGCCAGGCCCAGCTACGCCTGTTACTGCAATAGCCATTTCAGCACCTGCATTAGCCGCAGCACCTTGTGCCATGGCAATGGCCACTGCTTCGCTTACTGCACCGTGCTGCGCAAGCGCAGCAGCAGGCACTTGCAGCGCTTGCTCTTTGGCGCGGTTGGCATAGGTTACCCAGCCAAACTCAAACACCTCTGAACTACCTGCAAGCTCTGTTAAAGCGCCAGCGATCAACCCACCAGTGCACGATTCAGCTGTACTTATGCGCCAACTGCGTTGGCGCAATGCTTGGCTAAGTTGTTGCACTATGTTCTCGATAGCGGCCATGTGTGCTCCTAAAACAATAACAAGACTTGCTGCCACAAGGGCACTGTGATCAACGACACAATTAAACCAAAACCCACCATGCGGTTAGCTAGCAATGGCTGAAATCCATATTGTTGGGCCAAAATGCCGCCTGTTACCATCGGCGCCATGGCGGCTTGCAACACCACAACTTCCTTGATTTTTACATCAGTGCCAGCCCAAACCATAAGCCCCCAAACGAGCAAAGGCGCCATGATAATTTTCCAACTCAAACCCGCTAACAGGGGCACTGCATCGCCGCCCACGCTACGCATTTTTAGCTGCAAGCCTACAGAAAACAGAGCCAAAGGCGTTAAGGTTGAGCCGAGATTATCGGTAATAAAGAAAAACAACGGCGGCATTTCGCCCAAGCGCCCAAGCACAATGGCCACTAACAAGGCAATAAAAGCGGGGAAAGTAATCAGTTTGTGGCCCACGTCGCGCCATTTAAGCTGCTGCCCTGAGTATAAAGCCGTAATCACTGCGCCCATTACCGCAAGCATAAAAAAAGAACCAAACTGGTCGGTTACTACCGCTATAGCTAGGCCCTCTTTACCCATTAGTGCTTCGATCAAGGGATAACCCACAAATGCTGTGTTACCAAGCCCTGCGGTAAGCACCAAACAGCCGATTAGTTGCCGTGACCAGCCAAGCACAGCGCCTACAACTGCGATAAAGCCCCAAGCACCAAAGAACACTAGCCACATGCCAAGGGCCGGCATCACTAAATCAAAGCTAGGCTCTAACCGCACAATTTGCCCGAGCACGAGTGCTGGCAGTGCTATATAAACCACCCACCAATTTAGCGACGGCGCAAGCCCTTCAGGGTGCGACACACGTGCGGTCACCATCCCAGCAGCCACACACAAAACAATCAACGCCAACGCTTCCACAGTGCCTCCTTTCAACATACGCAAAATAAGCAGCCATTGTATGCGCCCCTGCACTAAGGCTCTACCCCCATGGGTAAGCCTTTGGTGGCAGAGTTGCCCAGACATAGGCAGAATAAGGCACGTTCTTTCCCTGTTACACCAACCAACGGATACCCATGAGCAAAGCGGATTACAGCAGTTATACGCCGATGATGCAGCAGTACCTTCGTTTGAAGGCAGAACACCCCAACCAGTTAATGTTTTACCGCATGGGCGACTTCTACGAGCTTTTCTTTCACGACGCCGAAAAAGCAGCTCAGTTGCTTGATATCACACTCACAGCGCGGGGCCAGTCTAGCGGCCAACCCATCCCCATGGCCGGCATTCCCTACCATGCTGCAGAGGGCTACATTAGCCGCCTTATTCGCTTGGGAGAATCGGTGGTAATTTGCGAGCAGTTTGGTGAGCCAGGTGCCAGCAAAGGCCCCATGGAGCGCAAGGTGGCACGAATTGTTACCCCAGGCACAGTTACCGATGAGGCTTTTTTAGAAGAACGCCGCGACAGCCTCTTGTGCGCCATTGTGCGCAGCAAAAACGGCTTTGCTGCTGCAAGCCTTGATGTTGCTGCCGGCCGCTTTGTGGTGACGAGTGTCACCAATGAAGAGGGCTTGTACGGCCTCATTGAACGCTGGCAGCCAGCTGAACTGCTATACAGCGAAGACGCTCAATTACCCCACCCAGTTGTCAAACGCCAAGGGGCTCAGGCGCGCCCACCTTGGGAATTTGACAGTGACGCAGCCGAGCACCAACTGTGCCAACAGCTTGGCAGCCACGATCTCGCCGGTTTTGGCAACCCTAGCACTGCCGAAATTGCAGCAGCGGGAGGCTTATTGCACTACGCAAAAGACACCCAACGCACTGAGTTACCTCATTTGCGCAGCTTGCGCCGCGAAGAGCAAAGCAGCGGTGTGCAAATAGATGCTGCCACCCGTCGCAACCTTGAGTTAGTGCAAACTTTACAAGGAAAAGAGCAGCATAGCTTAGCTTGGGTGCTCGATACCACTAGCACGGCCATGGGCGCACGCTTACTGCGCCGCTGGATCAACCAACCATTACGCGAACGCAAACCACTTAAGCGCCGGCAAAACTTAGTTGCGCGCCTGCAGCAAAGCTACCTCTTCGAAGGTTTGCGTGATGTGCTTCAAGACATTGGCGACATGGAACGCATTCTTGGCCGCGTGGCCCTTGGCACTGCTCGGCCACGAGACCTAGTGCGCCTTAAGGATAGCTTAGCCGCCTTACCCCAATTACATGGCTTGCTTAATGAGCAGGATGATGCTCTGTGTGACATACAAAGCAGCCTCACTCTGTTTCCAAAACAAGTGGATTTACTTAGCCGTGCATTAATTGATAACCCGCCAATGATTATTCGTGACGGCGGCGTTATCGCCGAAGGCTACAACGCAGAGCTAGACGAACTGCGCACTATCAGCGATAAAGCAGGCGACGTACTTGTGGATATCGAAACGCGCGAACGTAAACGCACTGGCCTTAGTACACTGAGGGTGAAATACAACCGTGTGCACGGCTATTACATTGAGTTGTCGCGCCGTGAAGCTGAGCAAGCACCTGTGGAGTATGTTCGCCGGCAGACGATGAAAAACACGGAACGCTTTATCATCCCCGAGCTGAAAGAATTTGAGGACAAGGCATTATCGGCGAGTAGCCGTGCTTTAGCATTAGAAAAAACCTTGTATGAGGATTTGCTTGCCGCCCTCCAGCAACACATAGGGCCATTACAAGACACCGCTCAATCTATAGCTGAGCTTGATGTGTTATGTTGCTTTGCCGAACGCGGCCTTAGCCTCAACTATTGCCAACCCTCCCTAGTGGAGAATGCCACTATTGAAATAGTTGGTGGCCGCCACCCCGTAGTAGAGCAAGTACTCGACAACCCTTTTGTACCGAACGATCTAGCGCTCAATAACAACCGCTCCATGCTGATCATCACGGGGCCCAATATGGGCGGTAAATCTACCTATATGCGCCAAGTGGCCCTTATCACACTCATGGCCCACATTGGCTGCGGCGTGCCCGCAACCAGCGCCACCCTTGGCCCCATCGACCGCATCTTTACTCGCATTGGTTCCTCCGACGACCTTGCTGGTGGGCGTTCTACTTTTATGGTGGAAATGGCAGAAACCGCCAATATTCTCAACCACGCTACTGCAGAAAGTTTAGTACTGCTTGATGAAATAGGCCGCGGCACTAGCACCTTCGACGGCCTGTCACTTGCTTGGGCTGCGGCGCATTACCTAGCCACTGAAATTAAAGCATACACATTGTTCGCCACGCACTACTTCGAACTCACACAGCTCGCAAGCGAATTACCCGGTGTGGCTAATGCCCACCTTTCCGCCACCGAGCACGAACAACGCATTGTGTTTTTGCATAAGGTGCAGGAAGGGCCAGCAAGCCGCAGCTACGGTTTACAAGTGGCTGCACTTGCAGGTGTGCCCCAACTAGTGGTGCAGCAAGCACAAAGCAAACTTACTGAACTTGAGCAACAAAACCCAGAAACTAGCACAACACAAGCTCCTGCACCGCAACAACCGGATTTATTTGCTGTACAACCTTCCGCAGTGGAGCAAGAGCTAAAAGCGTTAGATGTGGACGGCCTCACCCCTCGTGAAGCCTTAACAGTGCTCTATGCGCTGAAAGAACAGTGCTAGTTTGCCACTTCAACCTGCAGGCGCTACACTAGCGCCGCTTAAGAAAAGCCCAAGGCGAGGTAAATCGAATGACTTTCGTAGTAGGGGAAAACTGCATTAACTGTAAGCACACAGACTGTGTGGAAGTATGTCCTGTTGACTGCTTTTATGAAGGCCCAAACTTTTTAGTAATTCACCCAGATGAGTGCATCGACTGTGCGCTGTGCGAACCTGAGTGCCCTGTCAATGCCATCTTCTCTGAAGATGAGCTACCGGCAGATCAAGCTGAGTTCTTACAACTAAACGCAGAGCTCGCAGATAAATGGCCTAATATTACCGAAATGAAACCAGCACCAGACAATGCAGCTGAGTGGGACGGCGTGCCTGATAAACGCAAATTACTGATTATGGACCCTCCTTAGTTTTACCTGAGTAAGCCATAAAAAAGGCGACCTTCCTGGTCGCCTTTTTATTTGGGCTATCCTAGCCCGGGTGCGCTCATCGCAACATCCCTGTTAATCCATCCCTGAAACCATACCAATACATCCCTCACATACATCCTTGCATTCCCTGTGCCCTTCCGTAAGCACAACAACAGTATAACGGAACAAAATTTGATTAGGCGGCACCTAAATGAGAACAACAACCATTCTTATGATGTTTTTATTATATAAACGTCATTTCAATTACTTATGCTTAATTTAGCCATTCTTTCGTTCATCTTCTCTTGCCCTATTGCGCGGTAATCGCACAGCAACGTAAGAAAATGCTTACATGGCGTAAAAAATATTGAGCTTTAATGCACGAAAGGGATAAAATTCTCCCTCTTGCCCTGGTAGCTCAGTTGGATAGAGCAAGTGCCTCCTAAGCGCTAGGTCGGACGTTCAAGTCGTCTCCGGGGCACCACACAACATAACACCAAACCCTTTACAAAATGCGCCCTACAGAGGTTTTGTTATTTCTTGATATAACAAAACATACC
>Ga0079226_10004834_pt1 | contig 10310 bp, 5 predicted proteins | sample Poulit2014_FD_76345 | JGI IMG/M metagenome (GOLD analysis project Ga0079226, IMG submission 76345) | Agricultural soil microbial communities from Georgia to study Nitrogen management - Poultry litter 2014 | ecosystem: Environmental > Terrestrial > Soil > Agricultural land | place: USA: Georgia... | reverse complement strand
GATGGATGGGAGTCACTTCATATTCATGTAGGCCGTAGGTGGTAACTGTTAATCCATGAGATGTTTGAGTTACTGTATCATGGTTCATGATGGCTACGCAGTTTCTCAATATTTGTGGGTTTCTTGGGTTCTCCCAATACTTACTAACTTTATTCGAACGTTGTACCCATTCATAGGTACTATCAGCAAAGTGCTTGTCACTTGCTTTGCCTAATTGGAATCCCATGGTTAAGCGGTGGTCTTTAACTACATTATCTCCGCTTACTTTGATATGAATACCCTTATCGTAGGCAGTTAGTGTTAATCGCACCTTCACTTCTTGTTCAACAAGCCGTGGTGAACGGTTAGATGTACGTTGGGTAATATCAATGACCTTGTTTTGTTCAACATATAAGGTCTCTTCGGCACTTTCAGGAATATTCAACATATAAGTCATCTCAAAGCCTTTTACAGTTTCTTCATCAATCGCTCTGATTTCTTTCACAGAATCTAATGACTGAATGCGCAGTTGGTCATGCGCTTCTCGGTAGATATATTCATTCCCAATATCTCCGGTATCTTCAAGAATGAATTGTTCTGAATAAGTTCTTTGGTTAACCTTATCAATAACATCAATGCTGCCATTCTCGTTCAGCTTCAAAGCAATGTAGTCATTCTCGACTGAATCATCCGTTAAAGTGAATAAGCTGTCTTCTTGACTCTTCTCAACTCTTTGAGTGCCTATCTCATTTTCTACCGGTATTAGATAGAAATCTTTACCTTCCAATGGATCCAACTGCGTAGTGAGCTGAACTTTTACGTAACGTGCCATATAAGGTCGTCTAAAGCGGTCTTTAGGTAAGTCATAATGATAGTGAACTCCCTCATCTTCAATGATTGCTTCAATGGTATTCCCAAATGAATCAATAACCTTGAAGTTATCTAACTCAATCTCTTCCATAGCCTGATAACATGCTTCTGGACGAGCTTCACTGAAATATTTACGGTCAATTTCAACCGAAGTTGAAAAGCTTTGAGTTTTAGTCGACGTTGTTGTATTCCAAACTTGGAAGTGATGGCTTAACTCGATAACCTCTTCACCTGAGAAGTCGAACTGGTGAAGATAAGCCAATAATTCTTTATGGATGGACTGGCATATCTCTTCTACTTTATTGAAGCGAGCCATCATTAATTGGTGAATCTCATCAACCCCACAACCACAAATACTGTCATGTGGATAATTTTGGAGCAAAGACTTCCACGCAAAGTCAATCTTATGGTGGGGGTACTCTTTACCATTTTTCTGAGCAATCGTCGCTAAAGGCTCTAATACTTTCTCTAGATAATCTGATAAATATTTACTTCGTTGCTTCAAGTAAATACGTGATGAAGCTGTATTGGCTAAAGTATACCAACCATCTGTCTCTTGAGATCTTAACTCCCCAGTAACTGTTGATAGATTCGAACTTAACTCTTTCTTCGTTGCTTCAACATAATCATTAAAATTTGAATGGACAAAGGTATAGTCTGGATATAATTCACGTGCTATATCGAGTGCTTGAGATAAGTCCTTTTGTACTGGTTGGTGGTCCACACCATTCATTAATAGTAATTGATTCGTGCTGGCATACTTTTCCATATCGGGAATTTTATGTTCCCAGAATGCCTTAGCTTCTTCAATACCTACTGGGATTTCATTCCCGTTACTATACCAATTAGCAAATAAAATCCCTAATGTGCGACTGCCGTCTGGTCCTTCCCACCACATCTCAGAGAAGCTTGATTCATAGGTTGCTTCTTCGAATGTTTGGTTGTTGAAGCCTGTTGGCTTGACGCCGCGACCGTAAGCAGCTGAATCTAACTCCATCCCTTTCAATAACTGTGGCGTTTGCCCTAAAACCCCGAAAGTGTCTGGGAAATAACCAATCTTCGCACTATTGCCGCCCCATTTTTGTGTCTCTTGGTGGCCAATTAAGGCGTTACGAACATTACTCTCCGAACTAATTAAGAAGGCATCTTGTAAGATATAGAATGGCCCAATAATTAATTGTTTACGGTCAATGGCTTTTTGCAACTCTTGACGTCTCTCCGGTCTCACCTCTAAGTAATCATCCAATAAGATGGTCTGACCGTCTAAATGGAAATACTTAAAGTTCGGATCTGTTTGAAACAGATCCAAAACATCGTCTAATAAGTCAACTAGAAGCATATGATGTGCTTCATAAGGTAAGTACCACTCGCGATCCCAATGACTATGAGAAATTACGTGTATCGTTTTTTCCATGCTTCACTCCTACTTTTTAACTCTAATATCGTAGTAATCTAATAATAATTCACAGAACATCATATTCGCCCAAGAGAACCACTCTCGCGTATACTTGCTTGGGTCATTCACATCAAACGATTCATGCATTCGATTCGTCCCACCGTCTGTATTAACTAAGGTGTTTAAGATATCGCGTTTATACGCCTTATCTTCTGTAGTTAATCCTTCCATTGAAAGTGCGATCGGCCAGATATATTGATCCCAAGTATGACTGCTTCCAAGTCCTGAAGCATATTCACCTTGGTAATAATATGGATTCTCCTCACTCAGAATGGTTGAACGTGTATTGATATATAACTCATCATCCAGCTCGCAATATCCTAAGTAAGGTGCCGCAAGTAAACTAGGAACATTCGGATCATCCATAATTGAATAATTTCCTAGACCATCCGCCTCATAAGCATAGATATCTTTCCCTGCTTTATTCTGTACTACGCCATGCTCCTGAATTCCTTGATCAATCTCATCTCTTAATTTCTCCATTCTTCTTGCTAAATCTTCTGGAACATCAATCGTATCTTTAAGATCTAACATATAATCCAGTACAACGACTGCGAACATATTCGAAGGTACTAGATAGTGATACTGACAACGGTCATCACTTGGACGGAAACCACACCAAGTCATTCCAGTATAAGCTGTATCAGATCCTCTACCATCATTATCTAAGGTATCCTCTAAGCGGTCTGTATCTCGAACAAAAGTATAAGGCGATTGACTGTGATCTTGCTCTTGTTCCCAAACCCCAACAATGGCTTCTAAAGCTTCCATAAATGTCGCATTAAAGTGTTCAGTCTTACCAGTATTCTTATATAGGAGGTAAGCTAATTGCAATGGGTAAGCTAGGCTATCAATCTCATACTTTCGCTCCCAGATAAGTGGTGTCAACTCAGTATGGTCTGATTGGTGGCCGTTACCATTGGCAGTTTGATTGAATGCATTGGCATAAGGATCATGAATAATATATTGGAACTGTAACTCTACCAAGCCTGATATCAACTCTCTAATCGACTCATCAAAATCCGCCAACATTAAGTAGGGTCTGAACTGAGCCGTAGAATCTCTCAACCACATGGCTGGGATATCACCTGTTAGAACAAAGGTTGTGCCATCCTCATTAACTCTAGCTGTCTTCTCCAATGTATCTAGAAAGCACTCTTTAAAGATTTTCCCCCACTTTGGGTTGTCAGCTTGAGCACGTTCTGATATTTCTTCGATAAATTTATATACATTCTCTGATATGTGTACTGTCATGAATGTCTCTCCCATCCGCTTAATTTTTAACTACTATTAGTATATATAAAAACGTTTACAAATGGTGGTGTATGAACAAACATGAATAATTTGTTATAAAAGAACTATATTTATTTCATACTTTGTACTGATGTTCTACTCGCATTATCTACAAACAAACCGCTAAAGAGTTTTTAATAACTCCTTAGCGGCTATAGGATGATTCTTAACGGACTAGCTTTATATAATCTGTTGAGTTAATCACATTAAGATAACTTTTGGTGCAATTGATTAATAAAGTCATTACGGTATTCTTTTGGGCTTTTGTTCTCACTGGATTTGAACACTCGGTAAAAATACGCTTGATTCTGATATCCGACCTTGAAGCCAATCTCGGCTACTGCTAGATTTGTTTCAGTTAAAAGCTTCTTAGCTTGTTCAATTCGATAGTTATTCAGATATTTTGATAAAGACATGCCGACTTCTTTTTTGAATAATTGTCCCAAATACATGACATTAATGTGCAGGTCTTCAGAAAGTTGCTTTAGCGAGATATCCTCATCATAAGAATCTTCAACATGACTTAAGATGTCTTGAACGGCAGGACTATAGACTTTTTCCCTCTGCGTTGTCCTAGCTGCGACGATGATTTTTCTGACGATAGATATCTTCTCTTGAAAGCTTGTATCATCAGCTAATTGATGAATCACCTCATAAAGCTCAAGGTCATCCACTTGATTCTTAGTTGAATAGTAGATAACGATCGATTGAAAATATTGAATCACTTCTGCAACTGGCACTTTATTGTGACGAATCATTGAGATAAACTCTTCAAATAACATAAAGGTATCTTGAATCTGATAAGTATCAATTGCTTTATATATTTTCTGTATTTGACTGGATAATTCTTCAATCATATCTTGGCTAAAAGTTTGAACGTACGACTCACTCAAGAAATCAACAATGGATTGAAGGCTCATCTTTTCTTTGTTGTTATCATAGTAATAAAATTTATAATTCAATAACGAATTTTGTAGTTGTTGGTAGATTCTTTTCACTTCTACGAGTGAGCTCGCATTATCAATCAATTCAATATGGCTAGAATCTGGTAAGATGGCTTCTACATCCGCTTTCTGCTGTTCTTCTAAGGTAAGTAATAATAAGAATTGATCAATCCGATGTATCAGAATATAATCATAAGACGATTGAATCCTATTCACCACTTCAGCTTGTTTATTCGCCTCTACCGAGCCAATATCAACGACAAAGAATATATAATCATCACGTAAAAGTTCTAGTCTTGATACACTTTCCATCGAGAGACCTGATTGGTTTAACCAATTCCTTAGATTAACTTTATAGTTCATATTAATCAATTCATTCTCATGATTCAAAGCTACAATTCTTGCAGCAACTTCTTCTAAAGTTCGCTCAAGTTCAACCTTATCAATAGGCTTCAATAAGTAATTAACCGCACCTAGATCCATCCCACTTTTGGCGTAATCAAAGTTCTGATAGCCAGATATAATAATCAATTGAAAATACATTTGAACTTCTCGAGCTTTTTTAACAAAATCAATCCCACTTAATTGAGGCATATTCACATCTGTGATGACAATATCAACAGGCGTCTTTTCTAAGATAGATAAGGCTTCTTGGCCATCTCTTGCCACGGCAAAGATCTCCATATTCAACTTATCCCAATCAATTAGCTTCTCTAAACCTTTAATAATAATGTAGTCATCATCTACGATGAGTACTTTCATTTTTTCTTGTAGGGGATTTGAATGCATACTAATACACCTCCTTGGGTTGATGGTTGATAGGACAGTTTGGTCTGCTTACCAAAGTAATGGATTAACTGTTGGTAAACAATCTCAACACCTAATGAATTACTTTGAAACAATGTCTGATCCGTCTCCTTCTTCCGTAACTTCTCATTAATTTGAATAAATTCTTCTTCAGACATTCCTAAGCCATTATCTGATACATTCATCTGGATTAATTCTGGACGGTCTGGTTCACGCCATACTTTTACCTTGATTTCATTATCTTTGCGACTCCAATCCACCCCGTGGACAATATAATTTTCTACCAAAGGTTGTAGCGTGAATTTAGGTACTTTCACATCTTCTAGTTGTGGATCTAATTCTAATTCAACTTTAAGTTTATCAGGGTAACGTTTCTGATAGAGGTGTAAGTATTTGCGACAGAATGATAATTCTGTTTGTAAGTCACTTTCCATCCTTTGATCGATACTATTACGCATCAAACTCGAGAAATCAAAAATCATATCGGCTAGCTCATCTACCCCTTCAATCAAAGCCGTCATTCTAAAGAACTCTAACGTATTGTAGAAGAAATGCGGATTAATCTGCGCTTGGATAGCCTTAATATATACTTCTTGTTGTTTCAAACGTAATGAATAAATCTCATTCACATGCTTCTGTTCCTCATCCAACATGCGATTAATCTCGTTAGAGATTAAGTATATCTCGTCTTCCTTATCAGAAACATCAATCCGCTCTGAGAATTCCCCATCTCCAATTCTTTGCAAACTGTAAACAAGACCATTAACTTGCCGGGTATATTGACTGAACAGTCTTCTCTGTATATAGTACAATCCCAACGCAATAATAATTGAAATGAAGAACACCGCCAGCCCCAAGGATGAAGTCCGCGCCCAGATGTTTTTAGTAGGAATGTAGCTGACAATTCTTGCTAATCCACTAATATCCCGTGCACTATATGCGTAACCAGCAATATAATCTTGCTGATTGACCGCATCGATTAACTTTGAATTGATGCCTTCACTTGGATAGAAGGGTTGGTTCGTAGTTGGGTTAATTAACAGTGTTTGAATCTCACTGAGACTATCATTCATTATGATATTAGGACTATAGTAGAAACTAATCGTCCCAATCTGCTGCGTCCGCGTTGAATAATACAAGGGCAGTGAGAAACGAATGCCATCAATTTCTTGAATTTCTTCTACTTTTCGTCCATAACGATTATCACGTTCAGAGTGATAGTTCACCGAAGAGTTCTGTAGCGAGATGTGCACTCCCATCAAGTCACTATCTTGACTATATAAATAATTCACTTCATTTGGGAAGAAAAACTCTTCCTCCCCCATTAAGTAACGCGTCGCATATTCACTATAAGATTGATTAAAATAATTCATTAATGAATTTCTCTTATTTTCAGTTTCAAGCAAATTGTATGCAATATTTTTATTTTTTGAATCCAATTGAACTAATTGATTAAAGACAAACTGATTATTGCTCGCAAGTTCCTCTTTAATTTGATTCGTATTCTGATTGAAGGAGAATAACGTCATCGTAGTTGGAATAAACAAAACGAGCACCATCGCAATTCGTACATAGTTTCTAATTAACTTCGTAATTCTACTTTGATAGATACTCTCTTGGCTCATCTATCCACCCACTTTCTATATATGTCTGTTGATACATTAGAGTGAATAAACTAACCCATATCGATATTGCAAAGAAAAACACAATGGCTGGCATGGTAATTAGCGTCATCATCACAAAGAACCCATAGACTAGATTGGTGAACGTAAGCTTTGGAAAGCTAAAAAACTGAATGAAAGCTAACTTCTTAAAGTTAAAGAAATTACTATCAATCCCTTGACGCAATTGAGCTTCAGCCAATAAACTGAAAGATAGAATAACAAAAATTCCCAACTGAATCACAATCGACATGAGAAAAATAAAACCTTGAAATTGACTTGTAAACCAAATCATCCATAAGATGAGTGCAATGGCGATACTATAGAATAAAGAGTCTCCCCAAGACTGCTTTAAGTTCCACTTGTACTCTCTCCAATAGTCCTTAAACCGAATCATCTGGAATTGATTGTCTGCCTCCATGTGAAGACTAACCACTGCAGTTAAAGAAGGTAAGACACCAAAGATACCTAAACCTAAAAACAATCCTAAATAAAAATATCCAGATAATACGATCCAATAATATATTTTGGAGATAATGTTAGTTACAAAGTTTGCCATATAATTCGCTCCTCATTTTGAACTTTTCGGTCCCATCCACCTATTCCATATGATGTTTCAATGAAAAAGGCCGATGTTTCTCTAATACTTTCTCAATTGGTGGAACAATGCCAACGTCCTGCACAATTGAAACGCCTTTCATAAGTGTACCATAATTTATATATTCTTTTATATATTTATTGCCGTTAATAAACCTTTCTTTCACATGAGTGGCTTCTTGGGCATGATAAGGTGTTGACCACTTAATAGTTGATCCATTCTCTAAGTTGATGCGTGATTTCTGCCAATCATTCATCCCTAAAACATATTCAGTTGTCCCTGGTGTGACTGCGTATAGACCTAAGCTACTTAACACATACCAGCTCGATAAGCTTCCATTATCTTCATCCCCCAAGAAGCCATCCACACTACTATTAAAGGTCTTTAATAGTAATTGAACCAGTAGATGGGTGACATGAGGATAACCAGCATAAATAAACAAGTAAGGTATATGGAAGCTCGGTTGGTTAGATAAAGCAAGTTGACCAAAGTTTGCTTGAGCAAGTTCAGTCATCTCGTGAATCTCCTGATGATAAGACCCATGTTCATAGATTGGCAACTGGTTAACCAAGTCATAAAGATGATGGTAGAACGCCTCATCCCCTCCGTATAGGTCAATTAAGTCTTGTATATTATGGAAGACAGACAAACTATTTTGCCAAGCACTTCCTTCTGTAAAGCCCTCACCCCAGCGGTGCAAAACAAAGTCATCAGTGAATCTACCCTTTGAGTCTTTCGGATGCATACTGCCGAACTGTCTATCGAATAAATGGCGATAATTCAGACTACGTTCCCAATATTCTTGAGCTAATTCATCCTTACCTAAGTAACTAGCAACTTGTCCAATACAAAAGTCACTGAAGCAATAGTCTAAGCTCTTATTGACAGATTCGTGATAAGTATTCGGAAGATATCCAGGATCTAAGTAATCCGCATATCCTTGACGCCCCTCGGTCTCATGGCCTCCTTCGTTATTAGCGGTATAGATCATTGCCTCTAACAATGCTTCCGCCATCTCTTCACTGACCAAGCCTTTTACCACGGCATCAGCAATGACACCATCTACAAGTGTCCCTGGCATTAACCCACGTTCATCAGGTGATAGCCACTTAGGCAAGTAATGGTCTTCTTTATATACATTCAGTATCCCTTCAATAAAGGCTGGAACTTTCTCTGGAATGATTAGAGCATATAAAGGATAATTGGTTCTAAAAGTATCCCAATAGCCATTATTAGTATAGAAGATTCCTGATTCAACTTCTGAGGTATATGGTGAATAATGGATGATCTCTCCTTGTTCATCCAACTCATAAGCCATTTGCGGGAACGTCGCAGTTCGATATAAACAAGTATAAAAGGTCTTCACCTTCTCTCCGTCTGAATCTTCTACATCAATTCTATTCAAGTAGTCATTCCATAATTCAGCAGAATGATGAACTTTCCCGTCCCACTCTAATTGATAAAACGCATCGCATCGATAATTGATTTCAGCTTGTTCCCAACTGATATAGCTCGTCGACACATCAAGCTCAATAGAGCTATGTTGATTAATAGGATGGTCAACTTTTACCATAAGAACTTGTACGCTTTCATCTAATAATTCTGTTTGAAAACTTGAGATTAGTTCAATCTCATCTTGGAAGTAGATACTTTGATATTGCCCTAGTTGGTTGTATTTTGATCCTGATGTAAAATCAGTGCACACATTCAGTCGCTTAGACCCAGCAACTTCTACTTGAACATCTCCGGCTAACATTATCATGTAAACAAAAGATAATTCCTTGTGTTGAGTGCGTTGGAGTTGGTAATAAGCTAATTCTGACGAGCTATATCTAAGTGAAGCACCTCGTTCACTCGCAATAAGTTCAACCGATAAGTGATCTTTTAACTGACGATAACTTAAGTAATGGGGCTGGAATATGGCTTCTTGTGCCATATAATTTGTACGAAACATAGCTTGGAATTGATTAGCATCTAATTGACCTTGGTCTAACACCTCAAATGCTTCAATCTCTTCATCCGTTACTAATTGGCCGTGCATAATACTAAAGCAAAAGTCCCCCATCCATGGACTAGGTTGGTGGGTCAGTCGAATACCAAACAAAGAAACATCTTCTGGATGATAGAATCGAACATCATCCCACCGACTCATTAAGACAAAATGATTCATCCCAAAGGGCGTTCCAGTATAAGGTAAAGTATTGCCATGTCCAAACTCATAACGATTATTAGTTCCTTGACGTGTATCTATTTGCTGCAGGCGACTATTATTTAACTTGTAATTTTCATTCATCATCTATCTCCAATATCTCCACTTATCTATGATATGAAATAAAGCAAACATTGCCGGTATGCAGCTATGTTTGCTTTATCATCATTATTCTATAAATTCATTTAAACGACTCTTATTCTTGATTCGCTCTAAACTCATCAAACTGACGTTGCATCTCTTCTTGGATAGTTTCAAGTCCAGCTTGTTTCAATTGTTCATTGAATTCTGGTAATACTTGTTCAGGATCTACTGTCCCTGTATGTAAGTTAGAGATGTATTGAGCTAGTACGTTTTTAACGTTCGTAATCTCATCAATAACACTTGAAGTATCGAACACGAATCCTAATAACGGAGAAGTTGTTGCTTCTTCTAATCCTTGCTCTGCAGCTGCAATTTGTTCGTCAGTAATGTTTTCGTCTAAGTATAGAAT
>Ga0079226_10004833_pt1 | contig 10312 bp, 7 predicted proteins | sample Poulit2014_FD_76345 | JGI IMG/M metagenome (GOLD analysis project Ga0079226, IMG submission 76345) | Agricultural soil microbial communities from Georgia to study Nitrogen management - Poultry litter 2014 | ecosystem: Environmental > Terrestrial > Soil > Agricultural land | place: USA: Georgia... | reverse complement strand
GAGCTTGGCTTTATGGGCGTAACCATCCCTATGAAATATGGAGGCGCTGAAATGGATCACCTATCTTACGTTCTTATCATCGAGGAGCTAGCTAAAATAGACGCATCTTCTGCGGTTATCGTCTCCGCGCACAATTCTTTAGCACTCTGGGGTCTAAACACCTACGGAACAGAAGAACAAAAAGAAAAATTCTTAAAGCCCTTGGCCGAAGGAAAAAAGCTTGGCGCATTTGCTCTATCTGAACCTGAGGCAGGGTCCGATGCGAGCTCTCAACACACAAGCGCCAGGAAAACCGAAGACGGATACATACTCAATGGGAACAAAAACTGGATCACCAACGGCTCCTCAGCAGACACCTACATTGTCATTGCACAAACCGACCATTCACGAGGAAGCCACGGTATAAGCGCCTTCATCATAGAAAAAAACCAACCTGGATTTACTATCGGACCAAAAGAGGACAAACTAGGAATTAGAAGCTCAGACACTCACGCTTTGCATTTTTCAGACGTTGCGGTTTCCGAATCACAGCTTTTAGGCCAAGAAGGAAGCGGCTTTAAAATCGCCATGGAAACCTTAGATGGAGGACGGATTGGAATTGCTGCCCAAGCGGTAGGCATTGCAGAGGGAGCTTACCAACTGGCCTTAAAATACGCGCAGGAACGCAAGACCTTTGGCAAACCCATCTTCAAACACCAGGCAATACAATTCAAGCTCTCGGATATGGCAACAAAAATACAAGCTGCCCGACTCCTCACCTATCAAGCTGCAGCCTTAAAAGACCAAGGAGAAAGGTACACTAAAGAAGCCGCTATGGCTAAATTATTCGCAAGCGAAACAGCGATGAGCAGCACGATAGAAGCTATCCAAATCCATGGAGGCTACGGATACGTTAGAGAATACCAAGTAGAACGCATGATGCGAGATGCCAAAATCACGGAGATCTATGAAGGAACTTCAGAAATCCAGAAAATGGTAATCGCCCGCGAATTATTAAAAAGTTTAAACAGCTAACAAAACTTCATTCCCATAAAGCCTGATAACACTATCATTACCTGGTTTGACCATCCCCTTGGACAAACCATTTTTCCGTTATAAGCTTCTCTAATGCAAAGGGACCACGAGCATGCAGTTTTTGTGTAGAAATACCAATTTCCGCGCCGAGGCCAAATTCTCCGCCGTCGGTAAAACGCGTAGAAGCATTGCTGTATACCGCAGCCGAATCGACATTCTCCATAAACAACTCTATAACCCCTTGATCTTGGGCCAAAATACCGTCGGTATGTTTAGAAGAATACCGATCAATATGATTCATAGCCTCATCAAGCCCTGCGACAACACGCACCGTACACTTTAGAGCTAAATATTCTTTACCAAAACTCTCTAAATTTGCCTGATATAACTTCGGGTAATCTTTATTCAGCAAAACGCCATAAGCAAAGGAGTCGGCAAAAACCTCAATATTAAACTTCGAAAATTCTGGAGCCAACCGGGATAGAAAATCTTCAGCAATATTTTGGTCAATCAGCAAGCACTCCAAGGCATTACACACAGAGGGACGAGACACTTTTGAGTTTACAGCGATGGCGAGCGCCTTATCCAAATCAGCCGAATGATGGACGTAGAGGTGACAGACCCCTGCACCAGTTTCTATCACCGGCACCGTTGCGTTCTCCCTTACAAAATCAATTAAAGACTGTGAACCTCTCGGTATAATCACATCCACAAACCCTCTGGCGTGCAACAACTCCAAAACCACCTCCCTATCAGTTGGTAATAGCTGCACTGCATGCGGATCCAACCCCTGCTCCACCAACAGCTCCTGAATCAAGTCCACAAAAAACTTGTTCGTATGAAATGCATCCGTTCCCCCACGAAGCAAAGCCACATTGCCTGAACGAAAAGCTAGCGCACTTACATCTACCGTTACATTAGGACGGGATTCATACACCACTCCTACCACCCCCAATGGGACGGTACGCTTTTCTATCACCAGCCCGTTCTCCTTTTCATTCCTATACAACACCTTTCCGCTGGGATCTTCCAAACGAGCAACTTCCTGAACTCCTTTACAAATAGCCTCAATTCGAGATTCGTCCAAAAGCAATCTATCGTATTTTGGATCCGACTCTGGCATCTTATTCAAATCTTGAATATTAGCCTCCATCACCTCTTGCTTGAGGGATAAAATCCGTTTGGACAACTCCATTAAAAAATCAACCTTTTGCTCATCACTTAGGTTCTGAACCGACCGTTTAGCTACTTTTGCATGCTCTAAATATGAATCAATCATTTCTAACACTTAAAATCCTTTATAAAATTACAATATCGTCTGAATTAGCAACCTCCAAGTTTTGTCTTTGGACATCCTGTTGATCAAAGGCAACTTTCGCTTTCGCTATTGCAAACACTTCACCTTTTGAGGTTTTTAAATGAAACACCTCCCCTGCCTGGAATCCCCTTAACACTTTTTCAACACCTACAGCCAACAAACTACTACCTCGCCTTACCGCCTCCACAGCGCCTTGATCCAACTGAAGAGCCCCCGACACAAGAGTCCCACTAGCTAACCACTTTTTTCTTGCATTCAACCTTTTTTCTTCTGCAATAAAACGAGTCCCTATTTCTCCTTGTAAAGCTTTCAATAAAAACTCATCCTCTTTAATCCCAAAAACAGTAACTCCTATACCTAAACTGGCCGCTAATTTTGCAAAATGGAGCTTAGACGCCATCCCCCCTAACCCGGAAAAAGATGTTTCTTTACGCACCATAGAAAAAACCGTCTTATCTGCAACCCCTACTTCTCTCACTACTGCGTTTTGATCGTCTAAAACCCCCTCAACAGATGTACACAGCAGCAACTGTTGTGCTCCGAACCCTATAGCAATCAAAGTTGCCAGCTCATCGTTATCAGAAAATTGCAGCTCTCTATTGCTGACAACATCGTTTTCATTGGCAATTGGAATGATACCGTTATCCCATAAAGTTTCATAAGTTTTCTTCAGCTGCAAAAACTGCTCTCTATTGGCAAAATGATGTCTCTCACAAAGACTCTGCGCTAAAGGAATAGCATAGGGCCTAAATAACTGACTGTATTTTTGTAGCAAAATTGGATTTCCAATGGCCGCCGCGGCCTTACGATCGTAAAGCGTCCCTTGGTAACCGGGCATATACTTTCGCCCAGCAGCTACTGCGCCAGAAGAAACTAGCACCAGCCTGTATTCTTTTTGAATACAGGCAATTTGTCGAGCGACCTCAATAATAATACGCTCATCCACGCAATTCTCTTTAGTGGTCAGAACAGAAGAACCAAATTTTATTACTACTATAGGTTTTCGCATAGAACATTGCCGTTTTATCAGCCACAAAAGCTTTTAATTGGAAATAATTCAAATATAGGAATATATTAATACAATCAAGACAACAAATACAAGATTTCATTATGACTGCATGATCAAACATCATACATAAAACAGATGATAAAAATCCCAATACTCTCCTACATGCATCATAAGAAAGCACACTACCATCCCAATTACTAGGTAATTGATTTTTTTCGCTCGATTAACTGACCAATACTTCCAGTAAACCTGCGGCGGGAGGACAAAATCTACTTTACCGCTTTATACAAACTTCTTTTCATACAACTTCTCTAGAGCAAACATCTCATCCCTCAACTTTGCAGCTTCTAAAAAGTCGAGGCTTTCTGAAGCTTTCTCCATACGCCTTCTAGTTGTATCGATGGCCTTTTTCAAGTCTTTCTCTCCCAGGTGCTCCATAACGGGATCGTTTGCAACCACATCCATGACCGAGGGCTCTACATATGCTTTGGCAACCGCAGGACGGAAGTCAGCTACTGAAGTTTGCTCCATAATCTCATCTTTTGATTTCCCTACAGTTCGCGGCGTGATTCCATGCTCCTTGTTATAAGCAATTTGCTTTGTTCGTCTTCGGTAGGTTTCATCGATAGTCACGCGCATACTTTTTGTAATCTTATCGGCATACATGATTACCCTACCTTCAGAGTTCCTTGCGGCACGACCAATGGTCTGTATTAGGGAGCGCTCCGATCTTAAAAAGCCTTCTTTATCTGCATCCAAAATTGCAACTAAGGTAACCTCCGGCAGGTCTAGCCCCTCCCTCAGCAGGTTTACACCCACCAACACATCAAATTCACCCAACCGTAAACCACGCAAAATCTCCACGCGCTCTAAAGTTTTCACTTCTGAATGAATATACCTCACCTTGATGTTCAAACGATCCATATATTTTGTTAGCTCCTCCGCCATACGCTTGGTCAAGGTGGTCACCAATATCCTGCCCCCCTCACTGACCGTTTTAGCAACCTCTTCCAATAAATCGTCCACCTGAGTTCCCACAGGACGGACTTCAATTTCTGGATCCAGCAAGCCTGTAGGACGAATTACTTGCTCAACAATAACCCCTTGAGTTTGTTCCAGTTCGTAATCCCCTGGAGTGGCGGACACGTATATGGTCTGCGGGCTCAGAGACTCAAACTCTTCAAAGTTCAGAGGCCTGTTATCTAAAGCAGCTGGAAGGCGGAATCCGTGCTCAACCAAAGACAGCTTTCTTGATCGATCCCCTCCATACATGGCTCGCAACTGGGGTAGCGTCACATGACTCTCATCTATAACCATCAAGTAATCATCAGGAAAGTAATCCAATAAACAGAACGGCCTCATGCCTGGCTTCCTACCATCGAAAAATCGAGAGTAATTTTCTATCCCCGAGCAATAGCCCAGCTCCCTCATCATCTCCAAATCATAAGTCACCCGCTCCTCTAAGCGCTTCGCTTCAACGTGTTTCCCTTCATCTTCTAACTGAGCGAGCCTTTGCACAAGCTCCTCCTGAATTGCCCACATGGACTCTGTAAACTTCTCCTTGGGTGTTACAAATAAATTGGCAGGGAAAATTGCTAAATCGGACATCTTACTAATCGTTCGCCCTGACACAGGATCTATTTCACTCATCTCATCAATCTCATCACCAAAAAATGAAATTCGATAAGCGTGATCCATATAAGCTGGAAATACATCCACCGTATCCCCCTTAACCCGGAATGTACCTCTTTTAAAATCGTGAGTCGTTCTAGAATATAAGATCTCAACCAATTTATGGAGCAAAGCATTTCTACTGATCACCGTTCCTTGAGCAATCCTAAAAACTGATCGCGAAAAATCCTCGGGATTTCCCATACCGTAAATACACGATACAGAAGAAACGACAATGACGTCTCTTCTGCCCGACATTAAAGCCGAGGTGGAGGCCAACCGCAATTTTTCTATCTCTTCATTGATAGCTAAATCTTTTTCAATATAGGTGTTGCTAGAAGCTATAAACGCCTCCGGCTGGTAATAATCGTAGTAGGAAACAAAATAATGCACGGCATTGTCTGGAAAAAACTGCTTAAACTCCCCATACAACTGCGCCGCAAGTGTTTTATTATGACTTAAAATCAAAGTAGGCTTTTGGGTGTTCTCAATGACATTAGCTATTGTAAAGGTCTTCCCAGATCCAGTAACACCTAAAAGAGTTTGATGGATATCCCCATCTTCTACACCTTTTGTTAATAACTTTATAGCCCCTGGCTGATCCCCTGTTGGCTCAAACTCCGATGTTAACCTCAATTTCATAACTGTAATCTTTTTCTAAAACATAAAGGTACGAAAAACAATAACTCCAATGTTTCTCTACTCCTTAAACCAGCTCCATAAAACAAGCCTCTGACATAAAAATGATCTGTTTTGTAATTTCAATATAAATATCTTATTTTTGCCCCTTCAAATAGGGGTGCCTTGTTTATTTCGTGATAAAACACAAATACGGGCTGAGATCATACCCAGTCAATTAAAGCTTAAATGGCCTTAAGAGACGCACCTGATCCGGATAATGCCGGCGTAGGGAAGTGGTGGTTAAATTAAAGAAGGCTGTAGCCCCTTTCAGTACTTCATGGTTTAACTTTTATAATTCAACAATGTTTAACAAGTTCTTATTGAGCATCACCCTAATCATGTGGTCGCTATTTGCGTATGCTCAAACATCAATCACGGTTACCGTCAAGGACTACGACTCCAAGGATCCAATCCAAGGTGCAAGCGTCCGATTAGGAACAAGTGCGACTAAAACCAACGACCAAGGCGTCGCTCAGATTGAAGTTAATGAAAATCTACCCAAACAATTGGTAATCGATCACTTGTCTTACCGAAGGTATAGGGAAGAAATCCGCTCTGTCTCCAATGAGTCAATTACGATTTATCTACAACCTCAAATTATCATTGCAGATGAAGTGTTCGTAACCGGCATTCGTGCGCAGGAAAATGCAGCAACGACCTTCACGAATCTTTCGAAAAAAGACTTAGAAAATAAAAACCTAGGGCAGGATATTCCATACCTACTAACCCAGACGCCATCTCTAGTTGCTTTTTCCGACGCAGGTGCGGGAGTGGGTTATACGGGAATTCGTATACGTGGTAGTGACAACACCAGAATCAATGTAACAATTGATGGGATTCCATTGAACAACCCGGAAAGTATGGGTTCGTTTTTTGTCAACCTACCAGACTTCGCCTCATCGGTTGAAAACATACAAATACAAAGAGGTATTGGAACATCAACCAATGGTGCCGGTGCCTTCGGTGCATCCTTAAACATCCAATCCGACAAGGTTCAGGAGAACCCATACGCCGAATTAAACAACAGCTTTGGCTCGTTTAAAACTCTGAAAAACACTTTAAAAGTGGGGACTGGACTCATCGAAGGGAAATATGCTTTTAACGCTAGACTCTCACAAATAAAGAGTGACGGCTATATGGATCGTGCTTTTTCCGACCTAAAGTCTTTTTATGTTGACGGTGGAATTTATACCCCTAAAAACATTTTGAAAGCAACAGTATTCTCTGGAAAGGAAAGAACCTACCAAGCCTGGAATGGCGTCCCTGAAGAGCTGCTTCAGTCCAATAGAACATTCAATGAGTTTGAGTACGACGATCAAACAGACAACTACACGCAAACTCACCATTACTTGCATTATTCGCACTTTCTAAACTCCAGATGGACTTTTAACACGGCTTTACATTACACCAAAGGAGCGGGTTACTACAATGAGTATAAATCCGACCAAAAACTAGAAGACTACCTTCTAGCCCCTATAATTATTGGAGACTCTACAATCTCCCACACGGATTTAGTAAGAAAGAGATGGCTAGACAACCACTTTTATGGGCTAACCTATGGCGCACAATTTACGCCTAACAATCAATTAAACATCCACCTAGGGGGTGCATACAATGAATATATTGGCGATCACTTCGGAGAGATCACTTGGGCGAATTACGCCTCTAACCACAAACTAGGTGATCATTATTACTTCAACGATGCAAAAAAAACCGATTTTAACATTTACGGAAAAATCAATTATCAGGTTGGTAAGTTTTTATTAAATGCGGACCTCCAGTACCGAAACATTTATTATCGATTTGAAGGTTACGATAGAAACCTGGAGCTTACCGATCAAGTGGCCAGGCATGACTTCTTCAACCCTAAAGCTGGCGTCACCTACTTCTTGAATCCCAACAGCAACTTTTACGCTTCCTATGCTTACGCATCTAAGGAACCGATTCGAAATGACTATACGGAATCTACACAAGCCAGTAGACCCGTTCCTGAGAAGATGCACAACCTAGAGGGAGGCTACCGCTTATCCAGTCAAGCCTTTGCTTTTGGTATCAACGGATACGCAATGCTCTATAAAGATCAGCTGATTTTAACTGGGCAAATTAATGACGTAGGTGCTTACACCAGAATGAACGTACGGGACAGCTACCGCATCGGTGTAGAGTTAGACGCTAGGTGGAAGATCGCTAAAAATCTAGATTGGAATGCTTCGGTAGCATTGAGCGATAATAAGATAAAAAACTTCACTGAGTATATAGACCTATACGATTATAGCGATCAAGAAGAACTCTTCTACAAATCTACGCACATAGCACTTTCCCCAGCACTAGTAGCATCCAACAGCTTTAGCTACCAGCTAAGCGAGCAGTTTTCTTTGGATTTAATCTCCAAAGCTGTATCTAGACAATTCTTAGATAACACCTCGAGCAAACAAAGGTCTATTGATGGATTCGATGTGCACGACATCAATGTAAACTACAGCTTTTCCCTACCAGGAATTAAGGCCGTTACAGCCAACTTATTAGTTGCCAATATTTTTAATAAGAAATACGAAAGCAACGGATATACGTTTGGATACATCAACGAAACGGGAGAGAGAGAGTCGTTTAACTACTACTTCCCGCAAGCTACAACCAACTTCCTGTTGGGATTAAACTTGAAATTTTAGTTTTAACAAAGGAGATTTACCACCCCTTACTCACCTGCAGGCGAGTTAGGGGTTTTATTTTGCCTACCCCAAATCGCTAGACCGTTTTCACTGCGCTTTTAAAGGCTTATTAAACAGCTTCAACTGAGGGTCGGTAACTTTAAAGCTTTTCCGGTGGTGCTCACTAACCCCATGGCTCAAGATAGCTTTTCTATGGTCTGCAGTAGGATAGCCTTTGTTCTTATGCCAATCGTAGCATGGGAAGTCCTGGGAAATCTTATACATGTATTCATCTCTATAGGTTTTCGCCAGTATAGAAGCTGCAGCTATAGAGTAGTATTTCGCATCCCCTTTAACGATACATTCAAATGGAAGGTCTCGATAAGGAATGAAGCGGTTGCCATCCACAATAATAAACTCAATAACACTAGCCAGCATATCCATAGCCCTGTGCATGGCTAAATAAGAGGCATTATGGATATTAATCTTATCTATCTCTCCGGGCGAAACTTGAGCGACCGCGAAATCCAAGGCTACCTCTTCAATCTCCTCTCTTAAAAGCAAGCGCTTTTTTTCAGTCAATTGCTTGGAATCATTCAACATGGAGCTTTTGTAGTCTTTTGGCAGAATAACCGCTGCAGCAAACACAGGCCCCGCTAAACAACCCCTACCTGCTTCATCAAGACCCACTTCTATCTTTTCATCCTGATAAAACGACTTCAACTTCCACATAACATGTAACTTATACGTGACATAGCGCAATTTACATTAATTTACACTAAAAACTTCGACTTTTGTTGCTAGTATATAAAATTTAAATGAATGCATAAACTCTTAGGGTTTAATTCAGTCAAAGGTATATGATTATGAAAAGAACGATAGGTATTGTTATGGCGTTAATGCTCGCAACACACTTGCTTTATGCACAACAAACCTTATTTCAAAAAATAAGCCCTGCCATAGATGCTAATTTAAACGAGTGGCAACCCTTAACTCCTGTAGATGAAGAGTATTCCTGGTCCTATGCGATAGCCAAAGATGACGGCTACCTGTATGTTGCTATAGAGATAAAAGACCCACTACTTATACAAGAAGTGGTTAAAAATGGAGTAATGGTAAACATCGATCCAAAAGCAAAGAAAAACTTGGGTCCGGCACTCATCTATCCTTATGCAGACCGGATAGCTTTAAGGAGTCTGGATAAATCGAAAATCCAATCGCTGGGTGAAAACTTCAATAATCACCTCATTTCCTTATGCCGCGGGTATATGGTACAAGGGTTTCCCACAGTTAAAGACGGTTTATTGTCTTTCGAAAATACATACAACATAAAATCTGAGATAAAAATTGACTCCTCGGGTGCGGTTCAATACGAGTCGGCAATCCCCATAGCGAGCTTCCAAAAGCTCCTTAAAGGGGACAGGAAAATAAGCATACAATTAGCCATTATGACTCCCTGGGAGCAAATGAAACTGTTGGCGAAACAAAAAAGATCCTCTAACACCATGAGCTTGGGAAGGAACCCCTACCCCTACTCGACGGAGGTTTGGTTAAATGAAACTTTATGATTGACTATATTTATATGAAAAGTAACAGTATAAAACTACTTGTAGCTTTAAGCTTTTTAATTTTCCTCTCCAGCATGAGCTTTGCGCAGGAAAGCTATCGCGTGCAAGGACTATTAAGAGACTCTCTATCTAGAGTGGTTTCTGGTGCAACAGTTCAGTTGGTATCTGAAAAAGACACCCTAGGAACGAGCTCTTCAACAGCGGGAACGTTTTCCTTTGACAACGTGAAAGCAAAAGAGTTCTCTATCCAAATCAACAGCATTGGATTTCAGGCTTTTTCGCAAACCTTCACCAACGGTAAAAATGAGAAAACATTTTCTTTACCTCCAGTGACGCTAATCCCTATCGACAACCTCATCGAAGAAGTGGTTGTAGAAGGTAGGCTTACCATACAAATCAAAGG
>Ga0079226_10004832_pt1 | contig 10312 bp, 10 predicted proteins | sample Poulit2014_FD_76345 | JGI IMG/M metagenome (GOLD analysis project Ga0079226, IMG submission 76345) | Agricultural soil microbial communities from Georgia to study Nitrogen management - Poultry litter 2014 | ecosystem: Environmental > Terrestrial > Soil > Agricultural land | place: USA: Georgia... | reverse complement strand
GGTGCCCGAATCCGAATCATCAAAGAAACACCGGTGGTCTGTCTCCTCGGACTGATCTCCAGGATCACCATCGTCGAACAGCTCATGGTAAGCACCCAAGCGGCAAAGCGTGCCAGCAGGTATGCCCGGTTTGACATATTACAGATCACTACAATGAGTATTACGAAAAGTTGAGAATGACTGGTGGGCTTGGATAGACGCGGCAAAGAACGTCTTTCGGAGTCTGTCTGTCTCCCCCTCCGAGGGGCTGGTAGAGAAACGAGCATTGAGATTTCAACTGAGTTTTTGAAGAGCAAGGAAGATTCAGGCGAGGTTAGTTCTAGGGGCAACGCATCAGTTGATCCAAGACAATTACTTGCAGAGTGGGCAAATAAAAATAGTGAGTGGGTGCGGCTACTTACTTCTGAGGTACTTAGCCGTGGGAGGCCTGTCAGCGTGGCCACAGTTGATCAGGCATATCTCCTATTTCGACAAGAAAATGGTCTAGATCGACGGGAGATTGCCGCTGTTGCTCCGCTGGAGGTTGAAGCGCATCGTGATACGTCGGCACCTCCGCTAAGGCTTACCCGGCTCTCGGAAGTTCGTGGGATTAACGCGCTCTTAACTGGTGCGGTACTCGAACCGCATGAAGGTTTGACGATTCTTTATGGCGAGAATGGCACTGGTAAGACCGGATATTCTCGAGTGTTCAAGGTTCTTGCTGATAGTCGAACAGCTGATGAAATTCTCGGTGATATAGAAGCTGATAGTCCTGTCCCACAGAGTGCCAAACTTGAATATAGGCTCGGCACTGAGCAACAGGTGCTGTCCTGGGATGGAACGCACGGAGTAGCGCCGTTCACCCGGATGTCGATTTTTGATAGTCCTGCTGTAAATACTCATATCGATGACACCCTCGAATATGTGTATACGCCGTTATCACTTGCACTTTTTAACCATGTCAGTGCGGCTATCCGAGATGTGGGTAACAAGATTGATAATGAGATTCGTTCTCTCGACAACAGTGAACTAGATTTGCTCTCTCGATTTCAAGAGGGGACGTCAATCTATCCTCTAGTCGCTGCCCTCGGGTCGACGACTGATCTTGCCGCTCTACAAGAGAAAAGATTGGCAAAAAGAGACTGCGAAGAAGAGCTGGGTGCACTGAGCCAGACCGTAGCTAGCTTGCGTAGTGATACCCTCAGCGCACAAACTACTGCAATAAAGAGTGAACAACGCCTCCTGAACCAAGCGGTCACGGCGATAGATGCGCTGGAGACCCTAAAAGTTAATGAATATAACGACGCCTTAGATCGACGGGAAGAGCTTACAAAAGACCACAAAGTCTTCCGTCAAGAACTCTTTGCTGCAGTTGATCTACCTGCTGAACCGGAAGAAACGTGGGAAGAATTCATTGAAGCAGCTGATGAATACCGTAAACACCTGGCTGAAGTAAAGCTGCATGATTCGGAGCGCTGCTTGTACTGCAGGCAACCACTAGAAGATTCAGCACGCGAGTTGATAACAAAGTATTCATCTTATCTCGAGGACAAGATCTCAAAGGACATACGCCAAACCGATGGGATACTCGCTGCCTTTAAACAGCAGGTAGAAGCTATCCAGTGCACTGAGCTGACGAGCTGCATTGACGAATATAGCGGACAAGAAACAAAACCCGATTATTTCGAGGACGTTAAAGCAATCTCCCTAGCTCACAATGGTCTTGTGGATGCTGTCGCTGAAGGTAAGCCAGCAACTCGAGCTGACCGCGCTAAGATGCGGCAGCGAAAAGCCCGAACTAAAACAAAACTTGATGCTCTTCGCACCCAAATCGAGAGCCTCGACAACCAACAAACAAACAGAGCTGACCAGCTCCAAGAAAAGCAGATGAAACTCGCCGAACTGCAGGACCAAGTAGAACTGGACAGTTGCTGGCAGCTTATCGAGGCTGAAGTGAACAAAGCCAGAGAGTGTGAACGTCTAAAAGATCTGAAGCGTTCATTGAGTGGGCTGCAAAGAACTGTAACTCAACTTTCCAAGTCGTCTAGCGATCAGCTGGTCAATCAGAGCTTTGATAAATTATTTGCTCAAGAATGCGAAGCTCTTAGGGCTCCGAACCTCAAGCTAGAGTTTGTGGGTCGGTCCGGTAAAGCCCATCGAATGAAGGTTATGAACGGGAGACACAGGCCGTCCAATGTACTATCTGAAGGCGAGCAGAAGGTCTTGGCTCTAGCCGACTTCTTAGCTGAAGCTCGTTTGGCAGGAATTAGTGCGCCGATTATCTTTGATGATCCGGTCTCTAGCCTTGATCATCGCAGGGTGCATGAGGTGTCGGAACGGATTGTGGATCTGTCTGAGGAGAATCAAGTCATCGTGTTTACTCACGACATTCTCTTCGCCACGACCCTGATAAATCTCTCAGATAAGACTAAGCGTTGCTCCTTCTTCCATATAACAGACGATGGTGGGAAAGGGCAGGTATCTCGGGCAAGTGGGCCTCGTAGCGACTCCCTGAGTGCAATTAGGGGGCGGATTAATACTTCAATTCAGGAAGCCAAGACGCAGCAAGGAGAAGCCAGAGATGCCACGGTACGAAACGGATACAGCCATATCCGATCGTGGTGTGAGGTGTTTACCGAAGAAGAGCTCTTGCAATCTGTTTCGACACGTTATAGGGCTAACATCCAAATGACGAGTCTAGAACGTATCGACGGCGATAAACTGAACCAAATCGCACCGAAAGTTGCAAAGATCTATGAGATAGCTTGTCGATATATCGAAGGACACTCTCAACCTCAAGTGACCCTGGGTGTGAGCCCGACTATTTCAGGGTTGGAGGAGCACTGGCAGGACCTGCAGGATTTAAGGAAGCTTCATAATGCGCCTACCGGCAATTGAAATATTCTGTGAGGCTGCGCCGGGAGCAATATCCCCATACGCGGGGGCTGCCTAGTATTGGCCAGCCTCGCTGGGAGGGGTGCCATGGACCACCCCTACGCGCGGGGCCGCCCAACTCAGGAAATCTGTGCCTATCGTAGCACGGACCATCCCTGTGCACGGGGGCTACCTACTTGCTGACTTGGCGCGGTATGCCGCGGGTGTGCTGTTGGTCGTCCCAGTTTTGGTGGGATGGCCGGCTAATTGCTTAGCCGGGGTGACCGGGGTTTGGGCCCGGCCTACTGTCGTTGTGGCTGCTGGTTGAGAAGTGTCCCTTGCAGTAGCTGGAGCAGCGTTTATTGACTCCCGTTTTCCGCAGGCGTCATGATTGGTAGGTTTGGTGGCGAGGTTGAGAATATTGCGGGCTGCGTTGACGTCTCGGTCTAAGACTGCTCCACAGACGCTACACGAGTAGGTGCGTTCAGCAAGGGAGAGCTTGGTTTTCACTTCTCCACAGGCTGAGCAAGTCTTACTGGTTGGCGCGTAGCGGTCTGTAGTGATCAGCTGGGAGCCGTACCAATGGGTTTTGTATGCCAGTTGGCGGCGGATTTCTCCGAAACCGATATCTAGTAGTGATCGGTTGAGCCCAGATTTTGCTGCCACATTGGTGCCGGGTGCTTCTAGGCTTCCTTTGGCGGAGCGGGTCATCCCGGAGACGTTGAGGTCTTCAAGGGCGATCACATCGTGGCCGGTGGCTAGGGTTTTGGTCAGAAGATGTTGGGTGGTGGCCCGCCGAGCGGCAAGTTCTGCATACAATCGTGTCACGCGCCCGCGAGCTCTCCGGCGACCAGTAGTAGGTTGATATTTGACTCCTCGTGGTGGGGGTTTGCGGATCAGTTGAGTTGGGCGGCCTTGGCTGTCTAAAACCCACCAGCCCGTGCGCGCAAGCTGTTGTTGGGCTTTGGCTAACCGAGCGGCTGCTTTTCGTAGGTGTCGTGGGTTGTCAATGGTTTCCCCTGTGGACAGTGCGGCTGCGTGATGAACCCCCAAATCTACTCCGACCGGCCCGCCGGCACGTTGCCCAGACGTGGGGACGGTCGGCTGATCGATCAGCTCTTCTACTAATATCGAAGCCCACCAATATTTCCCCGTCTGGGCGATGGTCACGGACCGTATCAACGCTATGTTGCTGTTGATCCGTCGGGCGAGTTGGCGGAGATGGCCATGTAACCGGACAGATCCGCCACGATGGCCCGAGATTTTTCCGGGCAGCACAAGACGGCGATACCCATCCGGCCGCAACCGCGGTTGTTTAAGGTCGTGATACAACGTAAATGAACTCCGGGTTTGGCCCTTCTTGCGAAACCTGGGGTAACCCACCCGGATGCCCTTACGTTTGCCTGTGTATGACTCTACCCAGTTCTTCCATGCAAGGTCAGCAGCTTGCATCCCAGACGTGAGCGCATACGTATCAACTTTTGTGTACCACGAGTTGGCTTCGTCGGCACGAAATGCCTTTATGGAATCCATGAAGGTAGGAAATCGCACCTGTTTCGATTTCGTGACGAACGTTTTGGCCGCCGCATGAGCCTTGTCCGGTTCCACGTTGGAGTAGTTCTCGCGCATGACCCGCTCAACGGCATCTTTCCACTCCTGGTGGGCTCTTTGTTTCGCCGCCAGGTGGTAATTATAGGCCGCCCGATTCGCGCCAGCGTGAGAAATCAGAGCTTCCCGTTGCGCCTGCGTTGGGTCTAAGGCCACCCGATACACACGCATAACCGTAGTCTGCGTCATACTTAAATTGAAGCACACCCCAAGAGCAGCTGCCAAGGAGAAAATCGTCTCAAAATCTAGGAGCGCCCCTTCTCAAGCAAGCGCCCACATCAGCCGCGAATTACCATTCCAGACCAATTCTCCAACTTAACATATCGAATGAGTACAACCCTAAAAAGTGCCACACCAAGCGATCAATAAAAACGTTCCCCGCGAGAATGAAGCACAAGCAACCTGAAGGAGAACCAACTGAAAAGCCCCCGCCCCCAATCCCCAAAATTTCTATCACACGTTTGGCACTAAAGATGCACTGGGGGACATTTCAGTCCCCTACAGACAGCCAACTGCCCAGATGGGAAAGAAGATAGAAATACGTAGTGGGGCTATGTAGACGACACCAACCGTTCAGGTGGACACAAATCAGAGCGACGAACGAAGCATGCTGATTACCGTGTCAGCTTGATTCCTCGGGTAAAGTCTCCACCGCAAAATAGGCCACCGCTCGCCTCAAGAACTTATTATCGTCCTCGAGCTTTTTCACCTGGCTCTCGAGTTCGTGAATGCGCTCCATGTATTCAGCAGCGCTGAGGCCCGAGTCCGCGTAGCGAGTCTCATAATATTCATCCAGCCAATTCCTCAAAACGTTCGGGGCGATCCCACCGTCGAGAGCGACTTGGGTAGTTGACGCAGAAGGGTCAAGAGCTCTCAAAATCAACTGGTCTTTGAAGAATTTGCTATATTCAGGAGACTGGTTAGACACAGACTTTCAAACCTCTTCGATTGGTCGGTTAGTTCCAGTTAGAAATCTGGAGGACTTCGAACCTCGGACGAAGTCTTTGAGTGCCTCATACAAACCAGCAGGGCACTAAAGAGGACATACTTTACGGCTTACGTGGATACCAACAAATACTATAAGACTTCGGCATCACGCGGCTCACACTTCCGGTTCAAGGACACATCATGAGCGGTGGCCAGTATGGCAGGCCCGACCGGACAACTATTTGCGGACAAGTTGCCTGAATCGTGACCAGGTGGCCAGGGCCTTTTTATCCGCTTCGCGTTTTGGCCGGCCACCGGTGGCCTTATATAACCGTATACACATCGCGTCCCACTGGCGGACAATCCCCTGCAAATATCTCCGCTCCGTGGCCGCGTACCGCGCCGCTTCGGACAGCTCCCGGTACTTGGCCACGAGGCTCTCATATCGCTGGGTCACGGCGGCCAAACGTTCCCGTAACTCGGCCACCTCGTGGCTTGAGTTCGCTGCAGCAGCCTTCCGTGACCAATTACGTCGTAGCGTGGCCACCTCGTTGTTGGCCATGGCCAACTCGTCGCGGACAGCCCGTGTCCGCTGCGCTTGTGCTTCAGCTGCGGCCTCAATCTGAAGGTCAGCGCGTCGCAAGGCATGCTCCAACCGTCGAATCTTCAGGTCGCGGTCCTCCAAGCGTTGCCGGAGTCTGCGGTGATGCGTTTGTAATTCATCGTATCGTTGTTCAATGGCTTGGAGGCGTTGAAGCTCGGTGTGCTCAGTAGCCGAGAGCTTCAAACGTGTGCGACGCTTCTTCATCCGTTCTCGACACGTTGATGAACAGTATTTCTGCTGGGCAGGAGCGGAAGTAGGAAGCTCTTGCTCGCAGCTTCTACAAAGTCGAAGATCAGTACGTGACATGAAAAGCACTCCTTAAATTCAGTCATTCGGGGACTCTGCCACAGGGACAGAAATGTCCCCGAGTGCATCTTTAGTGCCAGAGGTGTGATTAGAATTCTTGCTCATGGCGATAGGGGCTCTAAATGGGTAATACATAGCTCTCCTTTTCTGTATTAGAAGGATGGATCGTTGGATATGGTCTGCCTTGTTGAATGGTGAAATTAACCTTTGGAATTTACTGGCCTTTTCGCTCTGCTGTGCTGCGTTATAGTCTGGGCACTTTTGCTAGATGAGCTTCCCTCGTGAGGTTGGACTACTATGCAGAGGGGCCATACAGGTTTGTCTTCAGTTCTCGACCTCTGGGCTTCATGGTTGTCTGCCGTTCGTTGCGCCTTTTCGGAACGCAAATTTGGCGTCGTGTAGCCGTGTAACTTGTGTATCTTCTGTAACTGGCAAGTCCATTTCTGGCTGGATAGTTTCAGTAGTTTCACTAGTTACACTTCTCAGAGGGGCGTAGAGACCCCGTTCCAACCGTCTGATGCGGTTTCCCTCAAATGCTCGTTTCAAATAGAGCCTTGCCTTGGAAGGGTCCCAGCCGAGCAAGACAGCAACATCTTTCGGTTTGATCCCTTCCGGATGTTCACCAACAAGATCAAGGAGGTGGCGCATTTCTTCACCGACTCCGTCAGACGCTTTGCGTTGGTCAACGGCAGTAGAAGCCTCGGCAAGACTTTCTCCTTCGAGCCGCCACTGTCCTTCATCAAGACTGATCGCGTAAGTGCCCTCAGCTGCGTCTCGACTCGTCACGTTCAAGACAGCCTCACTATGACCGCGTCCGCGCTCGATGGTCAGGATTGAATCGGCGGCACCAGCAATCCCCTGAGTACCAGAGGTGCTAGCCACAAAGTCATTATGTGCGCCTTTATTCGTGTGGTGCACCACTATCAATGCCGAGCCAGGATGGGCACCGACAATCTGTTTATAGGCGGACATTTCTGCATAATCTTTTTGATAGGCATCGTTGCCAGAATAGACAGTTCTCACCATGCCTAGCGTGTCTAAAATTACGACTGGAGAGCGGTCATGGTGTTGTTCTACGAAGGCACCAATCGTTAGGGCTGCTCCTGCAGGGGTCTCCGTCATGAAAAATAGATGATCGTTTCCTTCAGTCATCCCAAGAGCGAGGAGACGGTCTTGCAGTCGTCTCGGTCCGTCCTCTAAGGCAAGGTAGAGGACGGGACGTTGTCCCACGTTAATGGCGCCTAAGGCTTTACTCCCTTCTGAACTAGCTTTCGCAATGCCCAGCACCATCCACGACTTGCCAATTTTGGGAGGTGCTACCAATACGGTGAGGCCTTCCGGGATGACCCCCGGGACCACATACTCGAGAGGGGGATACACGCGGCGCATCAAGTCTGTGGCGGTGAAGGCGCAATCCAGTGGGTGGAGTTCTGTTGCAGCGCTTGTCATGCTGCACCCCGGTACTTGCGCCAAAACTCCTCTACGGATTGTGCAAGCGAGGCATCAATGCCCTGCCAGTCACCGAACATTCTCGACACAGAATCTTGAACCGCAGGATGCGTATGACCTTTGGCTAATCCTTCACGTAGGCCGGTTTCATAGCCATGACGCCACAATAAGATGTCTTGCTGAAGCCTCTCCCACGCACTATCCTGAGAAGTGCCGAAAGAGTATTTGTATATATTGCCTTGAGGCGCGACCGCGAAATCTCCTGCACGAGAGTCGCGGTCTTTTTCTTGTTCAAATGTCATTACCCCTCCCAGTCACCCCAGGCTTCAAAGCTGCCGACACGCCACGGTGCAAGCGCTCCAACTGATCATCTGCTCTCATCAGCTCGTCCCCTAGTCCTCAAATTGATCATTGAGCCACTGTTCAAGGTCCGCTTGGCGATACATAAGGCGCCCTCCTATACGTCCAGCCTTAGGCCCACGTTTCATGTGACGCCAGTACCGCAAAGTAGACACCGGTGTGCGGAGCATTTCCGCAGCCTCTTCAATGGTGAGTATGGACATTGCATTCGGCACTGTGCGATTTGATGTGTTCATGACCTTCTCCCTAACTAGATTTGCTAGTTGAAACTAACTAAATACGACAGTAATAAGTTTTCGCGTGGACTGCAACTAGTTTTGCGAGTATTGTTTGTTGTTATGAGCGACGCAGATTATTAGCCAGACGATTTTCCGCCTGTAGAGGTCGAGGATGGCCCAACCGATGCACAGACTTTTGATCAGCGTGTTGGCAAGAACATCACGCTCTTCAGGGGCAACATGTCACAACAAGACCTGGCCCATAGAATGCGGGCCCAAGGATTTAAGTGGTCCCAAGCCACAGTGTGGGCTACAGAAAAGGGCGATAGACCGGTACGTCTTTCAGAGGTCGTGGCATTGGCAGAAATCCTAGACAAGCCCTATGATGCATTCTTTCTTGACGAAGAAGCTGCACACACCACGACGGCATATTCTGAGAAGCTTGGTGAGATTCTCAGCGCACGAGGTTACGTAAAGTCCACTATCAAGCGATGGATCCAGACCAGACGTTCTGTGTTTATGAAGGCGCTACCGAATGAAGCAGAGCTAGAAAAACTTCCTAAGCATACGCAGACGCAATTGAGATCTATCGTTGAACGGCTCGAATACTATCTCGAGCACGAACAGATCACTGACATATACGAAGAAGCAGAGTCTGAAGTAAAAGTGGAAGATTCAGATGAAGGACTTTTCGACTAGCGAGAGTATTGGGCAGCGAGAATGGCTTCTATCCAAAAAAGACCGAACGGCAAATATCTTGTTCGCTGGCGCAACGAAGAGAACAAAGAACGGTCCAAACAATTCGATCTGATGCGCGATGCTAAGCGCTACGCCGCCGAAGTGGAAACGCAACTGGCTCGTGGCACATACGTGGACCCCCGAGCCGGAAATATCACCCTACAGAACTACTTCGACGACTGGAAAAAGCGCCAGATATGGACCGGCGGGACTGAACGCGCTATGAGATTGTCAGTCTATTCGGCTACCTTTGCCGACACCCCGCTAAACAAGATCCGCAAATCCCACATCGAATCCTGGGTAAAGCAGATGGAACTTTCACTAGCGCCAAACACGATCCATAGCCGATTTCAAAACGTAAAAACGGTCCTGCGTGCTGCAGTAGACGATGACCTCATCCTGAAAGACCCTTCCCAAGGCGTCCGGTTACCCCGACGCCATAACCGGGCATCAGACATGCGCATCCCAACCGCGGCGGAAATCAAGCAGTTATACGACAGCTCTGAGGACTGGTTTGCGGCATTCGTTGCCTTGTGCGCATTCGCCGGACTACGGCGCGGCGAAGCGGCCGCGATAAAACTCAGCGACATTGATTTTCTTGGTCGCTCTATTCATGTACAGCGCCAAATTCAAAAAGAAGCGAAAAAAGATCCGGAAATTCGAGCCCCGAAATACAATTCAGACCGCACCGTATTCATACCGGACGAACTCGTGGTTATCCTGTCAGAACATGTTAAGAAGTTCGGCGTCTACGGGATGGAGCAGTGGCTTTTTCCCGGGCTTGAAGGGTGGCCTATCAACCCACGCCAAGCGTCTTACCGATGGGAACGAAGCATCCTGGGATCAGACATCAAAGACATCACCTTGCACGATTTACGTCACTTCTTCGCTTCTGGACTGATCGCCTCAGGATGCGACGTTGTGACAGTCCAAAGAGCTATGGGGCATAAGTCTCCATCAGTGACGCTAGATACGTACTCACACATGTGGCCCGATGCCGCCGACCGAACCCGAGCCGCTGTCGGAGGGCTCATGAAGGACGTTTTCAGCTCTCATGAGGACCAGGTGAGGACCAAAAACTTACCTAGCCAAGTCTGACTAGGTATTTTAGACATATAGTCGGGTTGATCCAAATTTCCTCGACGTCAGGATCATCTAGCAGTGGCTGCAGGGGACCAAAACCAGCTACAGCATCGAAAATAGCCTGTTGAGTAGCCGCCATGTTGTGAACCATTGGCAAAGGCGCATG
>Ga0079226_10004831_pt1 | contig 10312 bp, 11 predicted proteins | sample Poulit2014_FD_76345 | JGI IMG/M metagenome (GOLD analysis project Ga0079226, IMG submission 76345) | Agricultural soil microbial communities from Georgia to study Nitrogen management - Poultry litter 2014 | ecosystem: Environmental > Terrestrial > Soil > Agricultural land | place: USA: Georgia... | reverse complement strand
TCCAATGAAGTAGTAACAGAAATTGATGAAAATATTAGTGACAACTACGATTTCTCAAGAGGAGACACTATCGGAACCTTATACATTCCTAAATTAGACCGCGAACTTCCCATAGTTGAAGGAACTGATGAAGAAGAATTAGAACACGGGGTTGGTCATTATAGTAACACAGGCTACCCTGGAGAAAATCGTCAAATTCTCCTTTCCGGTCACCGGGATACCGTATTTCGTAATTTTGGTGAACTTGAACATGGTGATGAATTCCATGTAAAAATGAAAAATGGTACTTTTATTTATGAATTTATCGATCATGAGATAGTAAGCGCAGACGATACAACCGTTATTGACTTAGATCGTGAAGATGAATATTTAACCGTATCAACTTGCTATCCATTCAGTTTTATCGGAAGTGCCCCGGACCGCTTCGTCATCTACGCTTATCCTAAAACAAAGTAAAAACCATCTCCCCCTTGCAACCTCCCCTTTAACTTAGAAATTTTTCTTCTAAGGGTGTGCATGGCCATGAAGATGGTTTTTTATTTTTCTATTGAAAATGCATTGGGCAACAAGTCTGAGATCTTTACTTCTTTACTTTCTGCTTGCTTGTTGGCTAAGTAAATCCTTACATCATCATCAAAAAACTCTGACATTACTTGGCGGCAAGCCCCGCAAGGACTTACTGGCTTATCTGTATTAGCGACAACTGCCAGCTTTTTAAAACGCGTCTCCCCTTCGGATATTGCTTTAAATATAGCAACCCTCTCCGCACAACATGTTAAGGAGTAAGAACTGTTTTCGATGTTGGAACCTAAAAATAACTCATTATCTTTAGTTAACAAGGCAGCACCTACTTTAAAGCCCGAATAAGGTGCGTAGGCACGCTCACTTGCTTGGATGGCATAATTGATTAATTCTTTATCATTCATCTGTTAGCTCCTTTAAAACGGACTGATACGTGTAAATACAAGAACGATTGATTTCCATGTAGCGACGTCGTCTCACATCTTTATAGTAACTATGCATAATTAAGGCATTCATGTTATCTTTTGTAGATTCGATAATTGCTTGGTTAATAACTGAATCGCCTTGCTCATTTAATTCACTTAGCAAGTCTACCCATTCATCTAGTTGGGCGAACATCTCCTCGGTCTCCTTTTTTACGTAGGTAAAAAACGCATCTTTTTTCCCTTCTTCGATTGTTTTGTCATTAAATTTGCTCTCTAGTATTGCAACATATTCAACTAAAGCATTTGTTAATTTTATTATTTGTTCTTTTTTATGAGTAAATGTAATGATGATCATCCTTACATAATATTTTAATCTTAGATTATAAGTCTGTTAAGGCAATATTTGCCAACAATAACCACCATCATTATGATACAATTGCTAAATAATTTCAACTATGATTTATTAAATTATTCATAGAAGTTTAAATACTAACTCATTGCCCACAGCGTGAAATAACATTATAATAAGAATGTTAGGAGGTTTTTTAATGAACTATCCTCAAGGGACAAGGAGACAGACGACAGCAAATAATCGTAGCAATAAATCAATCGTCAATTTTGCTAATCGCGGAATGGCTTTAGAATCAGAAATAAATGAAACGAATGATTATTACTTATTGACCAATAAAGCGATCGTCCATAAGAAGCCGACGCCGATACAAGTTGTCAATGTTCATTATCCAAAAAGAAGTGCTGCTAAAATTACCGAAGCATACTTTCAGGAAAAAGCTACAACTGATTACAATGGTATTTATAATGGAAAACATCTGGATTTTGAAGCGAAAGAAACAAAAAACAAAACGACTTTCCCACTAAACAATATCCATCGACATCAAATAGATCACATGAGGTCTATCAGTGCACATGGTGGCATTTGCTTTATGATTATTCGTTTTATTGCGCACAATGAAACATATTTTATTTTAAGTGATAAAATAATTACTTATTGGGATATGATGATTAATGGAGGAAAGAAATCAATCCCTTATGAGACGATTAAATGTGAAGGACATGAGATTCCTTTTACATACCAAGCAAAAGTAGATTACTTATCAGTTATTGATCAATTTTATTTAAGTAAATAAGTTAGTTTGTTTACAGGGTCAGAACGGAGGAAATAGAATGGCAAATCACAATTCAAGAACTGCTCGTAAAAGACAAGTCACTAAGAAGAAAAAATCGATTTGGAAAAAAATGCTTCTCGTTCTTATGACAATATTTTTAATAGCAATTTTAGGTGTTGGCGGTGTTTTTGGCTATTATGTAGCCACTGCCCCTAAATTAGACATTGATAAACTAAATGTCGCTTATTCGTCACAGTTTTTAGATATGGATGGAGAGGTTTTTGCTGATATAGGAACAGAGAATCGTAAAAATGTTAAATATGAAGAATTACCTGAAGTTTTAATTAATGCGGTCACAGCGACAGAAGACGCACGCTTTTTTCAACACCCGGGAATTGATGTTCGTCGAATTGGCGGCGCCGTTGTAGCTAACATTAAACATGGATTTGGTTCTGAAGGTGCTAGTACAATAACCCAACAAGTGGTTGAAAATATGTTCTTAACACCTGAGAAAAAAATTAAATTAAAAGTGCAAGAACAGTGGCTCGCTTTAAAATTAGAACGTGAATATTCGAAAGAACAAATTTTAGAAATGTATTTAAATAAGATTTTCTATGGTAGTAATGCTTATGGAGTTGCCAAAGCAGCTGAAGTTTATTTTGGGGTTGAAAATCTAGAAGACCTTACTTTAGTTCAAGCCGCTATGTTAGCAGGCTTACCGCAACGGCCGTCTGCTTACAATCCCTTTGAAAATCCAGATTTAATGCAAGAACGTGTTGACACTGTCTTAACCCTTATGGTAAGACATAATAAAATCAGCGAAGAAGAGGCTGAAGAAGCAAGAGCGATAGATGTCGCTAGTGTGTTAACAGATAAGAAACCAAGATCACTTCCTTACGAGGCATTCAGACAACAAGCAATCGCTGAATTGGAAGAAAAATTACCCGATGTGGATGTCTTTTCAGCTGGTTTGGAAATTCATACTAATTTAGATGCTAGTATCCAGGAACACGTTGAATTTTTATTAACCGATAGTGACAGTAACCCTATTCCCTATCCAGATAAAGATTTACAAGCTGGAATGAGTGTTGTCGATACGCAAACAGGTGAAATTCGCGCCATAGGTGGAAGTCGAAATCGAGAGAATGTTATGGGCGATAACTATGCTATCAAACTAGAACGTCAACCAGGCTCGACAATTAAACCGATTCTTTCTTATGGGCCTGCGATTGATTACGAAAAATGGTCGACCTATGAGCAAATTAACGATGATAAACCTTATGTCACAGGTTCAGGTCACGAAATCCGAAATTGGAATAGAAAGTATCAAGGTTGGATGTCTGCTAGAACAGCTTTGAAACATTCATATAATGTCCCGGCTGTTAAAACATTTATGGAAATCGGTCCAGACCGTGCTAAAAAATTCGCAGAAAATTTAGGGATTGAATTTGCCGATAAACATTTAGGTCCCCAAGATGCAATTGGTGGTGCAGCAACGACAGTTACACCCCTGCAGTTAGCTGGTGCATTTAGTGCCTTTGGTAATGAAGGGATTTATACAGAGCCACATGCCGTTTCAAAAGTAGTTTTTCCAGATGGCTCAGTCGTTGATTTAAAACCAAGTCCAGAAGCAGCTATGGCGGACTACACTGCCTATATGGTTACTGATATGTTGAAAGATGTTTTAAAAAGTGGTACGGGAACTAATGCAAATATTAGTCATTTACCTGTAGCGGGTAAAACAGGTACGACCAACGTAAAAGGAAAAACTGGTGCCAATAACTCATGGTTCGCTGGCTATACAACGAACTATTCAATTGGAATTTGGACTGGTTACAGTAATGAACATAATCGAGTCATGCCGAATACCCAGATTCCGCATGCTTTGTTTAAAAATACGATGACGGAAATATCCAAAGATATCGAAACAGCTGATTTTAAAAAGCCTGATTCTGTCGTTGAGTTATCGATTGAAAAAGGTTCCAATCCGGCAAAATTAGCAAGTGAATTTACACCGTCTAGTAATATCGTCAAAGAATTGTTCGTAAAAGGAACTGAACCGAGTGCTGTATCGAAGAAATTTGAAAAACTTGATCCGGTTAGCAATTTAACAGCGAGCTACAATGAATCAGGTAATAAGATCGACGTCAAATGGGATTATAATAATGAAGATAACATAGTCTTCGATGTGAATTTCGCTATTGATTCCGCTAGTAAGAAAAAGTTAACAACAACAACCGATCGAACAGCCACTATCGACAATATTGAGCTTGGTAGCTCCTATACTATTGAGGTCATTGCTATGGATGAAGATTCTGGATTGAAGAGTGATCCAGTATCTGTGACAGTGAATCTTGAAGAGGAAGAAGACGAAGAAATACCAGCGGTTAGTAATTTAAATGGAAATTATCATGCTGAGAGCCGTTCGATAGATGTCACTTGGAATTACGATGGACCTTCGGGAGCTTTCGAAGTTACCATAAATGGCGGCCAAGCGCAAACTGTCAATCAAAACAGTTTCAAAATATCAGATATTACACCTAGTGAGGCCTACACAGTTACCGTAACCGCAATTGCTAATGATACTCGAAGTGAGAGTAAATCCGTTACGATTAAGACGGAGGCTGTTGAAGAAGAACCGGATAATGAGAATGACAATAATGAAGAAAACAACGATAATAATGATAGTAATCAAGGCGGCAATAACGAAGAAGATAATGAGAATGGCAATAACAATCAAGATGAGGAAGTAGAATAATCTACAAAACAAAAGCAAGACAGCTAAAGTTAGGCTGTCTTGTTTTTTTTATATTCTTTTTCGGAATTTAATTTGCAGGGTAAAGATATCCTTTTCTACTTGGGCTTCGATTTTTCCACCTTGTTTTTGAATAAGCTGCTTTACAATGTGTAGGCCTAAGCCTAGTTGACCAGCTGCACGACTTGCGTCTTTACGATAACTCCGATTAAAAATCGATGGTAAATCTTCTTTGCTAATATCAGATGTATCATTACTAGCTTGTAAGCTAACAGAGTTGTCCATTTCCTCTAAAGTAATCTTGAAATATGACTTTGCATATCGTAAAGCATTTTGAATTACATTGATAATGATTCGTTCGATTGCTTTTTCATTTGCTAAAATAAAGCTTTCATTTATATCATGTAATTCCACATCAATCCCCTTCTGTTGAAAATCTTCATAGAAGAGTAGCATTTTATCTTCAATGATATTTTTTAAAGACAAAGACGTCATTTCTAATTTATGGTCGGATGAATCGATAGAAGATAACTCATAAAACAAGTCTACTTGTCTAGTAAGGACGGTTATTTTACCTTGAATAATATCTACATACTTTACTTTATCTTCTTCAGAGAGATGAGAATTTTTTAATAATTGAGAGAAACCTTTGATAGATGTAAGTGGAGTTCTTAAATCATGTGATATATTCGTAATTTCTTCCTTCAATTGTTTTTCACGCTGCTCTAAATAGCGTTCATTTTCTTTATAAAGGTGAATTATTTGATTGATTTCATCCGTAAGACGGCTTAATTCCTTATGATGTGTATTCGTTCGAATTAATTCATTGCTGCCAAAATTTTTTTTAATACTCGTTAATTGTTCTCTCATTTTTTTCATATCCCAAAGAAGAAGAACTAATTTACTTATACAAATTAATGTTATGACAGCCGCAGCTAGTGCAAAAACAATCCATGCATTCATATAATCCACCCTTTAAGCTTTAATCAATGTCTTTTTTATTAAAACTCCAGACACCTAAACTTAATACTACAAATGATATAAGCATTCCAACGATCCAATGAGTCCATGCTACGGAGATATTTAAATCGAAAAAAGCCCACATATTCTCATTTAATAGAGCACTTGGTGTCCATTTATATACTTCATTCAATGAATCAATATTACGGAATAATAATTTTAATACATCGTCAGATAAGGTATAAGTAACAATTAAAATAACAATGGTATATATATCAGGAACTCTGATCATCTTGAGAACATGGACAAGAAAAAAGCTACTTAATACTATTGGAAGCATATTGACACTTGCGATTAGAAAACTCTCCATCACAAGGTCTTCTTTAGGAAATAAAGTCTCACCAAGTCCAACCATTAGCAACATCCCGATTAAACAAAGCAGTAAAAAATAACTCAATGTAAGTAACAATTTAGACCAGAAAATTGTATTCCTCGAAATCCCAAAAGATATGGATTGTTTTAATAGCAAGAGGTCTTTTCCTGTTAAGGAACTACTAACGATTAATACAATAATAAAAATAAATAAGCTGCCACCGATGACATTTGAGTAAAAGAAAGAACTTGTTGCATATGGAAAGCCAGTTTCATTTCGACCAAAATAATCTAGTGTAAAAGCAAATGCAATGATAAGCAAACAGGCTATTATACTAGTAATGTGTAAAGATTTTTTTCTAACTAAGCGGTAACGTTCACTTTTCAAATAATTAATCATAATCTTTTCCCTCCACAACGTCTAAAAAATACTCTTCAAGTTTATACGTTTCAACACGAAACTCGGCTACCTCTACATCATTTGAGACAAGCAGACGGTTTATTTTCCCAGCTTCTTCTATATGGTTGTATATTATGATAATTTGTTGTGGTAACACTTCATATTGAATAGAAGGATAATTAATTTCAAGTAATTGAACTGCTTTTGCATCATCATCTATTTTCATAAATAATCGTTTTTCCGTTTTTTCCTCTAACTCTGCCTTTGATATATCCTCTACAATCCTTCCCTTTCTCATAAAAACAAAACGATCAGCGATTAATTGTAATTCTGTTAAGATGTGACTCGAAAGCAATATCGTAATATGATATTCTTGGTTTAATTTTAATAAAAGATTACGAATCTCCACAATCCCTTCACTATCAAGTCCATTAATTGGTTCATCTAATACTAGACAATCCGGACTGCTTAATAAACAAAGTGCAATTCCTAAACGCTGTTTCATCCCCATTGAATACGTATGAAATTTTTTATCTTTATCGTCTAGTAAACGGGCCCTTTCAAGAACTTCATAAATACGATGTTTTTCAGTAACACCTCGTTGTAAACGAAAGTATTCTAAGTTTTCTACCGCAGTAAAATCAGGGAAAAAAGCAGGAGATTCTATCATAAAGCCCATTCGTTTTCTACTGTCATTAATCTTAGGACCTGTTTTATTAAACAAATGAATTTCACCAGATGTTGCTGACATTTGCCCGGCAAGCATTTTGAAGAATGTAGATTTTCCCGCGCCATTCTTTCCAATTAAGGCACAAATCTCACCTTCATTTAATGTAAAATCAATTTCTTTAATGACCGACTCTCTTTTAATTTTTTTGCTTAATTGTTTCGTTTTAATAATTGGATAATTCATACACTTAACCTCCATTACCTTTATGTTATATATGTAGTGTAATGGAAGAGGATTTAATATCCTTTAAGTAAATCATAAAGAATTCGTAAAGTTCATTTACACTAACATAAAACCGACGCCCCAAATCGTTTTAATATATTGTTCTGTACTGATATTAGCAATTTTTTTACGGATATTAGAAACATGCACACTAATGGTATTATCATCTCCCACATAGGGTCCTGTCCAAAGACGTTCGTAAATGTTCCTTTTGGAAAATACATATTCTGGTTGCGAGATAAATAAAGATAAAATATCATATTCAGCATTGGTTAGTGATAATTCTTGGCCTTCTAGTGTAATGGCTCGCTTTTCTGTATCAACTTTTAGTCCGCGCCAAACATTTTTATTATTGTTCATATTACTCGTTTTTCTAAATTGAACTTCTATTCTAGCTAGCACTTCCTCTTGATCAAAGGGCTTTGTAATGTAATCATCAGCACCACTTTTGAGCACTTCTACTTTGTGGGACACATCTACTTTCGCAGAAATAACGATTATCGGTATATGGCTCACTGCACGTATTTCTTCAATCAAGTCCTCTCCTGATAAAGCTGGTAACATTAAATCGAGTAAAATCAGATCGTAAGTTTCATTTTCTAAACATAATAAGGCTTCTGTCCCTGAGTAAGCTGAAGTCGTTTTTATATCATGATTATTTAAAATAGCAGTTAACAAAGCATTAATTTCAGGGTCATCTTCTACGATTAAAATTTTTCTTTCTAATTGATCCATCTATCTTCCACTCCGATTTAATCATTTTCATTATAAATTATGTTACATTATAGCATATTTCCTTAAGTAGAGATGCTCTTCGCTTAACATGGTGGGATTTTGTTAGATTCCGTCACTCAACTTAATTGCAACTAACTTAATATCCGCTATTTCTAGGTTTGCGAGTGTGGGCGTGGGTGCCAGCGCACTTGAAAAGTGCATTTTGCCAAGTTTCGAGTACGTGGCGGATTCCAGCGTACTTGAAAAGTGCATTTTCCCGAGTTTCGAGTACGTGACGGACTCCAGCGTACTTGAAATGCGCAATTTTCCCGATTTCAAGTGCGTGGCGAGTTCCAGCATACTTGAAATGCGCATTTTTTCCGATTTCAAGTGCGTGGCGAGTTCCAGCATACTTGAAATGCGCATTTTTTCCGATTTCAAGTGCGTGGCAGGTTCCAGCATACTTGAAATACCCACTTCTCCCGATTTCAAGTGCGTGGCAGGTTCCAGCGTACTTGAAATAGGCACCTCTCCCGCTTTCAAGTACGTGGCGGCTAACAAATCGCTAACAAAAAATAAGCATGCGAAACGACTACCATAGAAATGAAAAAAGCATAACCGCGCCACGGCTATGCATAATTCATGCTAATATAAAACTAAAATAAAGACAGTAATGGATTACTTTAATTGTGCTCGCTCTAGTTTTCGCATGCGCTTTTTTCCTTCCCTACAAACTTCTAATAAAGGACATTCTGTACAGTTAGGATTTTGCGACTTACAATGATATCGTCCGAAAAAGATGAATCTATGGTGCGAGATGCTCCATTCTTCAACTGGAATTTTTTTCTGTAAAGTTTTTTCTACTTGTAAAACAGAGTCTTTCCAACGACAAAATGCTAATCTCTTTGCCACTCGTTCGACATGTGTATCGACAGCAATTGCTGGTTCGCCAAAAGCAACTGACATCACAACGTTAGCTGTTTTCCTACCTACTCCCGGGAACCTTTCTAGCTCTTCGCGAGTTTGTGGAATAACCCCATTGAAATCATCGATAAGCATACGACATAACTTCTGAATATTTTTGGCCTTCGTTCTAAATAATCCAATTGAACGAATGTCATTTTCTAATTCGCTTACGTCGACTGCTAAATAATCTTCTGGAGTCTTGTATTTTTCGAATAAATTTGCTGTTACACGGTTCACATTTTCGTCAGTCGTCTGCGCTGATAATAGCACAGCAATCGTTAACTCAAATGGATTTCGGTGTATTAATTCACAATGAGCATTCGGAAACATTTCGCCCATTTTATCTAAACAGAATCGTATTTGTTTTTTTGTTAACATTATGATCCCCCATCTAACCAGTTAAAATAAACAGATGTATCGCGTTTTTCTTCTTGATATGTTTGAACAGTTTGTCCTTTACGGAATGATTCACTCGCCTGCTTTGCCTGTTCAACCGATTGAACTCCCTTGCGTTGCCACTCTCGTAAAATTCGATCAATATATTTAAAGTTTAACTTCCCCATTAATACAGATTCACGTAAGGCAGAAATAATTAAAGCTGGTTTTAATTTATCTTCATCTAACCAAATATTTATTGTATCTATTTCAAATGGTGAGAGAGGTCGACCGAATTCATTTTCAAAAAGGATAAATAATTTCCCTTCTTCATTACTTTCTTCCTCTATCTCTTTAACAATTAGTCGCTGCCAAAGTGGTTCTAAACTATAGGCTTCACTCATCTGGCCTTGTTCATTTTTATATTCTATTATCTCTAAAAAATTACGCTGAAATAAGTCGCGTAATTTAGTCGAACACTCTTCTTCTGACAAAGTCAGTTGATCGGCAATCTGACTCGGGGTTGGAAAATCTATTCCCATATGTAAAAAACGATAAAGCTGCAATAATAACATAACATCTTCTTCATCTAAACCAATTTGCACATATGAGCTTAATAACTTATTTGGAATTGAAATTTGGTTTACTAAAAGTTCGGAAATTGTTTTTTCTGTCATTTTAAACATCCACCTCATGAACGAGTATACCATAAAAAAAGTGTCTCTCTCTTAGAAAGAAACACTTTTC
>Ga0079226_10004830_pt1 | contig 10314 bp, 6 predicted proteins | sample Poulit2014_FD_76345 | JGI IMG/M metagenome (GOLD analysis project Ga0079226, IMG submission 76345) | Agricultural soil microbial communities from Georgia to study Nitrogen management - Poultry litter 2014 | ecosystem: Environmental > Terrestrial > Soil > Agricultural land | place: USA: Georgia... | reverse complement strand
TATAATTAAACTCAAAAACGCTAAGAGCGTTATCTTAATCATCTAGTCTACCTCAATTTTTTGGGAGCATGAATAACTTATTATATTCTACTTTTCTGATTATCTTTTATACTCGCTATCTATTATAAAGGTTAATAGAGAATAGTGCCAATGAAAGTTTTAATTTCTCAAGGTGAGGGCTTATTAAAATAAGTAATCACACGGACATTTCAAAAGGAAGTTTGAGCAATCTCGACGTTATATATCTAATTCGGTGCTTTTAGAATACAGCTTTTATTATACTAAATATTGCTTAATCCATATGAGAAAAATCAAATAGAATGGCACACTCTAAACTCATCAAGCTCATTCTCTCTCCAATATTCATAACCGATACTCCTATTAAGATAATATTATGCTGGTTTTGAATATAATTACCACTATAATATAAGACTTTTATCCAAGTGGCGATCAGGATGATATACTATGTGTCCTCAATAGCTGCTGTTGCCTTATCGAAAGTTGCTTGTTTAATTAAGGTCACTATTTGTGGTTAATAGAGCATTGAATGCGGAGGAGAAGCCACTAATGTTATAAGAAAGTATGCCAACCAGAATATATAACCAACTAAAGTAATGAAAATGATTCATAGTGAAAATGGTTTTAATCAACTATTTCTGACGATTGAAATCATTTTCACTATCGGCCTGTTATGTCTCAGGCTTATTTTTAACACTTTCTCTAGCTATTCTCTCTAAATGTTTAAAGTGTATCCATGTTTTATGGCCATCTAGAATTCCAAAATACCAATAGTGTTTTCCAGTTTTTTCAGTTCTAACAGATTCAAACTTCATACCCTCGTATTCATTTAAATCCGGAAAAACAATATTCTTTTTTCCACCCCATGGTCGACTATACCCTATTCCAGACCCTTTAATCATAAATGTTTTTGGATCATTATCGATAACAATATGAAGACGACTTGCAATCTCAGAAGCCTTCATCCACCCAACTAAGCCTTCTACACCGCTTGGTTTATTGCTCAATAGATAGAATTTTTCATTGTAGTAAAAAGCTTGCCGTTTTATATAATAAGAACTGTGTTTATACTTTTTGGGGAAAATTGTATCATTATAATTACGAGGGTCCTGATAAATATGTGTTACCTTTTTTCTAATGTGACCCATTCGACTTATAGATTGTTCTTTATAAGAATCTTCAATGATGGCTTCCTCTTCATCATCTTCTTCAATTTCTAAATTAACGAGGCTTCTCAGCCCCTTTTCATTACGATTTAAAGAATAACTTTTGTAAATTTCTCGTTCTTCATTAGACATCTTTTTCCACTCACTTAGGAACTTTTCATATTTTGGCATGATTTCTCCAACAGGCCCGTAATCTTTGACACGCCCAAATTCAAGCCATAGTATTTTTTCACAAAAACGTTTCATTTGTCCTATTGAATGACTAACAAATATCATGGTTTTGCCCAACTGCTTAAACTCTTTCATTTTATTTAAACTTTTTTCAGCAAACGCTTTGTCACCAACCGACAGAGCTTCATCTATTATTAAAATTTCTGGATCTACATTAACTGAAATAGCAAATCCTAACCGAGACCTCATTCCACTAGAGTAAGATTTTACAGGCTGATCTATAAATGATCCTAACTCGGAAAATTCAATAATATCTGGCTCTAAGGCTTTTATTTCTTTTTTACTAAATCCGAGCATCAAACATTTTAATTCAATATTATCTCGCCCCGTTAAATCGCCTTTTAAACCTGCAGAAACAGCTATTAATGACGTTTCACCATTAACTTTTACGACTCCTGAAGTTTCAGGAACAATTCCAGCGACTATATTTGACAAAGTTGATTTACCAGATCCATTAATGCCAATAAACCCAATAATATCTCCTTTTTCAGCTTCAAATGAAACGTCTGTTAAGGCATAAAAGTCTTCTCCATAACTTTTCGGGGTAACTAAATCAAGTAAACGTTCTTTAGTGTCATTATAAAGTGTATACTTTTTTGTAACATTTTTCACAAGAATTGCTTTTTCCATTAAAATCACTAGCCTTTACAAATAATCGATAAAGTGCCTTCTAAATTTAACATGCATTGTTGACCCAATAATAAACAAAACAATTACTAACGCCCAAAAAAACAATGTGTACTTCCACTGTGTAATAAAATACCAATCAGTACCAAAAAAGGCAGAACGGTATCCTTGAATCAAGTAATAAAGAGGGTTCAGTTCCATCAATTGTAATATTTTAGGGAAATCCTCCAGTCTTGCTATTGGCCATAAAACACCTGATAAATATAGGAGCATACGTAGTGTTGAGCTTAAAAACATGTGCACATCTCTTATTATGGTAGAGAGTGTAGATGTTATAAGTGAAATAGAGTAAAGTAAGCAAAAAGCTGCCACAAAAAAATATATAAACTGAAAATAATATACAGTTGCATCATAACCGCTAAACTGGAAAATGACAATAGAAATGATTAACATGATTAAGTGAATATAAAACTTCGAGAAAATAACAAAATTAGGTATTACGCTCATAGGAAAGTTCATTTTTGATAATAACCGTAATCGTGTATATATTGATTTTGAACCCTGTATAATGGATTGATAGCAAAATATCCATAAGAAAAAACCAGCTAACAGCCAGGTGAAAAATGGAACTTCAACACCGCCAACTTCTACTGGAGCTCTATTTCTAATTGTTCCAAAAACAAACCAATAAATAAGTATTTGAATTGATGGATTTATTATTTCCCAAGCAACACCGAGGTAATTATTTTGATTATGACTTTTAACTTCATATATAGATAGTCGTCTTATCAAGTAAAAGTGTTTAATTTGCTCTTTTAGTACAGTTATAGCTGCTTTCATAAATATATCCTTTCAAATTTATATATATATAAATTGTATGGTTTATTAATCTAACGTTAAATTATACAAGTTATCAACTAAAAGGACAATGATTAAATTCATACAGACATCACTTATATTTATTTCTCTAAAATCCTTTTTACTACTCTCGCACTAGCATTCCCGTCTTCAAAACGACAAAACTTCCCACGGAAAGATTTCGTTCTCTCTATTGTATTAAACTCATTCATTTCCACTTCTTTTATTTCAGAAATTAATTCGTCAGTTTTTTTCAACAGTGGACCTGGTGCACTTTTTTCAAAATCAAAATAAAATCCTCGTAGCTTATCACGATATTCTTCAATATCGTAAACATAAAAAAACATTGGCCTCTTTAAGTTTGCGTAATCAAAAAATACTGAAGAATAATCTGTTATCAGCATGTCAGAAATTAAATATAACTCACTAATATCATCATAAGAAGAAAAATCATAAACAAAATTCTCGAATCCAGATAAATCAAGATTATCAGAGACAAGATAGTGTAGTCTTAAAATAATTATGTAATTATCTTCTAGGCTCTCCCTCATTCTTCCTAAATCCAATTTGAAATCAAACTTATATTTTCCCTTAGTATAAAATTGATTATCACGCCAAGTTGGAGCATAAAGAATTACTTTTTTATCTAAAGGTAATTTAGCTTTTTGCTTAAGCTCCTTAATCATTGTTTTATTATTGCCATTAAATAAAATATCGTTTCGTGGATAACCTGATTCAATTACCGTTTTATTAAATTCAAAGGCTCTCTTAAATATTGCAGTCGAATACTCATTTGGCGAAACTAAATAGTCCCACTTATTTGCTTCCCTCAAGAAGTTTTTTTTGTATTTTTCCGAATTAGTGCCAGGCATATGGACTTCATCCATATCTGCGGCGAGCCTTTTTAAAGGCGTGCCATGCCACGTTTGAACATAAATTGTTCCTTTCGGTTTAGGTATCCAAAGTGGTAAGCGACTATTGGTGATCCAATATTCGGCTCTTCCCATAATAAAAATCCACTTAATCCCAAAACGTGGAAGAATCGATAAATTTTTATTATTAAATTTATTAATTAAACTTCTATCAACACTCCAATATAATTTGTAGTCTTTAAAATTTTCTTTAATATACAAATACAACGCCTTGGGATTATCACTGTATTGTTTACCAAGAAAGCTTTCAAATACTATAGTTTTTTTAGCTCTTGGAAGCTTTGAAGCTAAATAGAATAACAGTTGTAATGTTCGTTTTATATACTTACTTCTCCTTAATTTAATTATCCATGTTTTAAGTTGAATTTTAATCACCTACTCTCAAAAAAATATATTAATTTAAATTACTTTCTTTAAGATCATTTATGGCCTCTCCTATTTCCTCTTTTTTTTGTTTTAAGATTTTTCGCTTTGGGAATTTATTTAAGGATAGTTGCAATTCCTTCTCAGCATTTATTATATCTTCTGTTTCTATATACAGATCGATCAAAATTAATCTTACATACAAACTCCTAGGAACTAATTTAAGTGCTTCTTTCGTATAATCTATAGCATCTTTATAATTATTTTTTTCTTTTAAAACTTTAACTTTAAGCTCGATAACAAATTTGTTTTTAGGTGATAATTCGATTGCACTATTGGATAATGAATTTGCCCATTCTAGCTTTCCACGCTTTAAACATTCGGTGCCCAAGTGTCGAAAGTAACTTGGTGATTTAGTTTTTAACTTTCTATCATAACTAGGTATATTCCCCTCAATAAATGTAAGTATAAAATCCTTTAAAACTCCCATTTTTAAAAGGTTAGGAGCAATTCTATGTCCCCCATAAGGTATTTTCACAAGATGCGCATTTGGAAATGATTCCATAACTTCCCTAGTAACAAAATTGTTGTCAATTTTATTTTTCGGATCGTAAACGATAACGGGAGATATTGAATCATTATAACCAATTGATAAGTTATGTTTAAACTCATACTTAGAGATATAATTTTTCCGACCGTACCTAGGATGAATTGAAAGCCTAGGGGCTAGGGATAGTATACGGCAGTTGAGTAGTGATGTATAATATAGTGCAGAATATGCTCCCAAACTAAAGCCATATGCAATCTTATCTGTATAAAAGTACATTAACTTATAAACTGTATTATAAAAATCCTCTTGAGTTAAGTCTTGTTGGTAAGTTTGTTTTTTTCGCTTTCTAACAGCTATTATGTCTATATTTTTCTTTTTTAATAGTGAAAAACCAAATGGTTGCTTATCCCACTCCATATTTATTGAATCAAAAGTTATAATTACCTTTTCAACTTCATGACTTTTTTTATAAAATTCAATTCTACTTTCTCCATTATCAAATAATATTATTTTTTGATGTTTTTGAGTATTTTTATCCTGCATAACTTCTATTCTTTTAAATAAACCACTAGCCTCTTGATGACTCCCTATAATTTGGTGAAGCATGCCAAGTTTCATCAAGATTTCAATTGAAAGATTACTATGTTGTTTTATTAAATGCTTTCCCCGATTGATAGCAGCATTCCAATTTTTTCTATAAATAGATAAATTAATATAGGCTTCTGAAATTTCCTTATACTCCAAACTATATTTAGTGTTTGCTCTCAAAACACGCTTGACATGTTTATATAAATTAAGTTTCTTATAGATATATCTAAGGTTTAAATCTGTATTTGGTGGCTGGTTTTCAATTAAAAAGTCTAATGCCAGTTTCCATTTTTTTTGTATTAATAAAATATTTATTTGATTCAAATCATACTCAGTCTTGTAAAAGGGAAAAGCTTTATTCCCTTTTTCTAAGATTCGGCTTGCTTTTTCATACTGATTTTTGTGTATATAGGCATCTGAAGCATTTAAAAAATCATTAGAATTTAGTAACTTCTTATTTTTTGACTTAAAAACAAATTCCCAATGATATATAGCTTTTTCCCATTCATTTATTGACATAAGATATCTGGCCCATTCTCTGTGTATTAATAAACTATTAGGATAGAAATACAAACCTTTTTTAAATGTTTTAATAGCAGCCCTTATTCTATTTTTTTCAATTAGTCTTTTGCCTTTAAGAGCGTAAAAACTAGGTTTTTTCTTATTAAATATACCTATATTTATTTCCCCAAACTTATTCAAAGCATATTTAATACACTTTTTTAACATTTTTTTCATTTTTCCCTACTCCATTGAAACTTAAATTTTAAATTAGCAATTACTTAAATATTTTTTCAATTGTTTTTCTTGAAGCATTTCCATCATCCCATTTACAAAACTTATTATAAAAAAGGTCATATTTTATCTTATTGGCCTCTTTAACATCATCAATATGTTCAATAGCATATACAATTTCATCTGTATTTCTAAGCAGTGGTCCTGGAACTTCATTCTCGATATCAATGTAAAAGCCCCTCAGTGTATCACGGTATTTTTCTAAATCATATGTGTAAAATAAAATTGGCCTTTTTAAATTAGCATAATCAAAGAATACGGATGAGTAATCGGTAATTAATATATCAGAAATTAAATAAAGCTCTGCAATATCATCGTAATTTGAAAAGTCAAAAATAAAGCCTTCATACCCTGATATGTCCATTTGAGAAGCGATAAAATAATGCATTCTAAGTATAACAACATAATCTTCACCAAGTGTTTCTCGCATTTTGTCTAGATTTAATTGTAATGTGAATTTATATTTACCCCTAGAGTAAAATTCATCATCACGCCATGTAGGAGCATATAAAATCACTTTTTTGTCCAGTGGAATCCCAAGTTTTTCTTTTAGAAGATTTATATCTTGGCTTGTGTTTTTTGTATATAAAATATCATTTCTAGGATAGCCATACTCAAGTATAGTTTTATTAAATTTAAAAGCTCTTTGAAATATATCAGTAGAATATTTATTAGGAGAACTTAAATAATCCCATCTTCTAGATTGATGAAAGAAGTTCTCTTTGTAATTCGGATCTGCTGAATAAATATCTTCCATGTCAAACACCAATCGTTTTAATGGTGTTCCATGCCAAGTTTGTAGGTATATATTCCCTTCTCGCTTATCCAAATACCTTGGTAATCTAGAATTACTTATCCAATACTTTGCTCTTGCCAAATAATAAAAATAACGTAAACTAAAGCGCTCCACCTGTTTTGGATTGCCAGGTATATTTCTTTCTTTCTCAAAACTCCAAATACAGTTATACTTCATATTAGTTTTTAACATATATTCATATATATATTTTGGACTATCAGAATAGTTTTTCCCTAAAAAACTTTCAAAGAACACTAAATTCTTTTTCATTGGTAATTTAATAAAAAATCTTCGATATAAAAATATGTAAAATTTCCTTTTTGTTTTAAGACCTTCACGAAATGCACGTAAAAATTGATGTCTTCTATTCATTCTTTTATACCGATTTAACTTTCCTTTTCTAAGTATAAAAATCTCTCTTCTAAAAACTATTTCATATTCCTTTAATATATTTTGTTGCACTTTTTTAATCGTTTTAGCTAGGTATTTAAATATTGGTTCTATCTCTTCTTCATGAATAAAAAGAGTTACGATATCTTTACGATAAAAATTCAATATATGTCTATCTAAAAACTCATTTGCCAGCTTATCTATGTATTTATCCTTTAAAAGATTATACATGTATAAAAAGTCACGAATACTTTTATTTGAATCTTTTTGACTTATAGCAGGATTAGTTATAGGATCATTTCTCTTTCTTCTAAAATATAATGCTTCTTTCACATAAGGGACTTGATCAACTTTAATAAGTACAGGTACCATAAATGATAAATCTGAATACGCATCAACTACTTCAGAAAATGAAAAATTATGTTTTTCAATAAAGTCTTTTCGAATTAAAAAGTTTTGAACTGAATTATTTTTGATTAAATTAAATTTATTATCATCATATGTTTTAATTTGATTTAAACCATCGAACACAATAGCAAAGCTACTACTAAAATTTGTAGAATGCATACGTCCTCTTATAACATCATGATATTTTATGTTTTTTATAAGTAATTCTAATGTCCGTTTTGAAAGGTAATCATCGCTATCTAAAAAGTATAAAAACTCCCCTGTAGCCTTATTTATGCCAAAATTACGGGCGGCACCCACACCCTGTCTTTTTTTTATATTAAATAATTTTATTCTTTCATCATACTTTGATAACCTTTCAAGCAAAACAGTGGTATTTTTATTACTACCATCGTTGATTAAAATTATCTCTAAGTCTGTATATGTCTGTTTTTTTAATGACTCAATACATTCATTAATGTATTGCTCAGTATTATATACTGGTACAATGACTGATATCTTACTCACTAAGTAGCACTCCTTAACTTGATAATAGTCAATTCATATTATAACACATTTAACGAATTCTATCGGATGATTTCTTTTGTCAATGTACAATGTGATTGAATATAATACTTACATCTTTGCAACAAATCGCACCCTCTTTATTCAATTCTTGATAAATAAATGAAAAGAAATCAACTTTTAGAAAGTTGATTTCTTTTCATTTATTAAACTGTTACATTGTAAAGTTATGTTTATAAATAGCCCCACGCTATCAATATTAACTTTCCTAACCATTCTGTTTGTCAATAACATAACTTATTATTTAATTTCATTGTTTTATGTTATTTAAATTTAAAATCATTTCTTTTCAAAATTCTTCTTATTAGCATTTTCATTTTTCCAATTCGGGTCACTTTCTCATTAACATTTGTTTTTTTCTTAGATTTCCTTTTTTGATTAGCTTTTATTTCAAAGCCTACTTTAATTGGCTTATTCCATATTACTCCAGTTACATTAGTAACCTTTGAGTTCTTGGAGCCTTCCAAACATATTTGTTTAAATCCTTCTACCGTTTCTTTTTCACCAGCTACAACAACATCTACGTTTCCGTCACTCAGATTTTTGGCGAAACCATATAAATCTGATTCCAAAGCTATTTTTCTAATCCAACGTCGATAACCTACATCTTGAACTTTACCCTCGATGGTATATTTTATAGCAAAGGTCGGCTGAAGTGGAGCGGGCGTTACAACCACTTCTTGAACCTCTTTACTTCTAAGAGGTTCCAAAATACTTTTAAAGTCAAAGTATATTTTAGGATTATAATTTTTATTGTTTTTCGTTTCTGGAAAGTAATAATCAATAATTGCAGCTGGAACATTACGTGCATGCCCAACCATGGGAAAGACTAAAGAACCAATCTGAGGTATAGCATTTATTTCAAGTACATAAGCTGTATATTTTAGATTCTTGTTAGTGTTTACAATAATATCAACTCCACCATGGGGTAATTCTGGCATTGCTTTCAAAGAATTAATTGCAATCTGTTTTATATCATCGGATAATTCCTCTAACACATCTACAGAATCGCCACCTGTAGATATATTGGAATTTTGCCTTAAGAATATCCTCTCTCCCTCTTCAGGAACATCCTCAAAAGTTAAACCACTTCTTTCGACAAAACTTTTCACTTCATAGTCTATATTTATTAAACACGAATATAATCGAGGATTTTTTTTCCTTTCCTTATTTTTAATTTTAATTAACTCTTTTACAGTATTAACTCCATCACCTACAATATTAGCTGGAATCCTATTAATTGCAGCTACAACATTATCTTCTACAACAAAAACACGGTATTCTTCTCCCGGAATATACTGCTCAATGAGGACATCTGGATAATTTAATACCTCTCGAACATGAATAAGTGAATCTCTTAAGTGATTAATATCTCGTATATTTGCAATAACGCCCTTTCCTTGATAACCATTAGTTGGCTTTAAAACTAACGGGAATCCTAATTTATTAGCATAAAAAATAATTTCTTCATTCTGAATATCTTTTTTAAATCTCTTTCCTGCCGGGACTGGCACTCCGTGTTTAGAAAAAAGTTCTTTTGCCAAATCTTTATTTCCAGTAAGTTTTAACGATTCTTTACTAACCTTATCTCCTGTCGTCTTATAAAACTCATGAGTTTTATAAGACGAACTCAAAGTAAAAAGTCTCCCCGGAGCGTGAACACTATTATTTTTTACCTTTTCAGAATACCAAGTTAATGTTAGTCCTCTCCGCCATCCTTCTAACGCAATTAAATATGAATCAAGAAGACCGTTGCTTCTCGCACGAGCATTAGTAATGATTTCATTTGTGAATTGGGGGAGCCAATTTTGATTTTTCATTTATAAAATCTTCCTCCAGTTCAGTTAAACTAAGTTTTCCATGTATTATATTCACATCATACATCACAGTAATTTCTACAAAGTTATAGTATCACACTTTTTCAATATTTGTATAAAAATTTATTACACTATAAGTTTTTCCCATGTAGATAATACTTAATTTCAACAATGCACAAAAAAATGCTCTAACCTTTATGGCTAGGCCATG
>Ga0079226_10004829_pt1 | contig 10314 bp, 13 predicted proteins | sample Poulit2014_FD_76345 | JGI IMG/M metagenome (GOLD analysis project Ga0079226, IMG submission 76345) | Agricultural soil microbial communities from Georgia to study Nitrogen management - Poultry litter 2014 | ecosystem: Environmental > Terrestrial > Soil > Agricultural land | place: USA: Georgia... | reverse complement strand
CGAGCCACCGGGACGACTGACGAGGCGAGCCGTCGGGACGACTGATGCCGTCCGGACTATGTGGATTCGACGATGCAGACGGCCAGCGTGTCCGTCACCAGCGCCTCGTAGGAGTGGACCGAATCGCCCGCGTGGCGGACGTAGTCGCCGGGGCTCAGATCGGTCGTCTCGCCGTCGACGGTGAGACGCAGGCCGCCGCTCGACACGACGAGGTGCTCGATCGTGCCCGCGGGATGGGGCTGGGCGATCCGTGCGGAGCCGGGCTCGATCTGCACGAGGAACACGTCGCGGCGGGCGTGCGGCGGACACGCGGACAGCAGCGCGGCGGAGTAGTCCGCGTCCGTCGACGGCAGCGGCATCGCCTCGCCCCTGCGGATCACCGACAGGGGCGGGCGGTCAGTCGCCAGGAGACGGGAGATCTGCACGTCCAGTGCGGTCGCGATCGCCCAGAGGGTCTCCACGCTGGGGTTGCCTCCGCCGCTCTCCAGCTGCGACAGCGTCGACTTGCCGATGCCGGCGCGCTTGGCGGTCTCCGAGAGGCTGAGGCCCTGCTGCTGACGCTCACGGCGGAGCGCGAGCGCGAGCCGGTCCATGGGGGAATCGTACGGTGGGGTCTGCGGGGTCTGCGCTGCTCCGTCCATACGGTCGAGCATACCCGGCTGTTCTGCATACAGGCCGAATGTTCGGTTGACGGAACGCGCGGTCGCTGGGCACGATGGGCGCATGCACGCGCTGAGAGGAGTTCCGGGGAGCGTCTGGCGCGATGCCGTCCTCATGAACGTCATGATCCTCCTCGTGGCGCTCTCCTACGGCGCGATCGCACACTCCGCCGGGTTCCCGCTCTGGCAGACCGTGCTGCTGGCGGCGGTCGCGACCGGGGGCGCCGCTGAGCTCACCTTCGTCGGCGTCATCGCCGCCGGCGGACTCCCGGTCCTCGCCGTGCTGGGCGGGCTGCTGGTGAATGCGCGCAACTTCGCGTTCGGGCTGAGCATCGGCCAGTACGCGCCGCCGGGGTGGCGGACGTACCTCGCCGCGCACCTGGCGAACGACGAGGCGACGGCGTTCGGGCGGGCCGGTGCGACGGACCGTGAGAAGTGGTCGCGATTCTCCGTCTCCGCGATCCTGCTCTTCATCTGCTGGGTGGGCGGGGCGGCGCTCGGCCAGCTGCTGGGGACCGTGATCGACGCGAACGCCCTGGGTCTGGACACCGCACTGCCGATCCTGCTGTTCTGCCTGGTCGTCAGCGATCTGAAGCACCGGTTCCTGGGCATCACCGCGGTGGGCGGGGCCGTGCTGGCGCTCGCCCTCACCCCGGTGGCGCCGCTGGGTCTCGCGTCCGTCGCGGCGCTGCTGGCACTGCTGCCCGCCGCGGGCTTCCTGCATGTGCGCAGGCGGGCCGGCGGGGTCCTCGGCGACGCAGCCCGCTCGCCCGGAGAGGAGTCCTGACGTGGAGACGGTCCCGTTCTTCCTCGCGCTGGCCGGATTGGCCGGCGGCACGTACGTGATGCGTCTGCTCGGCGTGCGGCTGGGTGCGCGCGCTCGAGCCGGCGGGGAGTCGACCGAGCCCACCGGCGGGCGCCTCTGGATGGACCGCGCGGTGGTCGTGCTGGTGCTCGCGGTGGCGGTGACCGGCGGCTTCTTCGAGGGCCAGGAGGTCGCGGACGCCGGTCGCGTCCTGGGGGTGGCCGCGGGAATGACGGCGGGGGTGATGCGCGTGCCGATGCTCGTCTGTGTGCTCATCGGCATGGCCGTGTGCGCGGTGGTGCGCGCGACGGGATTCGGGTGGTAGACGGCTGACCTCGGCCGCTGTGCGGACGGAGGATGACTTCAGCTCCACCCGTTACCCTTGGGGTATGCAGGCCCTCGGATCGATTCAGAGCACCATCTTCCTCCTCCTCGTCACGGCGATCTTCGTGTTCGCCGTCGTGGGCCTCATCTCCGCGCTCCTGCACTCGGATGAGATGTACCGGGCGGCGGACAAGCGGACGAAGAAGTTCTGGTCGCTCATCATGGGCGGCGCGGTGCTGGTGAGCTTCCTGGGCCTGCCGCCCCTGAACGCGATGCCGCTGTTCATCACGATCATCGCCTTCGTCGCCGCCGCCGTGTACTGGGTCGACGTGCGCCCCGCGCTGCGAAGCGTCGACCCGCGCCGCCGCAACCGCAGGCGCTGACCCCGCGGGCCCCGATTCTTCTTTGGGGGCGAAGGGAGCGAACTTTCCTCGCCCACCCGCACTCGGGAGTGCGCCCCGGCGAGGAAAGCTGCGGTCAGGCCGTGTGAGCCGGGCGTCGAGGCTCCCTAGACTGGGGCCATGATGGATCCCCCTCCCGCGGTCCGCCCGGCCGGTCCCACCGCCCGCGCCCCCGCGGCGGACCGCAATCGGCCGGGCCCGGACACCGGGTGGATCTCCCGGTTCGGCTCCGGGGACCCCGTCACCCTCTTCGCCCACGGATTCTCCGGTCAGATCCGGGACACGCGCCCCTTCGCCGCAGGGATCGAGGGGACGCGCGCGCTCCTCCACCTGGGCGGCCACGGAGGGCGCCCGTCGCCGGGTCCGCGCTGGGACTACGGCACGATCGCCTCCCAGCTGTCCGACGCTCTCGCCGCGACTCAGGCGACCCGCGCCCTGGGCGTCTCCATGAGCGCAGGCGGTCTCGCCCGTCTCCTCACCGACGGTGATCCGCACGCCGCCGCGCTGCAGAGGGTCGCCTTCGTCCTCCCCGCCTCCTGGGCAGGCTTCTCGCCCGACCTCGCCGCTGCGATCGACGACAGCCTCGCGCGCATCCGCTCACTGCTCGCCGCCGGTGACCGCGAGGGCCTCGTCGAGCATTTCCTCTCCCGCGAGCCCGCCGAGGTCCGCGAACTCGAGCCCGCCCGCGCCTGGGCCCGCCAGAAGGCCGACGCGCTGCTGGAGACGGACATGTCCGACGGGATCGGCCTCGCCGCGGAGTTCGCCGTCGACCACCCGGACGCGGCCCGCGGGTTCACCGGCGACGTCCTCGTCCTCACCCACGAGGACGACCCGTCCCACCCCGTCGAGGTCGCCCGCGACTATGCCGACGCGTTCCCGCAGGCCCGGCTCGAGGTGCTGCCGCCCGGATCGATCCTCTGGCGCGGCCGCACGCGCATCCGCGAGATCCTCACCGACTTCTTCAACGACTGACCGTGACGCGACTGACTGCGCCCCGCCCTACTACCCGCCCGCCGCGCATCCTCCTCGACACGAGCGTGCTCGCCCCGGAGCCCCTCTGGCTCTGGACGCTCGCGCTCACCGAGGGCACACCGGTCGCCGCCCGCCCGCGACTGGGCGTCTCTCGAGGCGTCGTGCGCGAACTGCGCCACGCCATCCGCCGCATCGACCCGCGGCTCACCCGCGAGCAGGCCGATCGTGCGGCGCGTCTGCGGCTCGACTCGCTCTCCCGGGTCCCGTCGACCCACCGCGTGCAGTCGCCGCAGGAATCCGCGGCCCCCGCCCACCCGCGCCCCCATGTCCTCGACCTCGACGACGCCCATCTCGACGCTGCGGCGCTCGCCTGGGGCGCGGACCTGCTCGTCACCGACGACGTCCGCGCGTTCGCACCCATCTCCGACGAGGAGCGGGGCTACGCGCTGCTGACCGCCGATGACCTCCTCTGCGGACTCGCCGGCGTCGGCCCCACGGGGGCTGGTCCCGCCGGAGGTGCACCCGCCTCACCTCCCGCTGTCCCGCCTCCCGGCAGCCATCCGTCCGCCATCGCCGAGGCCCTGCCCCGCTACCGCGCCCACCTCGCCCGGGTGGAGGACGCAGTGGGCATCGCCGCGCCTCCCGGCCCGCCCAGCCACCACCTGCGCCGGTCCCGGGCTCGCCGGTTCGCGAAGCTCGTCGTCCGCGCTCAGCGGACGCAGTCGGACGGCGGCCCGCGCAGTCGGTCCGCCGGATAGACTTCGGCCGTGCGTATCGTCGTCCTCTCCCTCCACACCTCGCCGGTGGCGCAGCCGGGCACCGGGGACGCCGGCGGGCTGAACGTCTACGTGTCCCACACGGCCGCCCACCTGGTGCGAGCCGGACACACCGTGGACATCCTCACGGCCGACTCCGTCATCGCGGAGGACCCGGTCGCCGTCGACCTCCCCGAGGACGTGCGCCTCCACACCGTCGCGGTGCAGGCGACCACGAAGGACGAGATGGGGGAGGAGGCCGCGCAGATCGCCCGCCGGATCGCAGACGATCCCCACCTGGGGGCCCTCCTCCGGGACGCGGACGTCGTCTGGGCCCACTACTGGGTGTCCGGACTCGTCGCGTGCGAGCTGCGTGCGCTGCGCCGCGCTGGTCGGTCCGCGACGCCGCGCCCAGCCGAGTCTCCTCAGTCGGACCCGGACCGCGCCGTTCGGGCTTACCCCGCCCAGCCGCCGCCGGCGCTCGCGATGTCGTTCCACACGATCGCGGCGGTCAAGGATCGCGATCTGGGGGAGGCCCGGGAGCCGGCCGACCGCCTCGCCGCGGAGCAGCGCATCGCGGCCACCGCAGACGTCCTGCTCGCGAACACCGCGTCCGAGGCCCACGACATGGCCACACTTCTGGCCGCCCCGGCCGACCGCATCCGGATCGTCCCTCCCGGGGTCGACACCGGCACCTTCCGCCCCGGCCCCGTCCAGGACGCACGGCGGGCGATCGGCATGGAGTCGGCGGACCTCCTCGTCCTGGGCGTCGGCCGCATGCAGTACGTCAAGGGCACGGACATCCTCGTCGACGCGCTCGCGGAGTTCGCCGCGACCGAACCCGTCCTCGCCCGGCGCACCCGCGCCGTCATGCTGGGCGGGGCCTCGGGCGAGGCCGGCGAGAGCGGGATGCGGGAGGCGGCCGGGACCTCGGCGGCGGGTCTCGTCGAGTTCCGGGACCCGGTCCCGGCGCGCGTGCTCGCGGACTGGTACCGGGCCGCGGACCTCGTCGTCGTGCCGTCCCGGTCCGAATCCTTCGGATTCGTGGCCGCCGAGGCCGTGGCCAGCGGCACGCCCGTCCTCGCCACCCAGGTGGGCGGGCTGGCCCACATCGTGCGGCCGGGCGTCTCCGGCGTGCTCGTCGCGGACCGCAGCCCGTACACGTGGGCGCACGCGATCACGACGCTGCTCGCGAGCCCGGCGGAGAGGACGCGATTGTCCGCGGGAGCGGTGGCGATGCGCGGAGAGCTCAGCTGGGAGACAGCGGAAGCAGGCATGCTGGAGGTGCTGACGGAGTGTGCGGCCCGCGCAGATCGGCGGGCGGACGACGAAGGGAGAAGCGCATGACTGAGGTCATCGGACTGGTCCGCCGCTGGGCGGATGAGAACGACGTCGAGGTCGAGTCGGTGAGCGCTGAGCAGGCCGTGGTCGTCCTGCCGGGGGAGAAGAAGCTGAAGACCAACGTGTCGATCAGGGCCGGCGCGCACACGGTCGACTTCCAGGCGTTCATCGTGCGGAAGCCGGACGAGAACCGAGAGCGCTTCTTCCAATGGCTCCTCCAGCAGAACGGACGGCTGGGCGGCCTGTCGTTCTCCATCGACGGGTACGACGACGTCTACCTGAATGCGAGCCTGCCGCCGGAGGTGTTCTCCGTGGACAGCGCGGAGGAGGTGCTCGACGCCTACCTGGGCCGGTTCCTGGGGATCGCGGACTCATCGTTCAACGAACTGCTGGCGCTCGGGTTCCTCACGAGCATGAAGCGCGAATGGGCGTGGCGGATCGCGCGCGGGGAGTCGACGCGGAACCTCGCGGCGTTCGAGCATCTGGTGGCCGGGGAAGACAACGAGTTCCTCGGCACGTTCACGGACACGAGTCAGAACGACGGGACGGCCGAGAGCCGGTAGGCGGATGCGGCCCGGTAGGCGGATGCGGCCCGCAGGGCCGGTGGAAGGTGGTCGCGATGGGGCGACTGGTGTATTCGATGAATGTGTCGGCGGACGGATTCGTGGCCGATGCGGACGGGGAGTTCGGTTGGGGTGAGCCGGATGAGGAGGTGCTCGCCGCGATCAACGAGGCGACGGCCGGTGCGGGGACGTACCTCTACGGGCGTCGCATCTACGAGCTCATGCACGTATGGGAGACGGAGCCCGAGTTCGCGCACGGTGAGGGTGCCTCCGGGGATTTCGCCCGGATCTGGCAGCGGGCGGAGAAGATCGTCTACTCGACGACGCTCGACGACGTGCTGACTGCGAACACGCAGCTGAAGCGCGCCTTCGATCCGGACGAGGTGCGCTCCCTCGTCGCCGCCGCGGACGGCGACGTGACGATCGAGGGGCCGACGCTCGCGGCCCACGCGCTGCAGCACGGACTGATCGACGTCGCGCACTGCTGGGTCCACCCACTGGTGCTGGGTGGTGGGCTGCCGTTCTGGCCGGACCAGCGCCTCGGCCTGCGGCTGCAGCGCGTGCGGTCGTTCGCGAGCGGCGTCGTGGAGCTGGTGCACTCCGTGCGGTGAGCGCGTGACCCCGTGCCAGAATGAGCACATGACTTTCAACCTTGTGCTGCTCCGTCACGGGGAGAGCGAATGGAACCAGAAGAACCTCTTCACCGGATGGGTGGACGTCCCGCTCACGGGGAAGGGCCGCAGCGAGGGTGTGCGCGCGGGTGAGTTGCTGCGCGAGCACGACCTGCTGCCGGACGTGCTGCACACATCCCTGCTGAAGCGGGCGATCCTCACCGCGCAGATCACGCTGGAGACCGCGGACCGGTCCTGGATCGAGACGGTGCGGTCCTGGCGCCTCAACGAGCGCCACTACGGTGCGCTCCAGGGCAAGGACAAGAAGGAGATCCGTGACGAGTACGGCGAGGAGCAGTTCATGCAGTGGCGGCGCTCCTTCGACACGCCGCCCCCGCCGCTGGACGACGCCTCCGAATGGTCGCAGGTGAACGAGGCGCGCTACGCGAACCTCGGCGCCGCTCTGCCGCGCACGGAGTGCCTGGCCGACGTCATCGTCCGCATGCTGCCCTACTGGTACGACGCGATCGTCCCGGACCTGCAGCGCGGACGCAGCGTGCTGGTGGCGGCGCACGGCAACTCGCTGCGTGCCCTCATCAAGCACCTCGAGGGCATCTCCGACGACGCCATCACCGGGCTCAACGTCCCCACGGGCATCCCGCTGCACTATGAGCTGGACGAGGAGACGCTCGCACCCGTGGGCGGGAAGGGCCGCTACCTGGACCCCGAGGCCGCGGAGACGGCGATCGGCGCCGTCGCCAACCAGGGCCGCTGAGGGCCGCCGCCCGGCTTGCAGGGCTGAGCGGCGCCGCCAGGCTCGCACCCCTGTGGGGCGCCGCCCTCCCGCCGGGCGATGTTACGTCCACGTAGCGGCCCCGGATTTCGCTCAAACACGTGAATCCGGGGCCGCTACGTGGACGTAACATGCGGGGGACGGGCGGAGCGCCTTCGCGGGGAGAGGCGCACTCGGCTCAGCCTCCCGGCTCAGCCTCTCGGGTCCGTCGCGGCCCTCAGCCGTGGTCGCCGGGGATGAGCTCCGACTGCCACTCGCCCGTGAGCAGGTACTCGATGCGCTGGGCGATGGACACCGCGTGGTCACCGAACCGCTCGAGGTAGCGCGACAGCAGCGTGACGTCCGCGACCTGCGAGGGATTGAGGTCCGAGCCCGCGATCTTCGTGAACACGGCGAGGTGCAGGGTGTCGATCGACTCGTCGAGGTCGTCGATCGTGGGCACCGCCTCGAGGCCCGGCTCGGAGACGAGCTCGCGGATCGCGTGCGAGATGCGCACTGCGGCCGTCGTCATGTCCCTGAAGATCTGCTCGAAGCCCTCCGGCACCGCGGACTCCGGGAAGCGGATGCGCACCTGCTGCGCGACGTGCCGGGCGAGGTCGCCCATGCGCTCGATCGAGGCGCTCATGCGCAGCGAGGAGATGACCACGCGGAGGTCATGGGCGACCGGGGCCTGCAGCGCGAGGATCTCTGCCGCGGACTTGTCGAGCGCCAGCTGGAGTCGATCGATCTCCACGTCACCGGCGATGACCTCCTCCGCGAGCTCGAGGTTGTTGGTCCTGAGGGCCTCCTTGGACTTCTCCATGGCGACGCTGACCTTCTCCGTCATCTCACCGAGCATGTCGGCGAGTGCGTCGAGTTCGTTCTGGAAGACTTCGCGCATTCCGGGGTATTCCTTTCCACAGGGTTCGCGTCGGGCGGGCACAGGTCCATCGGATACTCTCGCACCGCGACGTGAACCGCTTCTGGCCTGACGGTGAACCTTTGTCACCATTCTAGGTGCAGCGTCTCCGGAAGATGCTCCCGCCCGCAGGGTCGGTCTAGGCTGGAAGCGTGGACCTGCTCATCGTCGCCGTGCTCACGGGAACCGTGGGGCTGGGGCTCGGCATCGCCGGGATCCTCGCCTTCCGCTTCTCCGAACACAGCCGCAGCGCCGCGGATCTTCACTCTGACAACGAGCTCCCGGACGGCATCGCGGAGGTGCTCGCGGTGCTGCCCAGCGCCGCGATCGTCGTCGACGCCGGGGACGACGTCGTGAAGGCCTCCCCCGCGGCCTACACGTTCGGGCTGGTGCGGGGGCACTCGCTGGTCGCCGACACCCTCGCCGAGGTCGTCGAACGCGTCCGTGCACGCGGTCTCATCGAGGAGGTCGAGTTCGAGCACGCCATCGCGTCGTCGGCGACGCCGCGCTTCCTGCATGCCCGCGTCGCAGCGCTGGGGTCCACATTCGTCCTGGTCCTGTGCGACGACCAGACGGAGACCCGCCGCGTCGACGCCGTGCGCCGCGACTTCATCGCGAACGTCTCCCACGAGCTCAAGACGCCGATCGGGGCGATCTCGCTGCTGGCCGAAGCCGTCACCGATTTCGCGGACGACCCCGAGGCCGTCGAGAGGTTCGGCTCGAAGATGCAGCGGGAGTCGACGCGGCTCACGCAGCTCGTCACGGAGATCATCGATCTCTCCCGGGTGCAGGACCACGAGGTGCCGGCCAGCCCGGAGCGGGTGCCCGTCGCACGGGTCGTCGAGGAGGCCGTGGACCGCGCCCGCACCGTGGCCGAGGCGAAGAACATCGAGCTGTCCGTCCTGCACGGAGGCGACTGGTACGTCGAGGGGAGCTTCGAACTGCTGGTCAACGCGGTGCGGAACCTCATCGACAACGCGATCCACTACTCGAACGAGGGCACCCGCGTGGGCGTCGGCGCGAAGCTCGAGGACGAGCGCGTCGCCATCGCCGTGACGGACCAGGGCATCGGCCTCAGCACGGAGGACACGGAGCGCGTCTTCGAGCGCTTCTACCGGGTCGACCCGGCCCGCTCCCGCATGACCGGAGGCACGGGACTGGGGCTCAGCATCGTCAAGCACATCGTCGCGACCCACGGCGGCGAGGTGCGGGTATGGTCGCGACTGGGTCAGGGGTCGACCTTCACGGTCCTCCTCCCGCAGGCGCATGCCGACGACATCACCCCGGGTCTCGCGGAGGCCGCGAGACAGGGGATCCTGATCGATTCCGCCGGGGACGACGCGGTGCAGCCTGACGTCGATCCCTCCGTGGGCGGGGAGTACACACATGGAAGAGGAGCATCGTGACGCGCATTCTGCTAGTCGAGGACGAGGAGTCGTTCTCCGACCCGCTGTCGTACCTGCTGGGCAAGGAGGGGTACGGCGTGACCGTCGCGGCGGACGGCCTGGAGGCGGTCAGCGAGTTCGAACGTGCGGGAGCGGACCTCGTCCTGCTCGATCTCATGCTGCCGGGGGTGTCCGGGACCGAGGTCTGCCGTCAGCTGCGCGCGAAGTCGAGTGTCCCGATCATCATGCTCACGGCGAAGGACTCGGAGATCGACAAGGTCGTGGGCCTCGAGCTGGGAGCCGATGACTACGTCACGAAGCCGTACTCGTCCCGTGAGCTGCTCGCGCGCGTGCGGGCGGTGCTGCGCCGCAACGCGGAGCAGACCGACCTCGCCGAATCGGTCATCGAGGCCGGCGGGGTCCGCATCGACGTCGACCGGCACGTCGCCTCCGTCCGCGGCGAGGAGACGGCGCTCCCGCTCAAGGAGTTCGAGCTGCTGGAGATGCTGGTGCGCAACGCGGGCCGCGTCATGACGCGGGGACAGCTCATCGACCGCATCTGGGGTCAGGACTACGTGGGCGACACGAAGACCCTGGACGTGCACATCAAGCGCCTGCGGGCGAAGGTCGAGGAGGAACCCTCCTCGCCGAGCCTGCTCGTCACCGTCCGCGGCCTCGGCTACAAGTTCGAGGCCTGAGGCGCAGCGCGCACGACGAAGGGCTCGGAGGGATGATCCCTCCGAGCCCTTCGTCATGTCGCGGGCGACGGCGACTCGTGGCGCGCTGTCACGTCGGCCGGCGCGCTGT
>Ga0079226_10004828_pt1 | contig 10314 bp, 9 predicted proteins | sample Poulit2014_FD_76345 | JGI IMG/M metagenome (GOLD analysis project Ga0079226, IMG submission 76345) | Agricultural soil microbial communities from Georgia to study Nitrogen management - Poultry litter 2014 | ecosystem: Environmental > Terrestrial > Soil > Agricultural land | place: USA: Georgia... | reverse complement strand
CTACCGGCAAAGGGTCGAACAAGAACTCGAAGAGCGGCTCCAAGTCGGGTAAACAGGACGAGTCCGCCCAGTCGGGCACGCAGACCGAGCCCGCCGAATCCTGAGACGGAGACGGCGAGCGTAAGGGAAGGCACGTCGGCCGGCAAGGTCGGCATGCGCCAGGCGAGGGGCACGCCACGACGCTGGTGTGCCGACCTCATGAGGTTCAGAAAGAGTTACACGCGATGCCGAAGATGAAGCCGCACCGGGGAACCAAGAAGCGGGTCCGGGTCACCGGAACCGGCAAGGTTCGTCGCCAGCAGTCCGGCAGGCGGCACCTGATGGTGAATCAGCCCAGTCACGTGAAACGCAGGCTGGAGGGGACGACTCCCGTGGCGAAGCCGGACGTGAAGCGCATCAACAGGATGCTCGGCCGGTAGTCAACGGACCCTGCCGTAGTTACTGGACACCGCACACCCGGGACGCAACGGAGCCGCTCCGCCGTCCCCCGAGACTGACAGGATGGAACCGTGGCACGCGCCAAGCAGGCGGTGAACGCCCAGAAGAAGCGACGCGCAACACTCGACATGGCCAAGGGATACCGTGGCCAGCGTTCGCGGTTGTACCGCAAGGCCAAAGAGCAGAATCTGCATTCGTTTACCTACAACTATCGGGACCGTCGTGCCCGTAAGGGTGACTTCCGTAAGTTGTGGATCATGCGGATCAACGCTGCCGCACGGCAACACGAGATCACTTACAACAGACTGATCCAGGGGCTGAAGACGGCCGGAGTGGAGGTCGACCGTAAGAATCTGGCCGAGCTGGCCGTAAACGACCCGAACGCGTTCGGTGAGCTGGCGAAGGTCGCGAAACAACACGTGTCGGCCCAACAGCCGGGCTGAACGATCAGTGGTTCACAGCAACAACCCGGGGAGTCGGTGGCCAGCCATCGGACCCCCCGGGTTGTTGCTGCGCGGAAGCTCGCGACCAGATCGGGTCGTCGCCGGACAGGTCGGTTCCTGGTCGAGGGGGCACAGGGTGTCGCGGAAGCGCTGGGTTACGGCAGAGTGCACGAACTGTTCGTCACCGACGCTGCAATGACACGGCATGCGCAGCTACTCGAACTGGCGAAACGCACTGATGTTCCACTGACCGGAATTACCCAACGGGCTGCGGAACTGCTCAGCGAGACAGTGACCCCCCAGGGTATCGTCGCCGTCTGCGACAGCGTGGCGACTCCGGTACGGCACGCGGTGACGGAGACCGCCGCGTTGGTAGCTGTACTCGTGGACGTTGCCGATCCTGGGAACGCGGGCAGCGTGGTACGCACCGCGGATGCTGTTGGCGCTGATGCAGTAGTCTTCGCGGGAGACTCGGTCGATCCGCACAACGGCAAGTGTGTCCGAGCTTCGACCGGAAGTCTGTTTCATCTCCCGGTCGCCCGTTGCGGACGCGACGAGGCGTTGGCGGCCTGTCGGGCGGCCGGGTTGTCGATCAGCGCAACCACGGGAGTCGACGGTACCGCGTTGACCGAGGTTGCTGACTGGGGACGGCCTCGAGCGTGGTTGTTCGGCAGTGAGGCACACGGGCTGCCTGCCGAGGTGATGGCACGTGCCGACGAGCGGTTGCGTGTGCCGATCTACGGTAGTGCGGAAAGCCTCAACCTTGGAACCGCAGCAGCGGTATGTCTGTACGCTGCGGCGATGGCGAGTCATTCGGACGGCCCCGCCGGACCGTCGGGTGACCGGCTGCCATACAATCCGGGAACATAATTGGTCCCTGCCCGAATGTCGTGCCCTGAACAAGGCGGTTATGTCCGAAGCCAACGATACCCACGAGCCGGTGGCGGACGAGCTGGTCGCGCCGGAAACGCTGCAGCAGGCTGTTGTGGCGGCCGAGGAAGCCTTTTCCAGTGCTTCGGAGCTCGATGAGCTCGGTGTTGTCAAACCCGCTCATCTCGGTGAGCAGTCGCCGGTGCTTCGGGCTCGTCGTGCGATCGGTGGGTTGCCGAAGGAACGTAAGGCTGAGGTCGGCAAGCGCGTCAACGAGACTCGTGAGCAGATTCAGACGTCCTATGACGCCCGATACGCGACGTTACAGGCGCAGCGTGACGAACAGGTGCTGCGTGACGAGACGGTTGACGTGACGTTGCCCTGGGACCGGCTCCCACGGGGCGCTCGCCATCCGATCAGTGCGGTTTCCGAACGTGTCGCCGACGTGTTCGTGGCCATGGGATACGAGGTTGCCGAGGGTCCCGAAGTCGAGGCCGAGTGGTTCAATTTCGATGCGCTGAACCACAGTTGGTTCCATCCGGCGCGGCAGTCCTCCGATACGTTCTATGTGGCCCCGGAGTCCTCGGGTCTGGTGTTGCGTACACACACCTCGCCGGTGCAGGTGCGGAGTCTGCTTGCCCAGGATCCGCCGGTGTATGTGGTTTGTCCGGGCCGGACGTACCGCAATGATGCGCTGGATTCGACGCACACGCCGGTCTTCCACCAGGTCGAGGGGCTGGCGGTGGACAGCGGACTGACCATGGCGCATCTGCGTGGCACGTTGGATGCGTTCGCCCGGGCAATGTTCGGTGTCAATGCGGTGACACGGTTCCGACCACACTTCTTCCCGTTCACCGAGCCCTCCGCGGAAGTGGACGTGTGGTTCGAGGACAAGAAGGACGGCCCGGGATGGGTCGAGTGGGGCGGTTGCGGCATGGTGAACCCGAATGTGTTGCGGGCCAGCGGTGTCGATCCTGACGAGTACACCGGTTTCGCGTTCGGGATGGGGCTGGAACGCACGCTGCAGTTCCGTAACGGTATCCCGGATATGCGGGACATGGTGGAAGGCGACGTGCGGTTTGCGCTTCCGTTCGGAATGGAGGCGTGAGTGAACGACCACGATGGTGTGGCGCCGGGTGGTGCCTGCCGAGCGCGGATGATCCACGAGACGGAGGAGGCCTGAGTGCGGGTTCCTGCCAGTTGGCTCACCGAGCATCTCGAACTCGATCGCAGTGTCGGAGCTGATGAGCTGGCGGATGCGTTCGTTCGGATCGGGGTGGAGGTTGAGGACACGGTTTCACTCGATCAGGTCAGTGGCCCCTTGGTGGTGGCCCGGGTCGTGGAGATCGAGGAGCTGGCCGAGTTCAAGAAACCGATCCGATACTGTCATGTCGACGTCGGTGAGTTCGCAGCCTCCGGTGATGCCGATGTGGTGACGAAGACACGCGGTATCGTCTGTGGGGCGACCAATTTCGCTGAGGGCGATCTCGTCGTTGCCGCGTTGCCGGGTGCGGTACTGCCCGGTGATTTCGAGATCTCGGCACGCAGTACCTATGGGCGTACCAGTGACGGGATGATTTGCTCGGTACACGAGCTGGGCCTCGGGGAGGACCATACCGGGATCCTCGTGTTACCGCCCGGGACCGCGGATCCCGGGGACGATGCGCGTGAGATTCTCGAACTCACCGATACGGTGCTGGAGCTGACGCCCACCCCTGATCGTGGTTACGAGCTGGCCGTCAGAGGATTGGCGCGGGAACTCGCGGGAGCTCTCGACGTCGACTTCCGTGACCCCGGGTTGGTGGAGTTACCGGCTGCTGACGATGTGGCGTGGCCGGTCCGCATCGCGGACTCGACGGCCTGCGGTCGTTTCGTGGTGCGCAGGGTGACCAATCTCGATGTTGGTGCGCCGACACCGTTCTGGATGCGTCGTCGGTTGCTGGTGGCGGGTATCCGGCCGATTTCGTTGGCCGTGGATGTCACGAATTATGTGATGTTGGAACTGGGACAACCGCTACACGCGTGGGATGCGGCGTCGGTGGACGGTGAACTCGTCGTCCGGCGCGCGTGGGAAGGTGAGCGGTTGACCACGCTCGACGGTATGGTGCGGGAGCTCGCGCCCGCTGACATCGTGATCGCCGATGACAACGGCGCTGCTTCGCTCGCGGGGACGATGGGCGGCGCGAGCACCGAGATCGGTTCGGCCAGTGGCGACGTGTTGATCGAGGCTGCGCACTGGGACCCGTCGTCGATCAGTCGTACCGCCCGGGCGCACAAGCTGTTCTCGGAAGCGGCCAAGCGTTTCGAACGGTTCGTTGATCCCGAGGTGTGTGGTGCTGCTGCCGAACGAGTCGCTCGGTTGTTGCAACGGTACGGCGATGCGAATGTCCAGCCGGGACGCACGGATGTCGGACACGTCGAACCGATGCCTGCGGTCACGATCCCGATCAACATGCCGGACCGGGTTGCCGGAGTACGTTACGAACGTGGCGTGACGGTACGGCGGTTGGGCCAGATTGGTTGCACCGTGTCCCTGGGGACAGGCGATGACGGGGTGGCCGTTGTTGCTGCGACGCCGCCCAGTTGGCGTAACGATCTGGTACAACAGGCCGATTTGGTCGAGGAAGTGTTGCGCCTGGAGGGCTACGACAGTATTCCGTCGGTGCTTCCCACCGCACCGGCAGGTGGCGGGCTCGGTTTGGGCCAGCGGGCACGGCGGAGTGCCTGTCGGGCGCTTGCCGAAGCCGGTTATGTCGAGGTGTTGCCTTTCCCGTTCGTCGAGGATTCGGTCTGGGATGCTTTCGGTTTGCCGCAGGATGACACGCGGCGAAGAACGGCGACGGTGCTGAACCCACTGGAATCGGACCGTGCGCAGTTGGCCACGACGTTGCTACCGGGACTGTTGGAGACGTTGCAGCGAAATCTCGCGCGGGGCATGCGTGATCTCGCGTTGTACACGATCTCCCAGGTGGTACTCCCCGAGAGTCCGGCGTCTGCGGTCCCTGAGGTGGGCACGGCGAGCAGGCCGAGTGACGAGCAACTGCGGGGTTTGTTCGATGCGGTGCCGCCGCAACCGCGTCACGCGGCGGTGGTGCTGAGTGGCCAGCGTGCTCCCGCGGGCTGGTGGGGAAACGGCGAGCAGGCGAGTTGGGCGGATGCGATCCAGGCGGCGCGCACGATCGCGGAAGTCCTCGGGGTAGAGCTCGACATCGAAGCGGCGGAATACGCACCGTGGCATCCTGGTCGGTGTGCGCGACTCTCGGTATCGGGGAAGACGGTTGGGCATGCCGGTGAACTGCATCCGCAGGTGATCGATGCGCTGGGACTTCCGCGGCGCACTGCCGCTATGGAACTCGACTTCGACGCGCTACCGGTGGCGGCGAACCGGCCGGCTCCGGAGATTTCCGCGTATCCGCCCGTGTTGCTCGATGTCGCTCTCGTTGTCGACGACGGCGTGTCCGCTGCGGAGGTCGAGCGAACGCTGCGTACCGGTGCAGGCGAGTTGTTGGAACACGTCCGACTGTTCGATGTCTATACCGGGCAACAGCTCGGCGAGGGGAAGCGTTCGTTGGCGTTCAGCCTGCGGTTCCGTGCCCCGGATCGCACGATGGCAGGGGAGGAGGCGACCCGGGCCAGGGATGCGGCCGTGCGTTCCGCCGAACAGCGGTTGGGTGCGCAACTGCGTTCCGGGTAAGTCGATCAAAGAGATCAGCGTGGCTGCGGTGATATCCGCTACCCGTGTTTGATTAGTCTTGCATTTGCATGCATAATCATTCGTATGACCGTGAACGTTGCCGTGGCCGGCGCGAGTGGCTATGCGGGTGGCGAGTTGCTTCGCCTGCTGTTGGACCATCCCGAAGTCCGGATTGGTGCATTGACTGCAGCTGGGAGCGCGGGAACTCGACTGGGTACACACCATCCGCAGTTGGTACCGCTGGCCAACCGGACATTGGACGAGACGAGCGCTGAAACGCTCGCCGGGCACGATGTCGTGTTCCTGGCGTTACCGCACGGCCACTCGGCGGAAATCGCCGCGCAACTCGATGATGACGTGGTAGTTCTTGATCTCGCCGCGGATCATCGGCTCGTCGACGCCGGTGATTGGGAGCATTGGTACGGCGGAGCGTACTCGGGAGCGTGGCCCTACGGGCTCCCCGAACTACCCGGCGCGCGGGAACGGTTGCGGCAAGCTCGTCGAATCGCGGTTCCGGGCTGCTTCCCGGTCGGCGGGTCGTTGGCGATGGCGCCTGCACTCGCGGCTGATCTGGTGCGTCCCGAGGTCGCTGTCGTAGCGGTGACCGGCGCATCCGGTGCAGGCAAGAGTCTCAAACCGCATCTGCTGGCCTCCGAGGTCATGGGTTCTGCCAGTGTTTACGGTGCTGCCGGTGAACACCGGCACACCCCGGAATTCACCCAGAATCTGACGGGTGTGGCCGGGGAAACGGTGAGTGTGTCATTCACCCCGGTACTCGCACCGATGCCGCGGGGAATTCTGACCACGGCCAGTGCACCACTGCTCGCGGAGGTCGACGAGGAAACGGTCCGTGCGGCGTACACCAGTCGCTACGAGACAGAACCGTTCGTGCACCTGTTGGATGCCGGTAGTTGGCCCGCAACCGCGGCAACGGTGGGTTCGAACATGGTGCACCTGCAGGTCGCTGTCGACGCTGCTGCGGGGCGGTTGACCGCGGTCGCAGCGATCGACAACCTCACCAAGGGCACGGCGGGTGCCGCCGTGCAGTCCATGAATATCGCCCTCGACTTCGCCGAGACCACGGGGTTGGCAGTAACAGGAGTGGCACCGTGACAGTTACCGATCCAGCAGGTTTCCGTGCGAGTGGAGTCACGGCGGGCCTCAAACCGAGCGGTCAGGCCGACGTCGCGCTCGTGGTCAACGACGGCCCCGACGATATCGCCGCCGCTGTGTTCACCACCAACCGTTGCAGAGCGAATCCAGTGGTCTGGAGTGAACGTGTGGCGGATACCGGTAGTGCACGTTCGGTGGTTCTCAACTCCGGTGGCGGTGCGAACTGTTACACGGGATCTCACGGCTACGAGAACACCCGGGCGACAGCGCAGTGTGTTGCCGGAGAACTCGACTCGACCGTCGAGGATGTCCTGGTGTGTTCCACCGGCATGATCGGGACGGAGTTGCCGCGCGAAGAAGTGCTCACCGGGGTGACGCAAGCGGTGTCGGCACTGTCCGAGGACGGCGGGGCCGCTGCGGCGGAGGCGATTCTGACCACGGATACCCACAGCAAACAGGCGCAATGTTCGACGGCGGGGTTCCGTGTCGGTGGCATGGCGAAAGGGGCGGGCATGCTCGCCCCTGGCATGGCGACGATGTTGGTGGTGTTGACCACCGATGCCGTGGTTGATGCAGCCACAGCGGACAGTGCACTGCGCGAGGCGAGCAGGTTGACGTTCGAGCGACTCGACTCCGACGGCTGTATGTCGACCAACGACACGGTATTGCTGATGTCCAGTGGCGCGTCCGGTGTGCCGGCGACATCCGAGCAACTCACCCCGGTGGTGACCGAAGTGTGCCGGGATCTGACGATGCAACTGTTGAGCGACGCGGAAGGGTCCGAGCACGACATCGGTATCGAGGTGACGAATGCGGCCACGGAGGAGCAGGCGCTCGATGTCGCCCGTGCGGTTGCGCGGAGCAACCTGTTCAAGTGCGCGGTGTACGGTCGTGATCCGAACTGGGGTCGCATCCTCGCTGCGATCGGCACCACGGCTGCAGCATTCGATCCGACCGCGTTGGATGTCGCATTCAACGGTGTGTGGGTGTGCCGGGATGGGATGGCCGCGGAGCCAGCACAGTGTGTGGATCTCACCGAGCGGTGGGTGGATGTCACGATCGACCTGAAGGCAGGCGCAGCGGTGGCGACCATCTGGACCAATGATCTGACACACGCGTACGTACACGAGAACGCGGCATACAGCACATGACGGAGCAATACACCACCCCGAGCGACGAACGACTCGCCACGGCCGCCTCGAAGGCGAACGTACTCATCGAAGCGTTGCCATGGTTGCGCCGATTCCACGGGGCCACCGTGGTAGTGAAGTACGGCGGTAACGCGATGGTCGACGAGGAGTTGAAGCAAGCCTTCGCAGAGGACATGGTGTTTCTGCGATTGGCTGGATTGCGTCCCGTGGTGGTGCACGGTGGGGGACCACAAATCAGCTCGATGCTGGACCGGCTCGGTGTCGAGGGGGAATTCCGCGGTGGACTACGTGTGACCACGCCGGAAACCATGGACATTGTGCGGATGGTGTTGGTCGGCCAGGTGAGCAGGGAACTCGTGGGTCTGATGAATGCACACGGCCCGTACGCTGTAGGACTTTCCGGCGAGGATGCGCAATTGTTCACCGCGGAACGCACTCATGCGACTGTCGACGGTGAGCCGGTGGACATCGGACTCGTTGGTGAGGTCTCGGAGGTGAATCCCGATGCGGTACTCGACATTGTGAATGCGGGACGTATTCCGGTGGTCTCCACGGTCGCTCCCGACACGGACGGGGTGGTGCACAACGTGAATGCCGACACGGCAGCGGGTGCGCTGGCGGCTGCGCTCGGGGCGCAGAAACTCGTGGTGCTGACGGATGTCGAGGGGCTCTACGCGAACTGGCCGGATCGTGCCTCGTTGATCGACCAGATCGGCGTAGAGCGGTTGGCCGGGCTCTTACCGCAGCTGTCCAGTGGCATGATCCCGAAAATGCGTGCCTGCCTGCGGGCGATCAATGGTGGTGTGTCCCGGGCACACATTATCGACGGGCGACTCGCGCACTCGTTACTGTTGGAGGTTTTCACCTCGGCGGGCGTGGGCACGATGGTGCTTCCTGAGGAGGAACTGTCTTGACGATCACATCGAATGCAGTGGGGCAGCAGCGGTGGAGTGCTGCTTTGATGAGCACTTACGGCGCGCCCGAGCTGACGTTGACGCACGGTTCGGGGGCTACCGTCTATGATGCCTCCGGTAACGAGTATCTCGACCTGACCGGCGGGATCGCGGTGAACGCCTTGGGGCACGCCCATCCCGATGTGGTGCGCGCGGTCGGGGAACAGATCGGCGAACTCGGTCACACCTCGAATCTCTACGCCAATCCGCGTGCCGTGGAACTGGCCGAACAACTGCTGGAAGTCGCGGGAGTGAGTGGCAACGGCAGAGTGATGTTCGTCAATTCCGGTACGGAGGCGAATGAGGCGGCGTTGAAGTTGTCGCGTCGGACCGGTCGTAGCAAGATCGTTGCGTGTACCAATGGGTTCCACGGGCGCACCATGGGGGCGCTGTCGTTGACGGGACAGCCGTCGAAACGTGATCCGTTCGCGCCGTTGCTTCCGGGGATAGAGCACGTGCCGTACGGCGATGCGGAAGCATTGCGTGCCGCGGTGGACGCCGACACGGCCGCAGTACTGGTGGAACCGATTCTTGGCGAGAGTGGCGTGTTGCCCGCGCCGGATGGTTATCTGCGGGCAGCCCGCGAGATCACCACGAGTGTGGGGGCGTTGCTCATGCTCGACGAGGTGCAAACCGGTATCGCACGTACCGGGAGCTGGTTCGCTTTTCAACAAACTGACATCGTTCCGGATGTAATCACCCTCGCCAAGGGACTCGGTGGTGGCCTGCCGTTCGGTGCGGTGATCGGTGTCGGTAGTGCTGGTGAGCTGTTCGGCCCCGGTGATCACGGTGCCACGTTCGGTGGGAACCCGGTGTGTGCTGCCGCGGGATCGGCTGTGTTGCGCGTGATCGCCAGGGACGGACTCAACGAGCATGTCGCTGCGTTGGGCAAGGAAATCACCCGTGGCGTGATGGAGTTGGAACATCCGGCAGTGTCCACTGTCCGTGGTGCGGGGCTGCTGCTCGGTATCGGACTGCGGCGACTCGACGCGAAAGCGGTCAGCGCAGCCGGTCGCGAACTCGGCTACCTGATCAATCCGGTGACTCCGGACACCATCAGACTCGCGCCCCCCTTGATCCTCAGCCACGAACAGGCACAACAGTTCTTGCGGGATTTGCCCCGCATCCTCGATTCCACCGAAACGGACGGTGAGTAACCGATGCCGCGGCACTATCTGCGTGATGACGATCTGGGCCCCGCCGAGCAACAACGGATCCTGGACCTTGCGGACGGGATCAAGGCGGGTACCTATACCGACAAACCATTGACCGACAAGTCGGTAGCGACGATCTTCGAGAAGAACTCCACTCGGACGCGAGTGTCCTTCGAGGTCGGGATCACCAGGCTCGGTGGCCATCCGATAGTCGTGGACGGTCGCTCGATGCAGCTCGGCCGTGAGGAGACCATCGAGGACACCTCGCGGGTGTTGTCGCGTTACGTCGACGCCGTGGTGTGGCGTACGTTCGCGCAGAAGCGCATGGACGCCATGTCCTCCTCGGCTACGGTACCTGTGATCAACGCGCTGACCGATGAGTTCCATCCGTGCCAGGCGCTGGCTGACCTGCAAACGATTCGAGAGCGCAACGGAGAGCTCGCCGGGCTGACGTTGGTTTACCTCGGGGACGGTGCCAACAACATGGCGCACTCTTTT
>Ga0079226_10004827_pt1 | contig 10315 bp, 10 predicted proteins | sample Poulit2014_FD_76345 | JGI IMG/M metagenome (GOLD analysis project Ga0079226, IMG submission 76345) | Agricultural soil microbial communities from Georgia to study Nitrogen management - Poultry litter 2014 | ecosystem: Environmental > Terrestrial > Soil > Agricultural land | place: USA: Georgia... | reverse complement strand
GGTCGCGGAGGTCATGAGCGACCTCGCCGACCAGGTCCTGCGCAAGCTCCCACAGTTCGCCGAGGTCGGCCAGGTTCCTCTGGGAGCGTGGGTGAACGGCTTCGCCCGGAACATCCTGCGGGAGCACGCTCGCTCGTTCGCGAGGCAGCGCGAGCGCGTGACGGAGTACGAGGATGGCTCGCCGCTGATCCACGCCTTCGTCGATGCCCCAGCCCCGGTGACCGGAGACGATGAGTTCTTCCTCGAGCTGATCGAAACGGCACGTGATCGGATCACGGCGCAGCCCGGCGGCATGAAGCGTTGGGAGACCCTGGTCGAGATGGCTGGGAAGCCGCAGCGGGGGCGCTCCGCGCGAGAGCAGGCACGTGAAGAGCTCGCAGAACTTTCCGGACTGCCTGTGGAGATGTTCGGTGTTGAGGCTGAACAGGAGCCCGAGGACGAGGTGCTCGAGCCGTTGCCGGAGCAGGTTGCTGTGGCACCGGAGCTCGTCGCGGGCGGGTACGTCGTCGGATGTTCGGTGTGCGGAGCCGTGGGCTCCGCGCTGGAACTCAGCGAGATCATGAATGCAGTGCGCGCCCATCGAGACGCGCACAACTCTGGTGAGGTGAGCCGGTAATGGCGAAGCAGGACAAGAGCAAGAAGGCGCTCGAGAGTGCAGGCCTTTCACTGGTGCGGGGCGAGGATGCTGGAGACCAGGAGGTCGGCTACTCGACGCGGCTGCTGATGCAGACGCTGTTCCCGTACCGGAAGCAGGAAGGCGACAAGGTCGTCCGGCAGCAGGGGCCATTGCGGGTCACCGCCATGTCGGCGAACGGCTTGCCCTACGGGAAGTATCCCCGTCTCATCGCGATCTATCTCTGCACCGAGGCCGTCAAGAGGCGCGACCTGCCCCTCGATGAGGCGCGCAAGATCCCCTTGGGTGCCTCGATGCAGCAGTTCCTCAAGGACATCGGCATCACGAGCAGCAGGGCTACTGGAGGGAAGTCAGGAACCCTGGGGATCGTGCACGAGCAACTGCGTCGCCTGGCGACGACCACGATCACCGTGGAGCGGATCTACGAACCGCAGTCGGAGAGTGCGCGCATGAACCGCTCCTCGATGAGGAACATCGGGATGTTCGACTCGATGGACTTCTGGGTGACTCCACACCCAGATCAGCTGGCGCTCTCCGACCCGTACCTGGAGCTGACGGAGCTCTTCTTCAAGGAGGTGACGACTAATCCGATTCCGGTGGATCTCGGCATCGTCAGGGCACTGGGTCGGCCACGCGCCATCGATGTCTACCTCTGGGCGACGCTGAAGAAGTTCGCTGTGCGACGGACCGACTTCACTCTTTCGTGGGACCAGGCCCAGCGGCAGTTCGGCCCGGAGGTTCCCAACACCGCCCGCGGTCGCGCCGACTTCAGGAAGGAGATCGCGCGCACCGTGGATCGGATCCGTGAGCTGTGGCCGGACGCGGGCCTCGAGGTGGGGTCTGAGGGACTCATCCTCGCCCCAGGGCAGCCGTCCATCCCGCGACGGTCGAGCAGCGGCAAGTAGCCACCAGCTCGGCTCCCTCTCTGACGCGCCCCGGCACCTGCCGGGGCGCGTCAGTGTTTGCCCAGGTCAGGCATGCGCAGATTTACCCTCAGCGTCGACATGGTCCAGACCAGCCTGCAGTGTTTGCGCAGGTCAGCCTGCGCAGATTTACCCTCACGGCCGAGGGTGAGGCGGGGACGTGCGCAGATTTACCCTCAGACCTGCGCAGATTTACCCTCAGATCTGCGCAGATTTACCCTCAGATCTGCGCAGATTTACCCTCAGATCGGGAGTTATCCACAACGGCCAACTGCGCTCTGACCTGCGGAGATGCGGGTCTAGAGGATGACGAACGCTTCTGCCTACTCAGTACCTCATTGCTTCACTATGCGCGGTGGCCCAGCAGGTGCATCGAGTGCTGCTTGGCGCGATGGGCAGGTGGGTTCTCGTGTAGGTGGGGGAGTGACAGCCGTACCCGACGTAGGGCGTCCCCGACTCTCGTGGATCGGCTGCCGGTCCCAGCCCGGTCCGGGGCTGGTGGTCCCGCGGGGGAGAGGTGAATAGAGATGTCACTGAATCGTCAGGGTGCTCCGGTGAGGGGGGTGACCGAGGCTGATCTGTAGGAGAGGAGACGATCATGGCGATTCAGAAGATGTGGGCGATCGACCATCGCTGCGGGCACAGCGCTGAGCGAGATCTGTCGGACAGAACGCCGGACAGGCGGGCAGGGTTCGCCAAGTGGCTGGCATCGACGGACTGCTTCGAGTGCTACAAGAAGAAGAACAGTGCCGAGTTCGAGAGGAAGCGCGAAGAGGAGCGACAGCGCGAGGTCGCTGACGCGGAGGTCTACGAAACGCGATCTGGCCTCGAGGAACTCGCGGGCAGCGACAAGCAGGTCGCCTGGGCGCGAAGGATCCGTGTGCAGGTCCTCGGCTCGCTGTATGAGCAGGTCGAGAGCGGCCAGAAGGACGAGGACTGGTTCGAGGAAACGGTCCTGGTGCCGGCGCGGCTGATCGCGACAGCGCGGTGGTGGATCGACAACAAGGATTTCGAGGTCGAGGACTGGCCCGAGCTGCTGAGTGCCGGCGCCGAGTCGGCGGACGCGAACGAGAATGTGGCGCCATGACCGGCCGGAGCGAGGAGAAGGCCGAGGGGTTCTCGAGCGTGCTCGCGTGTGCAATGCCTGCGCGTCCGGGGGTGCGCCGGCTGACGCTGTCCGTAGAGGCTCAGGGATCGCTGAGTGTGTGTGCATGGCTGGGCTCCGAGAACGAGGGGGCGCAGCTCGAGATGCTCGGTCCCTGGGCTGAAGCGTGGGAGCCGTGGCTTGTGACTCTCGGTGGTCTCGACGCTGGCGCCAATCTCGCAGGCATGATCGCTGAACGGTTCAGCGTCTCGGACTCTGAGGCTGCAGGGGTGGAGCGGTTGATGTGGCGTAGCGGGGCGGTTGGTTCCATCGCGATGGAAGCCGGAGGCATCGAGGCTCTGAGGGAGCTCGAACTCCGCGTGAGGGACCGCCTGGCGATCCTGGAGGGGTCGGCGGCATGAGCGTGCGCGCCCCGCGAGACATGGAGAGGCTGCCGCCGGCTCAGCGGGCGGCCATGCAGATGGCGCTGGAGAACGCGGTGCAGCGTGCCTCAGCGTGGGGTCTTCCGGAGCTGACTGCGTCGGAGGCCCGCACCAGAGCGGTCGGGTGGCTTACTCGAGATCGTGCGCTGGTCGTGATTGAACGGGACCTGGTGAACCTGGCAGCTCGGCGTCGACGTCGCGCGCCCTGGGGTGAACTATGGGCGCCGGAATGGTGGGAGCGAGTCATCCTTCCAGGTGCTGCAGCGCAGGCGACCGCGGCGTGGTGGGCTCGGCGCGCCCCGAGGCCTGCGATCGAGTGGGCACGCCTGCTCGATCCTTCTGGCGATGGGGGAGTCGGGCGGGATACTGGTCCGCAGGATGACGACGAGAGGGGTCCGTGATGGGACAGGCTTACAGCAGGAACCGGAGGAAGATCTGGCCGCTTGCTCTGGCCGGTCTCGCGGTGATCGCATTGGTTGCAGGCATCGGCGTCGGGGTCGGGCTGTACTTCGGTGGTGAGCCCGCGGAGGGTGAGCAGACGGTGCCCTCAGAACCGACCGCTGTGCAGCCGACCTGGGACATGACGGCACAGCCCGTTCCCAACGAACACGGCTCCTACGGGCAGAACCAGCCGGGCGACGTGGCCCGCAGCTTCGTCATCGAGGCGCTCTCGTGGTCTCCGGATGAGCAGCTCCCTGAGGGGTGGCTCTCGCGACTCCGTCCGACCGTGAGCGATGAGATGTTCAAGACCACGATGGAGAGCGGCATATCCATCGTGCAGTGGGACGTGGACGAGGGCGTCGTGGGTCGCACGATCAACGTCACCGACGTGCTCAACGAGGTCGGAGACCCCACCCGTCTGACGGTGAAGTACACGGTCACAGACCTCATGGAGGATGGGACTGAGCAGGTCAACGACGAGGTCCAGTCGATCGCGCTCCGGCTCGTCCTCATCGATGTGCAGCTAGAGGAAGGCAGTGGCACCAGGACGATCCAGGAGTATCGCGTCGAGGACGCATACCCGGGACGTGCATGGGGGGCTGAGGAGGAGTGATGGACGGACAGATCATTGCTGAGGGCGCGAGCATCGGGATCAGCCAGGAGTGGGCTGACTTCCTTGATCCATTCACCAGCATTGCGGGGAGTCTGCTGGCGGTGTTCCTCGTATGCCTGGTGATCGTGCTGGCCGTATGGCTGATGGCCGCCGCGTTCACTCACATGGGAAAGACCCAGGCCTTCACGCGAATCATCGGGATCCTGACCTTGGCGGCATTGGCTGGCAGCTTGGTCTCCCTGATGGGATGGACCATCGCCAGTCCGAAGGATGGTGGGGCAGGTCTCGGCTCCGTATCGGTCAGCGGAGGCAACCCGGCCGGCGTCGAGGTCGAAGAGCATGAGCCCAAGCAGTGGAGCGTCGAGGACGTGCAGGGAGGGTCTAGCTCAGAAGAGGAAGAGTCGGAAACGACCGAGGAGCCTGCTACCGAGCCACCTCCGACCGAAGAGCCGACCACCCCGCCTCCCGGAGGCGGTGAGGGTAGCGCGGAAGAGGATGGCCCCTGCGCGCCAGGAAACGGGCAGAGCAATCTCAGCGGAGTCGTCGGAACTGCCTGGGGACGCCCCTGCCCTCCGCCGCAGTAGAAGTACAGAGCTCACGGGCGATGGGTCCGGTGATCGGTGGGATCCCTAATCGGGGGTCCCACCGATCGCTTTCGAGGAGAGCCGACATGCCTGATATCCCCATCAACTGGAACTACTTCCCGTTCATGCCACAGATTCAGAACGCCGCCGGAGGCGTGCTGGCCGTCGTGCTGGTCCTCTGCGTGATCGCGCTGGCCATCGGTGGCCTCGTCCTCGCCATCTCGAAACTGTCCGGCTCCAACGGCATGAGCGAGAAGACGGTCGGGATCCTGCTGTGGATCCTCGGCGTCGCTGCCGTGGTGGGTGCCGCGGTCGGGCTGGTCGGTTGGGCCAGCGGACTGCTGGTGTGGTGAGCCGCTATGGGTGGCAACTGCAATCCGGTCGACCTGGCGTGTCAGGCCGGAGAGATCGTCGACAGCCTGCTGGTGTTCTTCGCGAACACCATGTCGACGATCTCGTGGATGCTGATCTCAACAGCGTTCACCGGTAACGCGGGCACGATCGAGGACAACGAGTGGAGCATCGCGACGGCGATGACATCGCGGTGGGGCCTGGTGCTCCTGATCGTCGTAGTCGCCCTGGTGCTGGTGCAGATGCTGATGTCGGTCGCTTCGGGGAACATCCGCCAGGCGGTTTCTGCGTTCGTGGCGGGACTGCTGTCGTGGCCGACGACCCTGGTCGCGGTCTGGCTGACGGTGATCCTGACGGGTGCGACCGACCGGCTGACCGTCGGGATTCTCGGATCGGGTGGAGAGCCATCGTCGTCGATTATCGGCCGGTTCTTCAGCGGCCTAGAGAACCTACCTCTGGATGCGGTCGCGGAGACGGGGAGCAAGGCGTTCTTGGTCGCGGCGATGACGACGATCACGGCACTCGCATCGCTGCTGCTGTCGCTGATGCTCGCGTTCCGGAACTTCGCGTTGATCTGCCTGGTCGGGTTCTCTCCGATCGCGTTCATGGCTCTGCCAATGACGTCGATTCGGTCCTGGGCGGCGAAGTGGGCACAGGCTGTGGCTGCGCTCATCCTGGCCAAGCCCATCGCGGCGGGAATGCTGGTTCTGGCCGTTGATCTGACAGCGGCGGCGGACGGGGTCTTCCAGTGGCTGGTGGGAATCGTGGCCATGGCGATGGCGGCATTCGCGCCGGTGATCACGCTGCGGCTGTTCAGCTTCATGGGGGCAGAGACAGCAGCGTCCTACGGCAGCCAGGGACAGGCCGTGATGACCAACGCGACGTCCGGCGCCGCACGTGGCGGTCGAGCCGTCGTGTCGATGGTCCGATGAACACGGGTGGCAAGCACAGTCGGGTTTGCGCCTGGCTGGAGAGGTGAGAGGGATGGACATGCTGGTGGAGGCGGAGGACGAGCATGAGGTTCGGCCCAGCGGGGCACAGCGACGGGTGAAGTTCCCGCGTCACGAGCGCGGCGGATTCATGTGGGGCCTGGTGCTCCCGCAGTTCATCGTGGTGATCTCGGCGATCCTCTCGATCGTCGGGCTGATCATGCTGCAGCAGCTGTCCCTGGCACTGATGTGGTCGCTCATCGCGGTGCCTGTGGGCGTCGTCGGAGCGATCACGTGGAAGGGGAGGCCCCTGATGTCGCGACTGTGGTCGGCGGCGAAGTGGCGCGCTCGGATGGCACTCGGGGAGACCCGGTGGCGGACGACCGAGGCTCCCGTCGCGGCCGGGGCGCTGATGCTTCCTGGTGATGTGGGGGTTCGGCTGAGCGTCCATGCGACGAAGTGGGGTGGAGGGATCTTCTACGACGCGCGTTCGCAGCGGGTCACCGCCGTGCTCAAGTGTGAATCGCAGGGGTGGGACCTCGCCTCGGACGCGGACCGTTCCGAGCGCACGCAAGGGTTCGCGAAGCTCTGCGCGATGGTCGCTCGTACCCCTGCGGTGGAGCGGGTGGTGTCGATGGCGCGGACTATCCCGTCCGAAACGACTGCCGCCCGTCAGGCCCATGAGCGGACTGTGAAGGAGCGCGAGGTCGAAGATGAGTGGGGCCAGGACGTGATGGCGTCGGTGCTGACCGGTCGTGAGTTCGTCGATGGCAAGGGCCAGCTGCGGGGCCCGGAGGACCAGCAGGTCGCTGTCTCGCGGGACACTCTGCTGGCGATCTCCGTGTCCGTGCCGAAGGCGCAGAAGCAGGTCCGCTCCTATGGCGGGGGACTGCAGGGCGCGGCTGAGGTGCTGTCCGCGGAGATCTCCCGGTTTCGAGACCGGGTCACCGCGGCCGGGGTGACCCATTCGGAGTGGCTCACACCGGCCCAGCTCGGGGACGTGGCGCGCCTCGCTTTGGACGTGGACGCCACGGAGATCCTGGCTCGGACCGTCGACGAGCGGGACCAGGATCGGTTCGATCTGGGCTCGGCGCTGTTGGTCGATGATGCGGACCCCGAGGTGCTCGTGACGAACGGGGGAGTGCACTCGACGTTCTGGATCAGCGAGTGGCCTCGCACAGAGGTCCCCCTTGGGTTCTTGCAGGACCTGATCTGTGAAGGTCAGTACCCGTCGGTGGTGACGCAGGTGTTCACGACCGAGGACACCGGTACCGCGTTCCGGAAGACGTCTCGGGAGCTGGATTCGATGGCGTCAGTGTTCGACATGAACCGTCGTCTGGGCCGACGCACGTCGATCCTGGATCGACGTGCCGTACCGGACCTGAAGGAGCGGGAGAACGAGCTCGCGGATGGTCATGTGCAGCTGCGCGTGGTCGGGTACGTGCGGGTCTCCGGGAGAGATCGGGACGAGCTCGCGGTGAACGAGGACAGGATGCACGCGGCGGCTCCGAACCTGGATCTGCAGAGACTGAAGCACCTGCAGTGGGAGGGCTTCGTCGCGTCCTCACTGCCGGTGGGATGGGGGCTGTGATGAATGCCGAACGACAGAGGGAGCGGAACGGGGCCATGGAGATCGTGGGTGCGCAGGGCGTGACCGAGAGGCGGGGTGACTGATCGTGGCACCGTTCATCGTGGAGAGCGAAGAGAAGCAGCGCCGAGGGCGTCGTCGTCGGCGGCAGGAGGTGTTCGACGCGGGCTTCGGCGAGGGGCGTCTTGCGCCGGAGATGTCTGAGGGAGCGGGGCAGTTCCCGCGCGAAGGCAAGCCGATCGGACATGGAACCGTGGGGTCCGGGGATCTGCGGCTGCCGGCGCTACGGGCGACCAGTGCCCGGTTCGAGGCCGCGATCCCGTTCCTGGCTGATGCGGGGTCTGGTGTCATCGGGCCGCGGATCGGACGTGACATGACGGGCGGTGGCTGGTTCCACTTCGACGCCTGGCGGTTCTACAACATGGGGTGGATCACGGGCACTTCGATCGTGCAGGTCGGCGGCATTGGAGCAGGCAAATCGACTACCGCGAAAGTTGGCACACGACGAGGCATCTCGGAGGGGCGTCACGTCGCCATCGCGTCGGACCCCAAGGAGGAGTGGACGGCGGTCGCGGAAACGGTGCCGGGAGCGCAGATTCTGCGGCTGGGGTCGGGAACTGGTCGAGACCGGATCAACCCCCTCGAGCAGGGCATCCGGCCAGCTGGCCTGTCTGACCAGGACTGGCGGCAGGAAGTCTCTACGCGACGGCAGCAGCTGCTCGTGGCGATCGTGTCGATCATGCGCAACGGCCAGATGATGACCGACGAGGAACACAACGCGCTGGATGATGCCCTGGCCGATCAGAGCACGGGGGACACGGCGCCGACGATCAAGGGCCTGATCTACCGACTGCGGAATCCCGACCCGGGCGCGAAGCAGGACCCCGAGGTGGTCACGGCCGGGCGGTCGCTGTCTCGGGCACTGCAGCGAGCGGTGACCGGCGACCTCGCGGGAATGTTCGATGACGAGTCGTCGGTGTCGTTCGACCTGAACGCACCGATGCTGGTTATCTCCACACGGACCCTGCTCAACAAGCCGCAGAACGTGCGCGCCGTCGCGTCGGCGTGCACCAGCTTCTGGATCGACTCGGTGGTCCGAGCAGAGGACTCGGGCTACTGGTACGTCGTGAACGAGGAGGGCTGGTCCGAGATGCGCGACGCCCGCGCGGTGGAGCTGATGGACGAGCGGCAGCGGCTGGCCGGCGAGGTCGGGCTGGCGCCGTGGACGATCATGCACGAGATCACGGACCTGAACCAGGTCGGTGCAGCGGGCTCGGCGCAGCGGAACCAGGCGCTGGGTCTGCTGTCCAAGGCGCAGATCAAGATCATCGGCCGACAGAGCGAGGCAACGATCGACGCGACAGCGGAGGCGTTGAAGCTCACCGAGCGCGAGGCGCAGAAGGCGCTGTCCCTGGACCAGGGGGAGGCGCTGTGGAAGATCGGGCGCCGAGGCCTGATCGTGAAGACCCTCATCACCCGCCCGGAGTGGGAAGTGATGAACACGAGCAAGAACCGCGGCGGGGAGTGAGAAAGTCATGAAGGGGATGTTCAGCGAGAAGCAGCGGATGGTGCTGCTCACGATGGGGCTCGCCGGTGTTCTCCTCGCGATCGCGTCGTCGGCGAAGCTCGCCACCCGCGTGGTGTGCGGGGAATGGCCCCGCGGCGAGGGTGGGCTAATCCCTTTGATCGGGAAGCTCGTTTCGCTGGACTATCGCGGTTTCGTCGGGGCCACTGACAGTGGTTGCCGGCTCGGCGATGGGGTACTGGTCGGTGTGCCGCTCGCGGTGCTGATCCTGGTGATCGTGGCGGTCGCGGTGATCTGGAGCCGGGTGGAGGCGTACCTCCTCTCGGACAAGGCGCTGCGTCGCTCGATCCTGCGCCGGAAGGAGGTGATCGCCGCTCCGGCCGAGGTGTCGCGGGAGCTGGGAGCGAAGAAGGCGATCGCGCGCGGGAAGAAGGTCCGCTCCGAGCATGCTGCCGCAGTCGGGAAGAAGTTCAAGCCCGGGGATGCGGCGTTCGAGCTGGGCACCTCGCACGGCATCCCGGCATGGCTGTCGATGGAAGACCCGGTGCTGCTGATCGGTCCGCCCCGTATGGGTAAGGGATTCGGCTACGTCATCTCGGACATCGTCTCCGCTCCGGGCCCGGTGGTGACCACCTCGACCCGCGGGGACAACATGTCGGCGACGATCCTGGCCCGGTCCAAGAAGGGGCCGGTGTGGGTGTTCGACCCTGACGGCGTCACGGGCCGCGAGTCGACTCTGCGGTGGTCGCCGATCCTCGGCTGCGAGGACGGGGCGGTGGCGAAGGAACGCGCCGAGCGACTGATCGAGGGGACCGGCCTCGGCGCCGGCGATGGTGGGAACAATGCCGAGTTCGCGACGAAGGCGGTGCAGATCCTCCAGGCACTGCTTCATGCGGCAGCGATCGGGAACGTGGGGCTCGATGAGCTGTACCAGTGGACGAAGTCGGCCGAGGCCGCGAAGGACGCCGTGCAGGTGATGCGCGAGCACAACTCACCGCTGAAGTGGGACCGCGGCCTCGAGGCGACGCTGAATCAGCCGCCGGAAGAGCTGGCGCACGAGTGGTTCGGCGTAGCGTCCTCACTGGGACCGGTGGATGTTCCCGAGGTGCGAGACCTGTTCGACGCGCGCACTGAGGAAGAAGCGTTCGACATCGACCGGTTCCTGGACGAGAGCGGGACGCTCTATCTGATCTCGCCCCT
>Ga0079226_10004826_pt1 | contig 10316 bp, 10 predicted proteins | sample Poulit2014_FD_76345 | JGI IMG/M metagenome (GOLD analysis project Ga0079226, IMG submission 76345) | Agricultural soil microbial communities from Georgia to study Nitrogen management - Poultry litter 2014 | ecosystem: Environmental > Terrestrial > Soil > Agricultural land | place: USA: Georgia... | reverse complement strand
GAACTTTTTTAAAATTCGTCATGTACATGTCTTTTTCTTCTTCTTCCATCAGGTCAAAAAACATACTTTCTTCATGATAGATATCTGTTGAATCTTTCATAATATATAAATGAAAAATCTCTTTTATTTGCATCTTGTCATTGTTCGTCTTTAATTGCCGACGAAACTGGGCAATCGTTTTCTTGTTCAACGTCCAGTCAACTCCTCTACTCTTTACACACGATGTATCGTCTGCCTGCACTCCATCTTAGCATATATTTTCTTATATTATTTTTACAAATCGAATGAAACTGTTACACTTACTTTAAAAGTACATAGTAAGGGGATTAAAATGGCATCGACTGATATTTTTAATTTTAAAGAACAACTCACTAAACATATGACTGACTCAACAAAAGAATCATTAACTGAATTAAGCGAAGCATTTGAAAATGGTCATTTTTTAGATGTAACGACACATATCCATACTTTCAGGGAGGCATTTGAGGTAGATGATTCATTAAATCATCTTCTTTTATTACTTGAAGCAACTGCTTGTGCGCAGGCGAATAATCCTGAAAGAGCGAAACATATTATTCATACGCTTTATAATAATGACGACAAAAAAAGCATTGACGACTTACTGTTATATGGCAACTTAGCATTTATGGCTGACTTAAAGTTAGCCCGCCGAATCATGACAGATGCTGTTAAACAACTTGAAAGTGCTGAAGCTGTTGACGTTGCTAAAGCAGGTCAGGCGTATCTCGTCTTAGGTGAAACGGAAGAACATTTACGCAACCTCGTTCGTGCAGCACGTTATTACGAAAAAGCACTTGATTATGCGACGCGAGATGAAGAAAATCGCGAAAGCCTTATTTTATTTATTCATTTCAAATTAGGCGCTATTTTTTCATTAAGAAATGAGACGGATGAAGCACTTAACTATTTTGAACAAGCGATTGAACGTGCAGGAGATGACAACGAAGAAATTAAAATAAATTGCATGCTAAGTATAGCAAAAATATACAATCGCCTAGAGCAATATGAAGATGCACATCGTTATTTAGATGAACTGCTCCCACTCGTGGAAAAGTCTTCTCTAAACGATTCTTTCGTGCATGCAGAAGCTTTAACTGATTTAGCGTACAATTACTTCTGTCGTAAAATGTATGAAGAAGCAGCAGAAACATACGAACGTGCGACTGATATGCATGAATTACTACCTAATTTATCCGTGCGTGAACTCGGGATGATCTATATGCAATTTGCTTATTGTTTAGAACAAAAAGATGACGAAGATAATGACTTTGCCGCAAGTACTTACAATAAAGCGTACGATAACTTAAAACTGGCAAATGATAACGAATTATTAGTCGATGCAATGAACGATATCGTCCGCTTTGCTGATGAAACGAACAAACATAAAATGAAAAAGACGTATGAAAACCGTCTCATGAAACTGATGAAAGAAATGAACAACTCGTAAGTTTTTTATTGCTTGTTGCTCATAATTAATTGTAGTTCAAATGAATTATGCACAGAGTAGCACAAATGATTCATTTCTCCATTTTCAATACATGAACAGATGAAGTTTATGTATAATAGCGTCTAATATGAGCATTGCTTACAAATGGAGGTAGAACAAATGTCAGACAACGATCGTTCAATATTCAACCGTGGAGATGACGAAGAAAAACCGATTAAAATTGAGCGTAAAGAAGGGGAACCAACACCTGCGTTTAAAGGTGCTTCGTGGGGTGCATTACTCGTTGGGGTCTCTGCATATTTCATTGGTTTATTTAACGCTGAAACGATGGAATTAAATGAAAAAGGCTATTATTTTGCTATATTAATATTTGGACTTTATTCAGCAGTTTCATTACAAAAGGCCGTTCGCGATAAAGAAGAAGGCGTCCCTGTAACGAGTATTTATTATGGCGTTAGTTGGACAGCACTCATTATTGCTATTTCATTGATGGCGATTGGTTTATACAATGCTGGTAGTATTATTTTAAGTGAAAAAGGATTTTATGCGATGTCCTTTATTCTCAGTTTATTCGCTGCTGTTACCGTGCAAAAGAACATTCGCGATACAGACCAAGCGCGTAAGCGTGATTAATATTCTTTAAAAACAAAAATGCTTGTGCTTATCAAAAAGATAAGCACAAGCATTTTCTTTTGTTGAGGTTCTCTTTTTATGCGCCTCTTTCACATTCGTTTTTATAAATGAATCGTAATGTCTGCATCGTCACGTAGTTCTTCAATTAATTCTTCTGCTACTTCATTTTCTTTTTGGCTCACTAATTGACTCGTTAAATCGTCTTTCATTTCATCAAATGAAGGGAACTCTTCTTCGTCAACATCTTCCCCTTCAGCCATTTGCGCTTGTTGTTCTTTCATTTGTTCATAAGCAGCCATTAATTCTTCTTCAGACGGTTTAAAGTCGCCTGTTTCTTCAGCAATTAATTTATCAATTTTCACTTGCATTGATAACTGAGATCTAACTTCTTCTTCATCTAACCCTTGTTCTTCTAACGCACTAAACAGATCTTCTGTCGTCTCAAGACCATTTTGTTCCACTAAATTGTCTAAAATTTCGTCGACATCTTCATCTTCTGCTTCATAGCCTTTTTCTTCTGCTTTTTGCGTGAGTAGCTCGTTACCAATCATGCCTTCAACGACATTTAATTTCAATTCCTCTTCATCAACTTCTGCACCTGATAATTGTGCTTGCATTGCTTCATTCATGAATAAGCTCGTATACGTATCAACGAACTCATCTTTAAGAATTTCTTCACCATTTACTTCTGCAACGACGTCTGGAACGTCATCAACTGATGGTTCAGGTAATTCCATTTCTTCCCCGTCTTCTGTTGCTTCTTCTTCTTTATCGTCACCACAAGCACTTAATAATAAAATGCTTAAAACAACGATGATGCTCACAAAAATATTTTTTCTCAATCAATACTCTCCTCACCAACAATAGTTCGCTCATTTACAACCTTATGAAATGAGCGATATCGAACAAGTGCCCTTTTCGTATACAAGTGCAACTGTCGATATGTTTTTTCCATAGTGAACATTGTAACATATCTATGTTTGATACACATTCAAAAAGTCAGTCGTAACTTCCTTTTAATATTTGACAATCATGTGACGTTTTTTAATTTTTGTAACTTTTTGCCCTTTTATTTCATGAATAAATCATTTAATATAATGGAGAAAGGAGAGTGCTTATGCAAAGAATGAAATCAACACGACTTTTATACGTATTTATACTCACTTTTATATTTATCATTTCGTTCCCCATAGCGAGTTTTGCGAATGGATCGACATATACAGTTACAACTGATCATTTAAATGTAAGGTCAGCTCCCGATTTAAATAGTGAAACGATCGGTCAGTTACATACGGGGCAAAAAGTGAATGGCTTTAATGAACAAAACGGCTGGGTACAGACGTATTTTGATGGTTCTGAAGGTTGGGTTGCTTCACAGTACTTAACGACAGACAATCATAAAGAAGAACAGCCAGAGGAAATGTCTAAACAGATTCAAGTAAAGGCTGATTCTGTTAGGTTAAGAAGTGGTCCAGGAGAAAGTTACAGCATCATTAGTAACGTCTCTTCTGATGAAACTTTATCTGTATTAAAAGAAAAGGACAATTGGTATTATGTTGAATTAACTGATGGAACGACAGCTTGGATAGCAAGCTGGTTAACGAGCGAGCCTTTAGAGGAAACGTCTGAAGCGATTCAATCACCTGAAGCAAAAAATGGTTCATTAAATGGCCTAAATATTATGATTGATCCAGGTCATGGTGGGGTTGATCCAGGCGCTTCATCACAAAGTTATCAAAGTGAAAAAGATTTAACGTTACTGACAGCTGAAGTTGTCGGTAATAAATTAGCTGAAGCTGGTGCCAATGTTATATATACACGTACGACAGACACGTATATATCACCGAGTGAGCGTGCGCAGATGAATCGATCAAATAATGTCGATGCATTCATTAGTTTACATTACAATGCGCATACGAGAAGTACATCGAACGGTATGAGTACACATTATTTCGGTGGAAATTCTGACTACCGTCTTGCTTCTGCCATCCAGCAGTCATTAACGAATCATACATCTTTAAAAAATCGCGGTGTTCACCATGATTCTTTCCTCGTTTTAAGAGAATCAAATGCACCTGCTGTTTTACTTGAATTAGGATTTATAACGAGCCCAATGGATATGGCAGTCATTCACCAAAATAGTCACCCATACAATGTCGGTGAAGCTGTTACTGAAGGACTCATTAACTACTTTAACTAAGGAAAACAAACAAAAACTAGAAAATAACATTAGTTATTTTCTAGTTTTTTTATTTAATTATTTATTTTTCTTTGACCGCATGAAGGAACTCGTGTAAGTTTCTTAGTGCGTAAGTCGGCTTGACACGTAAAGAATCATATTCGTCCTCACCCGTCACACCAGTATAAACCATTAACGTATCAATATTTGACTGTATGCCCGCTTGAATGTCCGTCTCATAATTATCGCCAATCATTAACAACTGACTACGATCAATGCCTAACATATGTACTGCTTCTTCCATAATAATTTTCTCAGGCTTTCCGATAAATGTCGGTTGAACATTCGTACTCGTTTGAATAGCTGCTGTCATTGCTCCATTTCCTACTTCAAATCCACGAGGTGTAGGGATAGCTGCATCTTTATTTGTCGAAATAAAAGCAGCTCCAGCACGAATCATTAATGAAGCTTCCGTTAATTTTTCATACGTAATCTCCCGGTCTAAGCCAACGACGACAACATTTGCTTCTTCGTTTACTCGTTCAATCGCCTCTTCTTGCAGTGCTCTTTTCAACCCATGCTCACCGATAACGAAGCAGCGCGGATGAGTGAATTGACGCTTTATATATTTAGCAGCTGCGATACTTGATGTTAATATGTGATTTTTTGTCGTTTCAATACCCATTCCCTTTAAGTGATTAACGACTTCTTCTTCCGTTTTCGACGAATTATTCGTTACAAACACATATGGTGTTTCCGATTGATTTAAATAATTAATAAACGGTATTGCGCCATCTATCACTTCATTGCCGCAATAAATAGTCCCGTCTAAATCGATTAAATACCCCGTATATTTTTTCATTTTATCATCCTTTTACATCATGTACTTTCATGTCGTTATCAATTTTCTTTTCGTTTTCATTCTATCGCAAGAAACGATAAAATAGAATTAATTGACTTTATAAGGAGTGTTTTTTAAATGAAAGGAATTACAGTGAAACAACCAGGTGGAGCCGATATGCTTCAAGTGACGACACATGATATTCCGAACATTTCTGCTAATGAAATACTTGTAAAAGTAGAAACAGCTGCCGTTAACCGCACAGACATCATTCAACGAGAAACTGACCTTGGCTATATGACGAATAATATTTTAGGTGTTGAAGTGGCTGGTACTGTTGAACAAATACATGAAGATACGAACACGTCGCTCAAAGTAGGCGATCGCATCATGGGACTTGTAAATGGTGGGGCTTACGCTGAGTATGTTTCCATGCCTGCTGAACGTGCTATCACTATTCCAGAAGAACTTTCATTTATTGATGCGGCTGCTATTCCTGAAGTGTTTTTAACAGCTTATCAAACATTATTCTGGATTGGTCAACTAAAGGAAAATGAAACAGTGCTCATTCATGCGGGCGGAAGTGGTGTCGGGACAGCTGCTATTCAACTAGCAAAGCAACTCGTCAATGCAACAGTTATTACAACGGCAGGTTCTGATGAAAAGTTATCATTTTGTAAAAAGCTCGGAGCTGATTATTTAATTAACTATAAAAAAGAAGATTTTTCTGAGCAAATCGCCTCTTTCACAAATAATAATGGTGTTGATTTAATATTAGACTTTGTCGGCGCTTCCTACTGGGAGAAGAACTTAGCAAGTATTGCCGTTGACGGACGCTGGGTACTTATCGGTATTCTCGGTGGCAAAAACGTCCCCGACATCGATTTATTTGAATTAATGAAGAAACGCGTGCAACTTACTGGCACACTATTAACACCTCGCAGTGATTCTTATAAGCGCGATTTAACGAAGGACTTTTCAACAGACGTTCTACCACTTATTACAAATAATAAAATACACCCTGTTGTCGACCGCGTATTTGCTTTAGAAGATATTAAGAAAGCACACGAACATATGGAAGTGAATATAAATATCGGGAAAATAATTATTCAAGTATCATAATTGTTTTTTATGCGTCGTTTTTTTATATTTGACTCTATTAAGGTTGCTTTTAAAAATAAAAACTCCCAATTCCAGGGAGTTTTCTTACACATTTATTTTATTCATCAAGCGTACCCAACTCTTTCTGCAAATATCAATTTATTCACTTACAGTTTCTTTTCTATGTCTGTTTTTTATAACGTAGAAAACAAAAAGTGTTATGAGTATTACGAATGGCGTTGTACGATACTCGATTAATCCAAAGTACGGCAATATTAATGATAAAAGTATCAATATCGTAGCTACTAAGCGAACGATAACGAGGTTCTTAGGATGTCTTCTATTGTCCAAATTACTTCCCCCTATTCTCAGCATACCTTAATAAAATAGCTCGTTTATTAAACGCTAAAAATCCTTAAACAGAAAATTTACTTAATCTTACTGTATCATACAGACTATCATTCGTATATTGCCATTCCTTCGTCATTACTGATGCCTAGTTTCTTCATAGCGCCAACACGGTTTCGAGGTTTTTAATCTTTAATGAAATTTTTGTTCAAAAATTTAATAACAGCATACGGTAGCAGCGTCTCATTTTTAACAAATTAATGTAAACGCTTACTTTTATACTTGAATTTTAATTTTTTTGTTATAAAATAAATTATTGAGGGCATTTGTAGACGGAAGTTTAGCTTTAGTTACCTATTATTTAAAGGGAAAATGTTTAACAAGATAACATTTTACTACAGTTCATTCATTCTCTTATAAAATATGGTAAAGGTGATATTTATGAAAACGGTTAAAACATCCTATGTAATCAATAAAAACACTATCGCACTCGTCCCAGCAAAAAAACTCGACTACTACACAACTGTCTATGAAACAGACAAAGAAAAACAAATTAAAAAAACACCTTTTGAAATCATTAAAGATAGTTGTATTCATTACTGGACAACATATGAGGGAAGAAAAAAAGCTGTCTATCATCATACGAAATACAAACAAAAAACACCGATTCCTATCCATATGGAAAAAGAAATTTTCTTTTTTCCAACACACGCACCAGCAAGTATGAACTCACATTGGTTTAGTGTTAAACATATAGGAAACATGAAGATTAATGACAAAGACAAACGAGAGACTTTTGTGAGTTTCTCCAATGGCAAAACTTTAAAAATTGACGCGACACTTTACTCTCTCATGAGACAAATCGAACGTACAATGCACTGTTTGTTTTTAATGAAAGTAAATTATTAAACGTCTTCCCTCACGATATATTACTTAGTATAGGTGACTACAATAAATAGCTAATGTCATGACAAATGATCGTACATATTTTTTTACTTTACATATAGTCTTAAAGATTCATTTCTTTAGGGCTATATGTATCTTTCATTTTAGTTAGTCATATGAAATAGTTTTCAATTAAGAAAATATCATTTATGATAGTGAGTAGTCATATTGAGAGGAGTTATAAACATGAGTACTCATGAACATGTTTATCCACATAGTACCGTCCCTATGAAACGAGGAGATATTTTATATTCCCCTGTTGGACGTTCTACATATTTCGTCGGTCACACTGTTATTGTCGGCTCAGATTACCTCATTACTGAAAGTATTCCAGGTAAGCCATCAGGACACAAACTAACAGTCGAACAATTTTGGAACCGACATCATTCAGGTAATCGAATAACGTTACTGCGCTCGGATAAAGGTGCAGAAGAAGCTGCTGATTGGGCAACTAAGCATATAGATGAAGTCAATCATTATCAAGTGTTTAATACGAATATACAAACAATTGATAAAAATTATTGTACGAAGTGGATCGTCCAAGCGTATTACTTCGGTGCAAACGTTGAGTTATTTACAGGTCTTAACCGACTAATTACCCCGCAACATATTTTATGTGCGAAAACATTATCAAAAGAAGCACTTTTCATTAAAAAATAATTTTAATGGAAAGTGTTTTTCGTTTATTCATGCATTTTTTCGTCATATGATTATAAATTTTCAAAAAAATCGAACACTTTCTCTTGACCTTGTAACTATTGTAAGGTTTATCATTAAATCATAATAAAAAAAGGATGTGTCTATATATGTTTTTAAAGGGAAATATTGCTTATACCCCTTCTCCTGAAAAATTCGAAGTTATTGAAAGCGGTTACTTAGAAATAGTTGATGGTTTAGTTAAAGGTGTATATAAAGAAAAACCAGCGGGAGTAAATGATGCTGACGTAACAGATGTTGGCGATCAACTCATTATTCCTGGATTCGTTGATTTACATTTACACGCACCACAATATGCAAATGTTGGTCTCGGTATGGATATGGAGTTAATGCCTTGGCTAAACACGTATACATTCCCAGAAGAAGCGAAGTATAAAGACGTTTCTTACGCAGACAAAGTATACAGCCAAGTCGTAAAATCTTTATGGAAAAACGGAACGACGCGTTCAGTTATTTTCGGTTCAATTCATAGAGAGTCTACAAACCGACTCATTGATATGATGATTGAAGCTGGATTAAGTGCTTACGTAGGTAAAGTAAATATCGACCGTAATGCACCTGATTTCTACATGGAAACATTAGAAGAATCACTGAGCGAAACAGAGCAATTTTTAAAAGATAACGTAGGCAAGAGTGATCTCGTTAAGCCAATTGTTACGCCTAGATTCGTACCTACGTGTACAGAAGAATTAATGCGCGGCTCAGCTGAATTAGCGAAAAAATATGACGTACCTGTTCAATCACACTTATCTGAAAACTTAGATGAAATGGCTTTCGTTAAAGAGTTACACCCTGAGTTTGAATCATACGGTTACGTATATGATGAATTCGGCTTATTCGGCCAACAAGAAACATTAATGGCACACTCGATTCACTTAACAGAGAATGAGATTCAATTAATGAAAGAACGTGGTGTGTGGGCGGTTCATTGTGCACATTCAAACGCTAACCTCGGAAGTGGTATTATGCCAATTCGTCAATTATTAGATAATGGAAATAAAGTTGGTTTAGGAAGTGACGTCAGTGGTGGACATATGATGTTCATGCCTGCAAACATTACACTATCTATTCAACTGTCTCGTCTCGTTTGGCAAGAAACAAACCACGAACAAGACGCTCTTTCTACATCAGAAGCATTTTACTTAGCGACTAAAGGTGGCGGTAAATTCTTCGGTAAAGTAGGTAGTTTTGAAGAAGGATACGAAGCAGACGTACTCGTTATTAACGATGATAATTTAGGTGTTGATGGGTTATCATTACAAGAACGTGTCCAACGCTTTATTTACGTCGGTGACGACCGAAATGTCGTGAGCCGTTACGTACGAGGCGAATTACTTGAAGAACCAAGCTTTGACAAACTCGTTAGTTCTTAATCATTTATCATATAAACCAAAACAAATGGGGACTTCGCTCAAAGTCCTAACAAAAAACTGTTCGTGTGAATATCGCACGAACAGTTTTTTATTGCTTTTAAACGAATCACGTGTCATCGATTGAGTCAAGTATTTGTGGGTATCTAATAAACATGTTCAAAATACCATCTTTTGTATAGTTTATTTTTATTAAATGACTCTTTAATCACCTCAGGTGATATATACTTCACTTTTTGCGGGTGATCGTTTCAGAACTATACTACGCTTGCCCACGAAGAATTGAAGTGCATTCTTCGCACCATCAACTTCTAGATCCTCCATTATCATGTCGGTTCTAGGGATTTTCGGATACGTGTAATGAAATAGGTTACCACCTATCTGATTACCTTCCCGCAGGCGTCTTCGTATAGGTCTTTCACTTGAGCTGTTGAAAGCTTTTCCTGTTTCTTTTAGTCGTTTTTTCTCTGTCTACGTATATTTCACCTGATCATTTAAATAAATACGTCAACGTGAGAATTATTAAACCTAAGTTTAATAATTAGTAACCTCTTAATCCCTTTAAGGCATAAACAACAGGTTGCCGAACCGTTTGGTTCAGATATGAAATGTTATCACGCGTTGATTCAGTCACTTGTTTAGAAAGTTGTTCTATAAAGTGTTTAGGCGGCTTCTCTTGGGCGTTATCTAGATGACTGATCGTTAAATATCCCT
>Ga0079226_10004825_pt1 | contig 10317 bp, 5 predicted proteins | sample Poulit2014_FD_76345 | JGI IMG/M metagenome (GOLD analysis project Ga0079226, IMG submission 76345) | Agricultural soil microbial communities from Georgia to study Nitrogen management - Poultry litter 2014 | ecosystem: Environmental > Terrestrial > Soil > Agricultural land | place: USA: Georgia... | reverse complement strand
GGTAACCGGTAACTTCTTGGTGTCCAGAACCCGTAGCTATAGTAGTTTGAATACTTTCGGGAATATCACCGATGCTCCACGTCGTTAGGCCGGTACGCGGTTGGAACGTGGAAGTACGTGGACTTGTCGATGATGCAGGCTGGTGATCGGTCGTATCGTGGTCTGTCGGGGCTGGTTGTTTACGGCCAGGTAAAGCGACCCCCTGCGATTGTGCCGCGGCAGTGAGGGAGGCCGCCAGCGCGGTCTGATTTTCACCGGCCAGCTCGCGTTGCAGTTTGCCCAGGTCGCCGCCAGCACCGACAATCGCACCGCGATCATCAGTAACCTGATAGGTAAAACGCAGATGCGGTGGCAGTTTGTCGACAGTCCAGTCGTCGGGGTTTACGTATTGGTGTTTTACTTGGCGTAGGAAGGCGCCTAGCTCGACAAAGAAATTATCGATCTTGGGGTCAGTATGCTCGCCAAGATATGCGGCAGCCGCTTGGGCAGTATCAGGAGCAGGAACCAAGTGTTTACGGATGGGCTTGGGAAGTCCGCGAATTAAGGCGGTAATGAGTTCGGTACGCAACCCCGGAATTAACCAGTCAAATCGTTCCGAATCCATCTGGTGTAGCAGTGCCACGGGTATGTTGACGGTAACGCCGTCGGTGCCAGGTCCAGCCGGTTTACCGGTGCCTGAAGCGTCTGCGCCAATAGCAGTAACCGGTGTGAACTCATAATGTAGTGGCAATTCGACATCACCGGTGGGGGTTGGGTGTACAAATACATCTGGATATTCGTTGACATCCAGTTGATGAGCATCAGCAGCCAATAGTTGGGCCGGATCGAAATCTAACAGTTCCGGGGTATTGTGGCGTTGTCGACGCCACCAGGCATCAAAATGCCGCTGGGACACAGCATGTTCTGGAATGCGAGCATCATAGAAGTCAAAGAGCACCTCTTCGGATACCAGCAGGTCCCGGCGGCGCATACGCGTTTCTAATTCTTCAATTTCAGCCAGCCGCTCCAAATTGCGCTTGAAAAAGTGATGGCGGGTGTTCCATTCTCCTTCGATTAGCGCATGCCGAATAAACATTTCGCGCGCTAGACCACGATCGATGTTGTAGTAGCGTACAGGACGGTCGGTGACAATGGTGACCCCATAGACCATCACCCGCTGTCTGGCTATAGCGGTGCCGTTGCGTTTGGACCAATACGGATCGGAAGTATGTACTTTAGCCAACGAGCCGGCGGCATGTTCAATCCAAGCAGGCTCAATAGCAGCTACCTGACGGGCCCACCGTCGGGAGGTTTCCACCAGCTCTGCGGCCATTACGAAGTCGTGACGTTTTTTGAACAGACCTGAGCCGGGGAAGACAGCAAAGTGGGACCCTCGGGCACTTTGATAACTCTTGCGGCGCTCATCCCAAGAACCAATGTGAGACAATAATCCGGTTAAAAGCGCCTGGTGGATACCGTCATGATGGTCGACAGCTTCGATTTTAGTTTTAGCTGGGGTTTTGATGCCGACTTCGCGGGTGATTTGCCGTAACTGACGGACTAGATCCTGCCATTCACGGACCCGAAGATAGTTAATAAATTCTCGTCGGCATAGTTTACGAAACTGATTTCCGGACAGTTCTTGCTGTTGTTCGTGAAGATAATTCCAAAGGTTCAACATGGCCGAAAAATCCGAAGCACCATCGATGAACCTGCGGTGCAGCTCATCGGCTGCTGCTCGGTGTTCTTCGGGACGTTCACGCGGGTCTTGGATAGTTAAACCAGCGGTCAATACCAACATTTCGGGTACGACTTTGTGCTCTTGGGCAGCTAAAATCATGCGCGCAAGTCGTGGAGCAACCGGCAACCGGGCCAGGCGCCGTCCCAGTGGGGTAATGGTCCCGGCAGCAAAGGTGCGGGTAACCCAGCGCCCACCGCGGCCACGCACTCGAACAGGGTTACCGGTGTTCAGCGCTCCCAGTTCAGTTAGTAGTGTCACGCCGTCGGTGATTTGTTTATGTTCTGGCGGTTGGATAAATGGAAAATCTTCTAACTCAGCCGCAGTTGAAATAATATTGGACGAGGCCATATGCAAAATGACCGAAGCTAATGATGTCCGGAGGATTTCTGGGTCGGTAAACTCTGGGCGTTCGTTGAAATCACTTTCCGAATAGAGGCGGATGGCAATACCGGGGCTGGTACGTCCAGCGCGTCCGGAACGCTGTTGTGCTGAAGCCTGTGAGATCCGTTCAATCGGTAGGCGTTGGACTTTTGTGCGCTGTGAATACCGCGAGATGCGGGCGGTACCGGTATCGATGACATACTTGATCCCTGGAACGGTCAGCGAGGTTTCTGCCACATTAGTAGCTAAGACGATGCGACGGTTTTTACCGGGACGAAATACCCGCTGCTGATCTTGTAACGACAACCGCCCGAATAATGGCAAAATATCGGCCTGAGCCAGCCGCGGATTATGCTGTAACCGGCTGCCCAACACCTCGGCGGCGTCACGTATTTCGCGCTCGCCGGGAAAGAAAATTAAAATATCGCCGGGTGCTTCTCGTCCAAGTTCTTCAACGGCATCGGCGATGGCATCAAGTGGGTCCCGGGTTTCTTCCATGTCGTCGGCGTCGTCATCGGGGTCATCGGCCACTAGCTCTTGGGTCAGTGGTCGGTAGCGGATCTCCACCGGGTAGGTACGCCCGGACACTTCAATGATGGGGGCTGGAGTACCGTGGGCATCAGCGAAATGCTGGGCGAAAGACTCCGGGTCGATCGTGGCCGAGGTAATAACAACTTTGAGGTCATCGCGTTTGGCTAACAGACGTTTGAGATAACCGAGCAAGAAATCGATATTCAGGCTGCGTTCGTGGGCCTCGTCGATAATAAGCACCGAATAGGCTGACAGGTTTGGGTCATGTTGAATCTCGGCGAGTAAAATCCCGTCGGTCATCACTTTTAGCTGGGTATCGGCGGAGACCTCGGAGGTGAACCGCACCTGATACCCCACGGTATTTCCCAGCGATTGGCCTAGTTCTTCGGCGACTCGTTCGGCAACGGATCGTGCTGCGATACGGCGTGGTTGCGTGTGGCCGATCATGCCATGTTCAGCCAAACCCAGGGCTAAACACATTTTGGGCAACTGCGTTGTTTTTCCTGATCCGGTTTCACCGGCAACTATGACCACTTGGTGTTGGGCCAGCTGGGCCATAATGTGTTGGCGCTGCTGGGAGACCGGTAGCTGGTCAGGAAAGGAAATGGCAGAAAGATCGAGGGTGGATGCGTTGGACATGATGGCAAAATTCTACGGCAGCCCCACCCTATTTGGACAACGCACAAGCTTGGGGCCGAACACAACATATCCGGGTGACCGGTAAGCGGTCACCCGGATTGCGGTTTCTGCTAGCGCGGTTGGCTAACCGTCAGGAGTTGTTTGTTGACGAATTCGTCCATACCCAATGGCCCCAGTTCGCGCCCGAAACCTGAGCGTTTTACCCCACCAAAGGGCAGGTCTTCGCCTCCGACATTGAACGCGTTGATGTGGACCATGCCGACATCGAGTTGATCGGCGACGTGTTGGGCTCGTGTTTCATCTGTGGAAAAGACTGAACCGCCCAGCCCGTATGCCGAAGAGTTAGCCAGTTCAATGGCTTCGTCTTCAGAATGTACCCGGTAGACCATTACGACCGGCCCGAAGAGCTCCTCGGTGTAAGCCCGCGACGTTTCTGGAATATCGGTGAGTACAGTCGGCGCCACGTAGTAGCCGGGTAAATCGGGGCGTTGTCCGCCGGCTAACACCTTGGCGCCGGCGCTACGAGCCTCGTCAATTTGGTCCATCAAACCTACGGCAGCGGCTTCAGAGGACAGCGGCGCATATTCGCTACGGTTGGCCTCGGCAGGATTACCCGGTGTTAGTTCGCCGGCAAGTTTTGCCAGTTCAGCAACGAATTCATCGTAAATATCGTCCATAATAATCATGCGTTTATTCGAAGTGCAGGTCTGCCCTGAGTTCGAAAGCCGTGAGAAAAGTGCACGCCGCGCTGAGGTTGCCACGTCAGCGGAGTCCAGCACAATGTAGGGATCAGAACCGCCGAGCTCAAGGACCGCTTTTTTCAAATGTCGACCAGCCTGCTCGCCGATGGCTGCACCGGCGCGTTCGGAACCGGTTAGTGATACACCATGGATTCGGGGGTCTGCGATAATGGTTGAGACCTGATCGTGGGTAGCAAAGAGGTTAATGTAGGCGCCGTCGAGCACTCCGGCTTCGCGCATATATTCTTCGATCTTCAGCGCGGTACCGGCACAGATTTCGGCGTGTTTAAGGAGCACTGTGTTGCCCAGCATGAGGTTCGGTGCAGCGAACCGAATAACTTGGTAGTAGGGGAAGTTCCACGGCATGATTCCCAGCAGCGGCCCCAGAGATCGACGCCGCAGTATAGCGGTCTGGCCGTCAATGTTTTTCAACGGTTGGTCAGCTGTGAGCCGTTCACCTTCGGTTGCGAAGTACCGGATAATCCGGGCGCAGTATTTGACCTCTCCGATAGCTTCGCGAGTGTTTTTTCCCATTTCTAAAGTGGCTTGGGCAGCGAGCTCTTCGGCGTTTTCATCAAAGAGATCAGCCAGTTTTAGTAGGATTTTGCCACGTTCAGCCATATCCAGAGCCGACCAGGCGGTGTAGGCCTGCGCTGATTTGGTCAGTGCATGCTGGATTTCATCGTCGGTGGCAAAGGCAAATTCTTCAAGCAACTGACCGGTGGCAGGGTTCTGTGTGCGATATGTGGTCGTCATATTCTTCCTTGCGTCACTGAAGGTTTCATTTCGATCTTCAATCTAAACCACTTGGTTCTAGAAATCACCTGTTCTTGGCCCCGCGGTTATGCAAGTATGTACCGTCAACGATAATCAAAATGTATACCATCGGGTTATCTAGAGACCAGGTGGAATGTAATGCTCCAACCCGTCTTCGCGTAAACGATTTTTGAGATTTTCGACAAGCTCAGTGTAGTTATCCATAACGCGGGCACGATCCTGTAGCTCTGACGCCAGATCGGTGGAGGCTGCTCGACGCAATTCTCTGCGCGTCATGGTCAGTGAGGTTGGTTTTCCACCCGGGGTATAAGCCGTGGACGACAAGGCTGCTATGAAACGAGCACGATTTTTCATCGTGGTACCTTCCATCTCCCAACGAAAAAGGGTTCGTTCAGAGATACCAATTTTATTGGCCAGATCCGTACGCGGCAGGTTGGCCGCTTCTCTACGCCGCATAATATCTAACCCAATGGAACGCTGATCATCGGGGTTCAGCTGCTGTTGGCCTGCGCCGGGGTGCATTTCCCTTTTCAAAGTCATGTGCCATCCATAAAACGTGTGTTTTCCATGCGTCGATTTTCAAGTATGCAGCAGCAGATAACCTTGTCACAAGACCTGACGTACACCAACATGCCTGGTCAAACGCAGGTTTTGTGATGATATCGTCAGTGTCAGCTAAGAAATAGCAGAGATGCCTAAAACGGAAAGTAGCGCCGTAGAATTTTAGAACTCGACGTGTCACTGTGCCCCCGACAGGAATCGAACCTGTGGCCTTCTGCTCCGGAGGCAGACGCTCTATCCCCTGAGCTACGGAGGCGGGGATCCAATATGAAATCGCTGTTTCACCGGACCCTGAATAGCCTACCGCAAAAAGTGGCTATGACGAAATATCCGATCAATCCGGTGAAACTCCGCCTTAAAGGTGCTGACCTAGGCTGTGGTAGCTAAACTTGGATCCGTGAATCCCGAAAATCTTTCTGAAGCTATTGCCAATGTTTTGCATACCGCAATAAAAGCTGGCGAAATTGACCTGCCAGCCGATGCGGTGCCTGAAGCCCCGAAAGTTGAACGACCTAAGTCCCGAGACCATGGCGACTGGGCAACAAATATTGCATTGCAATTAGGCAAGCGTGCTGGCATGAATCCGCGCCAGTTCGCAGAAATTCTGGCGCCAAAACTCCAAGCGTTAGACAGTATTGCAAGCGTGGAAATTGCCGGTCCGGGTTTCATTAATATTGTGCTGGACGCTGCTGCAGCCGGTGAACTGGCCCGCACCATTATCGAAGCGGGCGAGTCATTCGGGCATAACGACCAGGCAGTTGGCGATGTCGTGAATCTGGAATTTGTTTCAGCCAATCCCACTGGGCCACTGCACATCGGACATACGCGGTGGGCTGCTCTTGGCGATGCCATCAGCCGGTTGTTGCGTGCCTCGGGCGCAACGGTGACCAACGAGTATTACATTAATGATTTTGGTGTCCAACTAGACACCTTCGCTGCCTCCGTGTGGGCCCGGATGAACGGCCAATCGGTTCCTGAAGGCGGTTATCCGGGGCAGTATGTTTACGATATAGCCCAGATCATTGTGACCGAAGATCCTGAAATCATTGACCAGGACTACCAGTCGGCGCTGCCACAGCTGCGCCGACGCGCCTATGAATTACAGCTGGCAGATATCCAGCAAACTCTCGAGGAGTTCAAAGTACATTTTGATGTGTGGTTCTCCGAGGCGCAGCTGCATGCTTCCGGGGCAGTTGAAGATGCTCTGGAACGGCTTGAAGCTCAGGGCCACACGTACAAAGATGATGGCGCATTCTGGCTTCGCACCACAGATTTTGATGACGATAAAGATCGTGTATTGATCAAAGCAGATGGTCGACCCACGTATTTCGCGGGTGACGCCGCCTACTATCTGTCGAAAAAAGACCGTGGTTTTGACCAAAAGATTTATCTGCTAGGTGCTGACCACCATGGCTACGTTAATCGGTTGCGTGCTCTGGCGGCTTGTGCCGGCGACGACATGGATCAAAACATTGAGATTTTGATCGGGCAGTTGATATCCGTCGACGGCGCACGGCTTTCTAAGCGTGCCGGTAACATCATCGAACTCAAAGATCTGATCGATTGGCTGGGTGTCGATGCACTGCGCTACTCGCTAGCGCGTTTTCCGAATGACTCTCCGATTGAAATCGACCCGGACCTGTTACGGTCACAAACGAACGATAATCCGGTGTTTTACGTGCAATATGCACATGCACGATCGCGTTCAGCTGCACGTACCGCTGACGCCCAGGGCGTGGTTCGTTCCGAGGACAAATTTGATGCCGCTGCGTTGAGTCACCCAACGGAAGAAGAACTCTTATCGAAACTGGCCCAGTTCCCGGCGATAGTGGGAAGTGCCGCGAAACTGCGCCAACCACACCGGCTAGCTCGGCACTTAGAATCTATCGCGGCGGCATATCACGCTTGGTATGCAGCAGCACGAATCGTGCCAGCCCCAGACCAGGATGGAACCAAACCGCAACCACAAACAGTCAACTACTCCCGTCGCTGGCTCAATGATGCCACCACCCAGGTCTTGGCCAACGGATTGGGCTTACTGGGAGTATCGGCACCGGAGAAAATGTAATGGATTCACCGCTGGCTCCCAATTGGCTTGAACTGCCAAGAGATACCGCTGAAGTTGACCCGCGGATCTTTTCATCGGGTGTTGTTCGCGATAGTACCCAGCTCACCGTCCAAGGTATCGGTGTGTCCGAACTGGTGGAAAAATTCGGCAGCCCGCTATGGGTGCTGGATGAAAACGACTTTCGAGCACGGGCACGTGACTACGTTGAGGCATTCAATGCGGCCTTTGAGTCCCTGTGTGGGGGAGTGGATGTTTTCTACGCGTCTAAAGCATTATTGACCATCCAAGTGGCTCAATGGGTACGCGACGAGGGGCTGTTTATGGACACTGCCTCCGGCGGTGAACTAGCCGTCGCCCTGCGGGCCGGGATTGAGCCGTCAAAGATCGGACTACACGGCAACAATAAATCCGATGCGGAGTTAGAAGCCGCGATTACCAAGTCGCTGGGGCGCATCGTTGTGGACTCTTTGCCAGAGTTGCATCGCGTGGCGCAGCTAGCAAAAGCGCTGGGTATGACCGCTAATGTGATGCTGAGATTAACTCCGGGTGTCAATGCTTCAACGCATCAGCACATTGCTACGGCTCACGAAGACCAGAAGTTTGGTCTGACTATGACACCGGCGCCCGGAGCCGAAACATCAGTGGCGTATCAGGCCGTCACATTTGCTGCCGGTTGCTCGGAGATTAATCTCGTGGGTCTGCATTCTCATATTGGAAGTCAGATCTTTGAGTCGGCAGGTTTTGCCACTGCGGCAACTCGTATGCTGGAATTCATCGCGCAGCTGGCTGCCGAACAGATCGCTATCACTGAATTAGACATCGGTGGTGGGTACGGTATCGCCTATACCGAGCAGGACGACCCGCTGACACCATCGGTGATTGCCAATAACCTGGCTGAACACATTGAGACTGAAACCACCCGGCTAGGTGTGGCGTGTCCGCGGATTTCTATAGAACCAGGACGTTCCATCGCGGGGCCTGCCGGTATGACTATTTATACCGTGGGGACGACAAAAACCGTCTGGGTTGAATTTGAAGGTAACCACTACCCGCGCCGATATGTAGCTATCGATGGTGGCATGTCTGACAATCCCCGCCCAGTACTTTACGATGCTGACTACACCGCCGTACTTGCCAATCGCACCAGTGATGCAGAACCGGTTTTGTCTCGTGTCGTGGGCAAACATTGCGAATCCGGTGACATTGTCGTCAATGCGGTCTATCTGCCAGAAGATGGCGATCACGGTGACTTGCTGGCTGTCCCGGCCACCGGGGCTTATGGGCATGCTATGAGTTCGAACTACAATATGCTGCTCCGGCCAGCTATCGTGGCCATCAGAGATGGTCAAGCCCGCGAAATTATTCGTCGCGAGACCTACCAGGACCTGTTTAGCCGCGAAGTTGATTTGTAACCATCCGGCGCTGACTGGACTACAATATCGACACGGTGCCCTAAGCTCCCTTTCTAACGTTTACTCGGAGGACCATGACCACTGCATCTGATACCGCCTCATTGAATATTGCATTGTTGGGTGGTGGAACCGTTGGGTCACAGGTTGCTCGCATTCTGATCGAAGACGGCGATTCGCTAAGCGAACGGATCGGTGCCAAATTAAATCTAACTGGCATCTTTGTCCGAAATCCTCAGGCCACACGTGATTATCAGCTGCCCAGCGAGTACTACAGTGATGACGCTGCAGAAGTCATGAAAGATGCTGATATTGTTATCGAGCTGTTGGGCGGCACTGATCCGGCACTGAAACTTGTTCGGAACGCCATCGAGCAGGGTTCCAACGTTGTGACTGGCAATAAGGCGCTCTTAGCGACCCACGGAGAAGAGCTGTATGAAGCCGCTGCTGCGGCTGGGGTACAGCTATCCTTTGAAGCATCGGTAGCCGGGGCGATCCCGATTCTGCGGCCTCTGCGAGACTCGCTATCAGGCGATAAAGTGACTCGCATCATGGGCATCGTCAATGGAACAACCAATTATATTCTTGACCAAATGGATTCCACGGGGGCTTCCTTCCACGATGCCCTAGCCGAAGCTCAACGATTGGGCTATGCCGAAGCTGATCCAACCGCGGATGTAGGCGGTGCCGATGCTGCAGCCAAAGCCGCGGTCTTGGCGCATCTGGCATTTCATGCGACATTCTCTCTGGACGAGGTCTACACCGAAGGCATCACTGAGATAGCGGATCTTGACCACAAGGCAGCTGCAGCGGCTGGCTATGTCATTAAACTACTGGCTATTGCAGAAGAGCTTGATGAAGGTGTGGTGCTTCGGGTACATCCGACGTTATTGCCCCGTGAGCATCCTTTAGCTGCGGTTCGCGGTGCCTATAACGCAGTATTTGTCGAAGCCGAAAACGCCGGAGAACTGATGTTCTACGGTCCCGGTGCTGGTGGTGCTCCTACCGCATCAGCGGTGATGGGTGATGTTATGTCCATTGCCACCCGTAAACTTCGCGGCGGCCCCGGACGGACGCATACTGCCCGTCGAAACCTGCAATCCTTAGACGTCGGTGCAGCTACCACCCGCTACATGGTGGTAGTGCGGGCGGCCGATGCTTCGGGCGTTCTAGCGAAAGTTGCCGGTACCTTTGCTGACCATCAGGTCTCGATTAAGTCAATGAATCAGACACGTGATGAGGCTTCGACAGATGAGGACAAGACCGCGTTGTTGGCATTTATCACCCACCGGGCCAAAGAAGCCCAGCTGGCTGAAACACTGCGGGCCACCCAGGATCTTGAAGTGGTCAAAGAGGTTTTGTCCGTTATGCGGGTAGAAGGTAATTAGTCTTGGCATCACCGGCCACCACACCACCTGCAAACCGAGTACCGGCAGGCATCGTCGCCAACATCAAAGTCCCTGCCACCTCGGCGAACTTGGGCCCCGGATT
>Ga0079226_10004824_pt1 | contig 10317 bp, 10 predicted proteins | sample Poulit2014_FD_76345 | JGI IMG/M metagenome (GOLD analysis project Ga0079226, IMG submission 76345) | Agricultural soil microbial communities from Georgia to study Nitrogen management - Poultry litter 2014 | ecosystem: Environmental > Terrestrial > Soil > Agricultural land | place: USA: Georgia... | reverse complement strand
CATTCTATTCGCCGGACACCCGTCCAGCCCTCTACGTCATGACGTACGGATCACAAGGTGGGTTTGAGCTGATTCTTCCTTCAGGAACAATTAGGGAAAACGATCGATCTGACTCGCAACGAGTCACCGACCCACGAAGCGTTCACGAGTGGGTCGGTGCATGAGGTTGCGTTCGGTGAGTCCTAGTTGTTCGGCACTAGAGCGAGTACACGTGAGGGGCTTCCTGTACCGCCGACGATGGGTAGGGGAGCAACAATGAGCATGGCACCGGTGATCGGCAGCTCGTACAAATTCTGGAGTGAGGTCACCCCATATTTGTCATTGCCCAGCAAATGATAGTGCGCTGGGAAGGGCGGTTCGAGCTCGGCACCTCGGCCGGCATCGATGCCCACGGTATCAACGCCGATACCCGAAATCTCAGTTTCGGTCGCCAACCACAGCGCCGCTTCAGCTGATAGACCAGGCGTGTGAGAGCCCGTCTCGTCCGCATTCAGGAATGCTTCTTGATCTTGCGAATGCTTATCCCAACCGGTACGGAAGAGGAGCCAAGAATTCTTGGGCAGCGGTCCATTGTCTTTTTCCCACTGTTTTAGGTGTTCTACGCGAATCAGGAAATCCGGGTCTTGTTCGACTTCTTCTGTGACATCCAGGATGACCGCCGGACCAAAGAGCCGTTCTGTCGGGATCGTCGAAACATCGTGGCCCTCGCGACCAGATATCCAGTGCACGGGAGCGTCGATGTGGGTACCGACGTGTTCTCCAGTGTGAATATTTTGGTGCTTCCAGAATGGTCCCGGTTCGTTGTACTCGCTGACTGTTTCGGTACTGAAATCAATGAGGTTGAGGAATGGATCTGGCAATTGCAGTGTGGGGGTTTCGGGTGAGAGTTTATTGGTTAGGTCAACGATTTTGAGTGCACCGCTGGCTAGTTCGCTGAGCAGGGTGGTGACAGATGTAGTCGTGGTAATAGTCATGATGATCCTTCGAGGTAATGGGGTTCTAGTGTCCTTGGAAAGCTTCTTGTAGCCACCACGAACCGTTATCGTCGGCAATTTTGGCGTCAATAACGATCGGCGTGGAAGGGTTGGAGTCCACCCAGTCTTGTAGCTGCGTTAGATCGTGTTTATCTCGTACTGTGATCCCGGAGGCCCCAAAGCCACGTGCGATGGCTGCTATATCGGTGTCAGGGAAGGTCACTGCATCGAGATCCTGGTCTTTGCCAAAGTGGTGGACTTCTGCTGAGTAGGCGGCATCGTTATAGACAATGATCGCCAGGGGCAGTCGGAGTCGTACCGCTGTTTCGAGTTCTTGCACTGCCATCAGGAAGCCACCGTCGCCGGTCCCCAGCACCGGCATGCGCTCGGGTTGTGCAAGTGCCGCCCCGATGGCCGTATAGAGGCCCAGCCCAATCGATTGGAAAGCCTGGGTAAAACAAAACCCGAATTCATCCGGTACATCTAAATACTGACTGGGATAGCCCATAAAGTTGCCCGAATCAATTGACACGATGCGTTCCGACGGCAGCACAGCGTTGATATACTTGGTTAATTCCCGCGGATCGATGGCCGTACCCGGGGTGCTGAGATCGTCAGTCGGGGTTTGATCCCACCGTCCATGATTCAGGATCCGATCGCGGACTTCTGCGGTGCGATATCTTGTTCCACCGTCGTCTTCGAGGAGCGCTGTAAGGCGCTTTGCAGTAGCAGCAGAGCTTCCAAGGACAGGAATATCGACTGGTCGGTGGGAGCCAAGTGCACTATCTTCAATGTCAATTTGGGCGACGGTTGCCTGGTCGTTGATGAGGTTGCCGTGCCGCATGGTCCACATATTCAACGCACAACCGAAGGCGACGATGAGATCTGCTTGCGAGATGAGGTCAGCCGTCGTCGGTGAAGAAAACCCGCCCGAGATACCCAGGTTGAAGGCGTCATCATTGAATAAGCCTTTTGCGACTGCACTGGTGGCTACTAGTGCACCGACCTGCTCGGCCAACGTCAAGATTTCTTCTTTAGCCTCTCGACCTCCTCGGCCCGCGACAAATACCGGACGTGTACTCTGCTTAAGAGCTTCCGCGAGAGCAGCCGCTTCTGATTCGGCAGGTGCAGTCTCACCCTTGCGTTCCACTGTGGTTGTCGGTATCTCGCCCACTGCATCTTGAGCTTGAATGTCGATCGGCAAATTGACTACGACGGTCCGACGTTCTCGAAGCGCAGTCTTATAGGCTCGAAGGGTGTCTGAGAGTGCGGTTTCTGCAGAGTTGACTCGAAATGGCGTTGCCAACAGCGAGCGTGCGTAATCACGCTGATCCATCGCGAAATTGGAATGAATGTGCTGGGCTGCAGCCTCGGCGGCGAGGATGATCATCGGTGTACGAGATTTCGCGGCCTCAGTAATACCGGTGCCGGCATTCGTCAGCCCGCATCCCTGATGAACGCTGACAACACCAACCTTGCCGCTCATCCGACCATAGGCATCAGCCATGGTCGCGGCGCCACCTTCATGGCGTGCAGCAACATACGGTACCCCGGCGGCACGTAAGGCGTTCGTGACGTCAAAATTCCCACTCCCCACTACCCCGAATGCTTGGCCGACACCGAGCCGCGCCAGGTATGTTCCGATTTGCTGAGCAACAGTTGTCACGGTGGGTTCTCCTTTGGTTGGGGGAGTTTTTTCGACCGAACCCTCATAATATTATGACGACGGTCACATAAGTTCGATACTACATGCGCTCGCTGCCTTTGGGGAGACCGTGGACTGAGATACCAGAAAACTTATACGGGTTGCCCAAATTGGCAATTGACCGCAGAGGCGTGGAGGAGCAGACTGATACTCGTCGTTCGTGACAATCATCACATCATTTGGAGGTATCGAATATGAGTACGCAAACCACCAGCCCCACAGTGAAGCCACGCAAATACATCGTGGCTTCGCTCATTGGTAACTCGTTGGAATGGTATGACTTCTTTCTTTATGCTGTCGCCTCGTCAGTGGTATTTGGAGTCTTATTCTTCCCCGAAGGGACAGATCCATTACTTGGAACCCTGGGGGCATTTGCCGGGTTTGCGGTGGGCTTTGCTGCCCGACCCTTGGGTGGGATCATCTTCGGTCACATTGGTGACAGAGTAAGTCGAAAGACCGCATTGGTCCTGACGCTCATTGTGATGGGGCTAGCCACTACGGGCATGGGACTTTTGCCAACCTACAGCCAGATCGGTTTAGCAGCACCCTTGCTGTTGGTTCTCTTGCGTGTCGTACAGGGGATCGCAGCCGGCGGTGAATGGGGCGGAGCGGTCCTACTGATCAGTGAGAATTCAGAGTCCAAACGCCGTGGTTTCCTCTCGGCTTTTAGCCAGGGCGGAATCAGCATCGGGTTCGTTCTATCATCGCTGGTGTTCTTCTTGGTACAGCTCATGCCGGAACATCACTTCATGGCTTGGGGCTGGCGCATTCCGTTCTTGATCAGCCTGGTCCTGCTTTTTGTGGGGATCTGGATTCGGACGAACTTACCCGATGAAAATCGTCCGGATGCCGCAGCAGAGACCAAAGATGGGTATCAGAAGCTACCAATGTTGCACGCCATTCGCACGTACCCCAAAGAAATTGTGACCGCGATGGGCCTACGGGTCGCAGAAAACGGCGGCTCTTACATTTTCCTATCGTTCTCCGTGGTCTATGGTGTACACGTCGGTGTCGATCAAGGGATCCTGCTGCTCGGCGTCGCTATATCCATGACGTTCTCCTTCTTCACCGTTCTCTTCTTCGGCCATATGTCAGATATCTTGGGTCGTCGAAAAGTTTATGGCGCGGGATCAGTCATGATGGCGTTGATGGCGTTCCCATTCTTCTGGATGATCGATTCCCAATCGTCATTCATTATCATTGCAGCCTTTATGATCGCCAACGGTATCTGCCACGGTGCCATGATCGGCACGCAGCCATCGTTCTTCCACGAACTCTTCCCCGCTGAAGTCCGCTACTCCGCGATGTCGATTGCCCACGAGATCGCAGCCGTATTTGCTGGTGGCCTCGCCCCGATGATCGCGACGGCGCTCTTGATGCAGTTTGATTCGGCCACGCCGGTGGCCCTATACCTCATAGGACTGTGCACAGTGACGTTCATCGCAGTGCTGGCAAGTACGGGACTAAAAAAGGGTGATAATAGAATCAACAGTCAAAGTAGTCAAGAAGTCGGATGACCCACAGATAGTTGCAGCGACACAGAATGCTGGAGGGAAGAAGCTTTGAACGCCTATATCATTGGCACCGGGCAATCTACCTATACTCGCAAACCATCCGGTGGAACTACTACGACGCAAATCCTCGCTCAGGCCACGCGAGCTGCATTGCTCGACGCGGGTCTCAATATTGCAGACATCGACGGGTTCGGGGTAGCAAGTTTTACACTGAATCCAGATCACGCCATCGATTTGGCATGGAAGCTCGGCATCTCCGCGAACTGGCTCATGGAAGACACGAACGGTGGGGCAAGCGCCGGTACTCTGTTGCAGCATGCAGTCCACGCCGTGGAAGCCGGTGTAGCAAAAAACATCCTGCTCGTTGCCGGTGACCATATGCCCCCCGAAGCCTTCGCGAACCTCGTCGAACGCTACAACCTGGCAACGTACCAACATCTGGCACCTCTGCCAATGAACGGCCCCAACCCGTCGTTCGCCATGCTGACACAACGGCAAATGGAAAACCTCGATCTTGCAGTAGAAGACTATGGAAACATCGCCATCGCCCAGCGCAAGTGGGCGGCACTGAATCCCGGTGCGGTATATCGCAACGAACTCACCATGGAAGAGTATCTCGCTGCGCCAATGGTTGCCGATCCTTTGCGACGATACGATTGCGTACCGCCGGTGAGTGGCGGTGACGCCATCATCGTCTCGGCTCAGACCGATGGTAAAGCAGCTGCCAAAGTCCTGAGCAATAAAGCGTCGTACAACTTTGATCACCAGGCAGGCGACGGGATTGTCACTGGCGTAGCCAGTATTGCCGATACAGCGTGGAATGCGGCCGCTATCGGCCCTGATGATGTGGATGTTGTCAGCGTCTACGATGACTACCCCGCCATGGTTGTCAGCCAACTACGTGACCTTGGTCTGATAGGGCCACATGAAAGCGTTTCACAATTCATTTCGGAACGCGTGGCAACGCATAAATTGCCGGTCAACACCTCCGGTGGTCAGCTCTCCGCGGGTCAAGCAGGCGCCTCAGGCGGCATGCACGGCATGGTCGAAACCGCCCGTCAGCTCATGGGCAAAGCAGGAGAACGACAGGTTGACGCCAGATTCGGAGTAGTCACCGGCTACGGGATGGTCCTCTACCGATATGGTGCCTGCGCGACAGTCAGCGTTCTAGAGAGGGCACGATGAGCATGAATATCCAAGAATGTATCACCTGTCTGACCAGGTATTTTCCAGCACGACTGATCTGTAGGGCGTGCTCCGATAGCAACTTCCGCACCGTGAACGTCGACCAGGGTCAGATTGAAGAACGCTCCACGTTAGCCGACGGTTCTGCGCTCGCAACAATTCGAATTGGCGACGACCTCAGGGTGATTGCACGGGTACATCCCGAAACCGAGCGAGACGATGCAGTTGAGCTGATTGGCCACGGGAATACCGACCCCGGCCAAGCATATGTTCCAACACGGCACCTGCCGCAGTAATTCAAGAATTTCTTGTACTTGAGGAGAATTTTCGTGACTATAGAAACGCCTAGCTATCCTGTGACGAGCACAGATACGCTGCCCATGACCATTCCGAACATGCTGATCCAGCGTGCCGAACACCAGCCCTTTGACTCGCTGATTCAATGCGGAGAGGTAAAGCGTAATGGCCAAGAAATGCTTGCGGCAGTCGCCACTACGGCGCATTTGTTGGCAACGCAAGGCGTAAAACCCGGGGACACCGTGGCGCTGATGTCCAATAACAGGATAGAACTGCTGGACTTCATCCTAGGTTGCGCGTGGATGGGCGCTGTAGCGGTCCCCATTAATGCTGCTAGCCGAGGCGAGCAGTTACGCCACGTGTTGCACAACTGTGGGGCGCGGCTAGTCATCGGGGAAGCGGAGTTTGTGCCACCTATCCTTGAGATAGCCGATACCAGTGAGCTTGAACGATTCTGGGTGCTGCCGAAGCCAGATGGTGACCTCCCACCAAATACAGTCCGCATTGCAATCACTCCGGTACCAGATGTTGAAGCAACATTCGCCGAACCGCATCCTTCTTATCCCTCAGATACGGCAGCCATTCTCTATACTTCGGGCACCACTGGAGTATCGAAAGGCGTCGAATGCCCTCAGGCTCAATTCTATTGGTGGGGTAGGAACATGTCTGAGCAGCTCATGCTGACACCGGATGATGTGCTCTACACGAATCTGCCGCTGTTTCACACCAACGCACTCAATGCGTTTATGCAAGCCGTATATAGTGGCGCCTCATATGTGCTCGGGCCGAAATTTTCGGCCTCCAAATTCTGGCAAAACCTCCATGAATGCGGCGCGACCGTTACCTACCTGTTGGGGGCAATGGTCAGCATACTGAATAAGCGGGAACCAACATCGTGGGACCGCAACCATAACGTGCGCGTAGCGCTTTCTCCTGCAACACCGGAAGTACTGCATCAGCAATTTCTCCAACGGTTCGGGATCCTATTATTAGACGGATACGGATCCACCGAAACGAACTCGGTCATCGGCTCCACGCCACAGGAGTGGAAGGCCGGTGTCATGGGTAGACTGCGCCCGGGCTTTGACATTCGGATCGTGGATGAATTCGGTTTTGATGTCCCGGTGGGGACGCCCGGCGAACTCTGGGTCCGCAGTAACCAGCCGCATGCGGTGGCAACCGGCTATTACAAGATGCCTGAAGCCACCGTGCAAGCCTGGCAAGACCTGTGGTTTCACACTGGTGATCGCATCGTAGAAGACGCTGAAGGATGGTACCGGTTTGTGGACCGCATCAAGGATGTCATCCGTCGCCGGGGTGAAAACATTTCCTCGGTAGAAGTTGAAAGCGCTCTACGAAAACACCCCAGTGTCGCCGACGTAGCCGTCTACCCGGTCGACTCAGAACTGGGCGAAGACGAGGTCATGGCGGCTCTGGTCGTCCATGAACAGATCGATTACAGCGAGGTCGCTCAATTCTGCCAACCGCTATTGGCCTCGTTTGCCATTCCGCGTTTCATTCGCGTTGTCGAGGAACTGCCGTATACCGAAAATGGCAAAGTGCGCAAAGGGGTCCTGAAAGATGCTGGTCGGGTCTCCGCTGATTGGGATCGTGAGAGGCAGATCACTCGCTAGACTGGCTGGCATGGATCTTGTTCACCTGATGAACCGCCACCTGAAGTTTCGTCATTTCATCATTATTTTGGCGATCGATCAGTATGGCACTTTGATACGTGCGGCTGAGAGCTTGTTTGTGACTCAACCTGCTCTCAGCCGAGCCTTGCGTGAGGCTGAAGCAGCCATCGGTGGACCGTTATTTCAGAGAACCAGTCACGGCATGGTCCCGACCGAAGCCGGACGCGTAGCACTTGAACATGCCCACGCTATCGTGGGTCACGTCGAGGTTCTTGACCGTAGAATGACAGAACTGTCCAATCTCCACGCAGGTTCTGTCAGCGTCGGCGCACACGTCACCGGTGCCAATACGATCGTTCCCATGGCGGTCGGGCATCTGCTGTCACAGCACCCGCAGATGAATGTAACCATTAGCGAGGCTCCTCCATCAGCACTGATAGAGCGTTTAGAGCGGGGTACTTTAGACATGCTTGTCGGAAGGATGACCCATCATGAAAGTACAGCTCAGCTAGAACTGGTTCCGCTCTATTCCGAGTCATATCGTGTGGTAGCCGCGACAAATCACCCTGTGGCGCGAGGAGATTCATTAGATCTCGAACAACTTGTCGGCCACCCGTGGGTTGTACCCTTAAAGGGAACGCCGTTGAGAGACACGTGGGAGAGCGCGTTTTTGTCTCAAGGATTGTCCCTACCGACACAGGTCGTTGAATGCGGAACGCCGGCTCCGACCAGTACCCTCATACTCCAGTATGGGTTTCTTGGAGTCTTACCAGAATCCATGGTGCTCGATGACGACAGAATGAGTATCTTGCCACCAAAACTCTCCGATGACCTCAATAAAGTTGGTTTGATGCTGATGCCTCAGCGACCCTTGACCGCAGCAGCACAGCTGCTCATTGATGCATTCCACGTGCAGGCACGGCGACTAACAGAACAATTCTGACTTCTGCTCGGGTGCTCGATTGAGGTCACAGTATAGAGTGGATTTTTCGATCGTTTAGAATCAATGCAATACTTGATGCTCTGAATTCGTGATCATGAAAGATTGGTTGTGGCAAAACTGGAGAACGTGCAATTGAGCGAAACTCGTCTGTCGAAAGGGTATACCGTATCGGTCGACAAAACCGTCGAGTGGGTGGATACGGATGCTTCGGGTCATCAGCACAACTCGGTGGTGATCCGTTGGGTTGAAGCCGCTGAGGCCCAGTTGATGCGGGATCTGAACTTACCCGAATACTTTCCTGACGCTCCCAGAGTCCAACATCATGTGAACTACACAGGCATGCTGTGGTTTGGCCAACAAGCACGCGCAGACGTGTGGGTTGAGGAAGTAGGGCGCACGTCGTTGAAACTCGGCTTTGAAGTGACCTCGCAAGACCACGGTGCAAATCAGGGTGGTCTGGTTGCACACGGCTATGTTACGACCGTATATGTTCCAAAGGGGCACACTACGGCCCAGCCATGGTCGCCCGAGATGCGGCAAGTCTTCGAGCAGGTACAAAAATGAGTGAAACAATGCTGGAATCCACGTCGGGCTTTGCCATCCCTCGGCCACAGGTGTCATATCAACACCTCATTATCAGCCTCTTCGGGCTCTATAGCCGTACTCCGGGCACCGTCATGCCGGTTGCGGCGCTAGTCTCGCTCCTTGAAGACTTGGGATATGATGAACCGGGAGTCCGTTCGGCAATTTCCCGACTCAAAGCCAAAGGCACCCTTCATGCGGTACCGATTCAACACGTCGCAGCTTATGAGCTCACGGAATCCTTACGCGCCACCTTTATCGAAGGCGACGATCGAATCTTCGCTGAGCGTCTGCCACAGTATTACAGTGAATGGGTCTTGGTGCTGTTTTCTGTCCCAGAGACACAACGAAAATTGCGGCACCAACTACGCAAACTCTTATCCGGTTTAGGGTTCGGTACCGTTGCCGCTGGTGTATGGATTGCCAACGGCCGGTTTATGGGTCAGGCGCAGGAACGACTTGAAGAGCAAGGGTTGTTACAGTACGTCCAGTTTTTCCGGGGGGATTACTTCTTCGAAGGAAACGTGCGGGAACAGGTTGCACAATGGTGGGACCTGGACAGTATTGATGACACCCTGACTGAGTTTCTCAACGTATATGGCGATGCCGAGCAGCTGTGGACTGCCGAAGTCGGTTCTGATCCGGCGATAGCGTTTCGTGAGGCCACACAGGAGCAGTGTCGTGACGCTTTTCGCTACTACGTGCCAATGCTGACACAGTGGCGGCGGATACCGTACGAAGATCCGAATCTGCCTGACCACTACATGCCCGAAGGATGGAAAGAGCCCCAAGCTCGTCGAATTTTTGCGCGCACACATCGGTTGATCGCATCTCTTGCCGGCCGGCACGCTCGGCGGGTGATTCGCACGAATTTACCACATGGCGTCATGTAAGACATCGCCGGAGTGGACGCGTCTGTGATCACAGATGCTTCCACTCCGGAGTTGAGTGCTGCTTGAGAAGAACGCAGTATGGATTATTGGACTTTTGCGGTGAAGTCTCGTGCTTCTGAAAATACACATTCACCATTGACCCAGGTCATGACCGGCTGAGTCTCCTGCAATTCGGCGTCAGAACACTCGAGGATATCGGTGTCGAAGCACACGAAGTCCGCAACATACCCTTCCAAGAGCCGGCCGCGGACCGATTGCTCGCCCAGAAGTCGAGCGCCCTCCACGGTGTAGAGGCGAAACGCGGTTCGTCGATCTATAGCCGACTCAGCACCCTGTACACCGACGGTCAGAGTACCTCGGGTCACCATCCCCCAAATGGAGAGCATTGGATCTGGCGGAGCCACATTACAGTCGCTTCCGGCAGATAATTGGGCACCTTCATTGAGCCACGACTGTACTGGCATGACTTGAGCGGTCCGATCTGCGCCCCAGTACTTGACCATATTGCCACCCAAGGCATACAAAAGTGGGTGCTGTACTGCGCCGGTATGCTTGAGTGAGACAGGTTAACAGGAGCCTTACTCATCGTG
>Ga0079226_10004823_pt1 | contig 10317 bp, 12 predicted proteins | sample Poulit2014_FD_76345 | JGI IMG/M metagenome (GOLD analysis project Ga0079226, IMG submission 76345) | Agricultural soil microbial communities from Georgia to study Nitrogen management - Poultry litter 2014 | ecosystem: Environmental > Terrestrial > Soil > Agricultural land | place: USA: Georgia... | reverse complement strand
GCCAGGTGCTCCTCCGAAAATGTCACCGGGTCATCGATCGGGACGAATTTATAATAAAGTAAAACCCGGTAATCCTGTTTGTCTTCCATTTTAATACCACCTACCATTTATATTTGCAAGATACAAATGCAGTGGATAACTTATTATAATCTTGCAGAAGAACATTTTATCATGTTTTCGGTCTTTTTACCAGAAGAGGTTGTTCAAAAAATCCGTAAAAATGACACATCGAACAGAGGACCTTCTGCGAAATACGCCCACGTCCCGTGGCGGGCGCAGAAGTCACCACAAACAAGAGAAGCTCGTTGGCTTGTTTCCCCGCTTCTCACGTATCTAACTGATGCATTCCGCTGCTTGAAACGACGCCGCCTCGAACGCCTTGGTCCTTATTATTCTCCTTTTGAACACGCACTAGAAGCAAATTTCCTTGAAATAATTTATAAACCACTTGCTTTTTTGTCTGGAAAGGAGTATAGTGGGGTATAGCAAATGAAATTGATATTCGAAATACTTTACGATCTCTTTAACAAGTGGTGTAAAAGTATTTATGGTTCAATTGCTTTGCACATATTTGTATAAGGAGGTCGTTTATAATGATGACTGGAACAGTTAAATGGTTCAACGCTGAAAAAGGCTTTGGTTTCATTGAGCGCGAAGAGGGAGATGACGTATTCGTTCACTTCTCAGCAATCAATGCAGAAGGCTTCAAAACACTTGAAGATAATCAGAAAGTTGAATTTGAAATCGTCGAAGGCAACCGCGGACCACAGGCTGCTAACGTAACGGCTCTATAATTGCTTAAGATGAAAAAAGGTTTATCTCATTTGTGAGGTAAGCCTTTTTTGTTTAGGATATCATTAGTGAACCGTTTAAAATGGAATGGAGGGGTTTCATGCAGGATGCGTTCGATTGGCATCAGGAAGCGCAATCGCAGTGGGACAATCGTGCTGAATTCTGGAGTGCCCGGAGCATGGATATGTGGGACAATGGGAGTCGAAAAGCGATTGTGCCGTTCATCCAAAGCCATCTGAACAAAGGAAGCAGCATTCTCGATGTAGGCTGCGGTGACGGATACGGCTCCTATAAGCTGCATCAATCGGGCTTTCATGTGACTGGAGTGGATATTTCCGGTGAAATGATCAGGCGTGCAAGCGAAAAACCGGGTCAGGCAGTGATTTCCTTCTTACAGGGAGATATCATCAATCTGCCAATCGACGATAACAGTCAAGACAGCATCATGGCAATTAACGTCATTGAATGGACTGAATCCCCCGAAAAGGCATTAAAGGAGCTTGGACGGGTGCTGAAAAAAGGCGGTCTGCTTTTCACCGGAATTCTTGGACCGACAGCAGGACCAAGAATGAACAGCTACCCGAGGCTTCATGAGGAAAAAGCCATATGCCATACGATCATGCCATGGGAATTCCAGCAGCTCGCTTCAGAAAATAACTTTATGTATGCTGACGGATTTGGCGTATATAAACAAGACGTTAAAGAACGCCACTATAAAGACCTGCCATTGGATCTTCAACAGGCACTGACATTCATGTGGGTTTTTATGCTGCGAAAGGCGGGTGAATGAAATGGGCAAAAAGGAAATCGAGCAAAAGGTAATTGAAAGCTATCAGCAGGACGAAAAAATGATGATCCTCGTTTATGCCCAGTGGTGTATCAATCACGATATTGACCCAGTAGCATTATATGAACGGGCATATCCCGGCCAAAGGGACAACCAGGCATTGAAGGAAGCAATGGAGCTGACGGTTTCCAAACAGGAATCAGAGGATATCCCCGATCTTACAGTGCTTAACATTCTTCAGCTGTTTGGCAATGATGACTTGGCGTTTGTTGTCCAGGAGAAAGTCGATGCTAAAAAAAGAAACCACGATGATTGATTTGTGAACTTACTGATAAAAGTGCAAAAGTTGCTGATAAAATCGTAAAAGATACTGATAGAAGAGCCAAACGTACTGATAGAACCTCAAAACTGTCAATAAAATGGTCGTACCACGTGCAAAAAATTACGTAGGCAAGGGAGCAGACGATTGATGGATTGGCACATAAAAACATTTCATGAACTGACGAATGATGACCTATACGCACTCATGAAGCTTCGGGTGGATATTTTCGTTGTGGAACAGGATTGTCCATATCCCGAGCTGGATGGTTATGACCAACAAGCTGTTCATTATTTTTCAAAAATCGATCATGACATTGCTGCAAATGTACGGATTTTGCCGAGGAATACCAAATTTGCAGAACCGTCCATTGGCAGGGTCGCGGTCGCTGAAAAATTCCGTGGACACGGTTATGGACGTGAAATCATGCAAAAAGCCATTGATTATATTGCCAATCAATGGCATGAGCGGGAGATTAAAATTGAGGCCCAGGAACATTTGAAGCAATTTTACTCCGAACTTGGTTTCCGGCAAAACTCCGAGCCTTACCTTGACGACGGGATTCCACACATTGACATGATCTGGAAGCGAAATTAAAGTATCATTCATTATCATTGTCACATAGTATGGTTAGCGATTCATTTTAGAAAATGGAGGCTGACAGCTATGATTACAAATGATCAGCTTAAACAATGCAAGCATGCACTGCTCGAGCGGCAAAGTGAATTAATCAGTCAGGTGCAGGACCATTTTGGAACCTCGCTTGAAATAACGAAACAATCAATGGATGAGTTATCCAATTATGATAATCACCCCGGCGATATGGGAACAGAAATGTTTGAGCGCGAGAAGGATATCGCGCTGAATGAACACGCGGAAAAAGAACTGCAGGATATTAACGCAGCGCTGCATGCGATTGCGGATGGTACGTACGGTATATGCAGTGAGTGCGGGAAAGATATACCATTCGAGCGGCTGGAGGCTATTCCGACAGCAGATCGTTGTTTTGAACATGCTGAAGATAATATTGCTAAAGTTGATCGGCCGGTGGAAGAAGGCGTTTTTAGCCCGAATATCAATCCTAATGAGAGAACAGATGAAGAGCAAACGGGTTACGATGCGGAAGATGCCTGGCAGGAAGTGAGCCGGTATGGCACGTCCGAATCGTCATCAGATTTTTATGGCGACCGTGACAATTATGATGAAATGTATCCGAACAGTGATGAGAACGTCGGAAGCGTTACCGATGAGGAAAGCTTTTTAGCAGCTGATCGGGAGGGAAATTTCACAGGTGTCACGCCGAATCATGACAAATATGAGGAATAGGCGGCTAACTGTCCCTAAATGTCCAATTTTGTTCAACTAACATTTAATGGGAAAAGCGCCCATTGAATGAAGTTTAACTTTATCCTCCTTTTTGGACACGCAGTTATAGTAAGTACTGCCGCCAATTTTGTGAATTTGAAACATTTAGCACCCCGAGTACGTATAACATCGTAAGGAGATGATATAAATGAAAGAAACGCGTGGCTGCATCAAGTGCGGCAGTACAGATGCTGAGCAAAAAGAAGTCGCTGTGACCGGGACAGGCCTATCCAAAATGTTTGATGTGCAAAACAACCAATTTATCGTTGTTTCATGCAAAAACTGCGGATACTCGGAATTTTATAATAAGCAAAGCTCAGCAGGCAGCAACATATTTGATTTCTTTTTTGGTTAAAAAAATCTCCCATATGAGGAGATTTTTTTAAAATCCGCGGAACATCGTATCCATCATGTTCCCAAGGATTGAACTCAGAAACGATTGTGTGAAAAAGGCAAATGCTAATATGACGATAATGTACAGCCCAAGCAATACATAAATCCGGTCAAACCCATCTGTCTTCTGTTCCAGTAAAATGAAGGTAGGAGCCAGTAGCAGCAATCCAAGAATACTGATCAGAATAAGGATTCCAGCGAGCGCTGACAGTTCAATCAATGACAAAATCAATCCCGCAGCATATAAGAGACCAAATGGCATTAAATAAGCGCCATATTTGGCTATGATACCCGGGAATGTGACTGCCTGTGCAGATAATTTTGCACCGGCAAACGTCAGCCCCGCAATCAGAAATTCCAATAGGGCAATGGTGACCAATGGCAGAATGAAGCTGTCAATGAACGACACATTGCTAAAAAATCCTGCCGGGATGGCATTGAGTACAAAATGATAGCTTACCGACAGCAATAAAGCAAATAAAATAATAGCGACAACGCCTGATATTGAGTCTGAGCGGTTTGCCTTTTTAGCTTCACTTGGCGTTTTAACGAGTGTGATAAAAAAATGTCCGAAATCGATAGCACTATTTTTTAGCTTTTCCATTAGTTCATTGGACGAATTTGTCGTTTCATAGTCCTGTTCAGAATAGCCGGTTGCAGAAGCTTCATCGCCTGACTTTACATTTTCTTGCTCCTGGATGAGCTGCGCACCACAATTGGTGCAGAATTTGCCTTCCTCTGAGTACTGACCACATGAAGGACATTGCATACTATCACTTCCTTTCCAAAACGTTAATTAAAGTATAACGGTTATTGATATATTTTGCATGCCGGGAGGATATCTTAATATATGTGTGTATCCAGAACCTGACCGCTGACGACCGATCGCTGAACACAACAAAAAAACCTGCAGCTAAATGCAGGTTTTTTGCAGGGGGCGTTGTTTATGACTACTGTTGTTCTTGCTCGCGTTCAACGAGCTCCAGTGATACGGTCTGTGCCTCGCCGTTCCGATAAACTTCAAGTTCGACTGTTTCGCCGATTTCTGCTTCATTGTACAGATATTGACGTAAATCTATCAGCGAGGTGATTTCATTGCCATTGATTTTTGTGATGACATCAAATTGCTGCAAGTTTGCACTGGCTGCAGGTGATCCTGTTTCAACCTGTGCTATGACCATGCCGCCTTCAACATCTTCCGGCAGCTGAATCTGGTTGCGGTATTGTGGCGGAACCTGATTAATGGAAGCTGTACTGATACCAATGTATGGCCGTGCGACACTGCCCTCTGTTTCCAGCTGCTCAATGATTGGCATGGCAGTGTCAATCGGTATGGCAAATCCAATGCCTTCTACAGCGGTCTGGGCTATTTTCATCGAGTTGATGCCAATAACTTTGCCGTCAGAATTGACAAGCGCACCACCGCTGTTACCCGGGTTGATAGCTGCGTCGGTCTGGATGACTTCCGTTACCCAATCAGGCTGGCCATCACCGTTTGTATCCATATTCACGGAACGATCCAAACCACTGACGATTCCTCTTGTCAAGGTGTTCGCAAATTCCATCCCAAGCGGATTACCGATCGCAACGACTGTTTCACCGACTTTCAGATCATCGGAGGTCCCTAAATTGGCAACGGTATCTATTTTGGAACCATCAACCTTCAGGACGGCTAAGTCACTCAGCTGATCGGAGCCCAGAACTTCTGCCTGAATCCGTTCATCATTATTGAGAGCAACTTCCACCTCCTGAGCACCGTCGACAACGTGATGGTTGGTGACCACATAAGCACTGCCGTCTTCTTTTTTGTAAATGATCCCTGATCCTGTTCCAGATTCCTGACTGGGCTCCCAGATATTTGTCTGCTGCATCCGGGTAATCCCAACAACTGCGTCAGCTGCTTCATCCATACTTGTGGCAACATCAGCATTATCCGTGGCAATGGTTTCTGTAACCTCAGGTGATTCCGATGCTTGATCATGATCGTTTGATCCATCATCAGAAGTGGTGCTGCCATCATTGTTTGGTATAATATTTGATGTAAATAACAGTATGACGATAATGGCTGAGATAAATCCGCCGGCCAGTGCGCTTAGAAAATGACCGGATTTTTTCTGCTTTGGTTTTTCGTTCTTGTTCACACTTGTATGCTGCCTTGCCGTTTGGGCGATACCGCTATCAGTTTCCGATTCTGTATTCTGGTCTGTCTCATTTTCCGTGTATTGCCAGTTATCGTTATTCATATTTTCATTGTCATGTTGACGATCATTATTGTAATCCATGAAGAATTCACCTCTTTACGTTATGATGATTACAGATTTCATTATAGCCATAACGTTTGGTAGTATTTTGGTATGATTATGGCAAAAGTGTGTAAATGACATCTTAATGGCGGTTGTTCAAAAAGTCTGATAAAAATGACACGTCGATTAGGGGAACTTCTTTTTGAACACCCACTAAGAATGATATTCCCATTTTTTAAAAAAGACAATCATAACAAACTGAATTTTGGAGGAACCTGTCTATGAATCATCATATTGGTGTTGTGGAAGACGATGCAAATATTCAAAGTATTGTTTCGGCGTATTTAAAAAAAGAAGGTTTTCATGTAACTGTTATGGAATCCGCTGAGAAGGCCTGGGAACTCTGGGAAACCCAGCCGCCGGACATGTGGATACTTGACATTATGCTTCCCGGAATGGATGGCTATGAATTTTGCAAAAAAATTCGGCAGGAAAGCGATGTTCCGATCATTATCATTTCAGCGAAAGACGATGAAGTTGACAAAATTCTCGGGCTTGAATTGGGCGGAGACGATTATTTGACCAAACCATTCAGCCCCCGGGAATTGATGGCACGGGTCAAACGTGTCTTCAAGCGGACCAGCCAATCAGCACAGGATAATCATACACCACACGATAGAATCAAAGCAGGCAATCTGCTCATTCACGAGAATGATCGCCGGATTTTCTGGAATGGTCATGAACAGGATATGACGACAAAGGAATTTGATATCCTTCTGCTCCTTGCCAGGAATAAGAACCGGGCATTTTCACGGGAGGAATTGCTTATCAAAATTTGGGGCGAAGATTATTTTGGCAGTGATCGTGCCGTTGACGACCTGGTTAAGCGGCTTCGTAAAAAATTGCCCGAGATACCATTGGAGACGGTATGGGGTTATGGTTATCGGCTGCGCGGTGAAGAGGCATAACGATGAAACTGCAATCACAGTTAAATTTGGCCTTCACTGCCCTGCTGCTGGTTATTCTGGCTGTAACGGGTTATGTCATTTATTCCATGATACTTGGGATGCTGATCGACAATGAAAAAACGGAGTTGCAGCAAAAAGGCGAATTACTTGTTGAGGTACTGAATGAACAATACAGTCCACAGGGGAGTGTACAGGATTTAAGTGATTTTTTGAACGACCAGAACCTGCATCTTTTCCTGTATGACCGCAGTAAGAATCAGATTTTGATGTCTACCATGCCTCAGCAGTACGTGGAAGGATTTTCAGCCAATCAATATTTTGCGGACAACCAGGAGGATTTATGGGAAGCGGGAAACAGTAAATTTGTCACATCACGCATTCTGATTTATCCGGAGCAAACCGGACTGGAACTGATTTTGCTGACCCCATTAACGGATTTGCAAATGGTGCAGCAGAATTTTTTTAGACGGCTGATACTTGTGTTCGTCATCGGAACCATGGCAGCTGTTGCACTCAGTTATCTGCTGACCAATAAATTGGTGACGCCGCTGACAAAATTGAAAAAACAGCTGAAAAAAATCGAAAAACGTCAATTCGACCAAATCGAACGCGTGAAAGCAACAGGTGAAATCAAAGAGGTCGAACAAAGTGTGTATGATATGGCAACAGAGCTTAATCGTTACATGAAATCGCAGCAGGCATTTTTCCAGAACGCCAGTCACGAATTGAAAACACCGCTCATGACGATACAAGGCTATGCGGAAGGAATCCGGGATCATGTTTTTGATGCGGACGATCAGGAAAAAGGCCTTGAGATGATGGTGACAGAGGTCAACCGACTGAAAAAAATTATTAATGAAATGATATTGCTTGCCAAACTTGATAGCGAGCAAACGGAATATCAGCCTGAACAGATTGATGCAAATGAACTGATTGAACAGGTCCTGGATCGGGCATTGCCGTTGGTCAGTGAAAAAGGGATCGAGCTGAATCATACCGTGGATCAAAATGGTGTCTTTTACGCTGATCAGGAAAAATTGTTGCGTGCCTTGTTGAATATTACCTTTAATGCGATCCGTCATGCCCATTCGCGCGTTGCGATTACCGTCAGTCATCAAACAATCATGATTGAAGATGATGGGGAAGGTATATCGGAAGACCTCATGCCACATATATTCCACCGATTCGTAAAAGGTAAGACTGGTGAAACGGGCCTTGGTCTTGCGATCGTCCGGGCCATTATTGAACAGTCCGGCGGGAAAATTATGGTGCGGGACTCGGAACTTGGTGGGGCGAAATTTGTGATAGTTTTCTCTGTGTGATATAATAGGATGGTTTGAGTCATCCTGTAACAATAGAGGAGCGTACGTTTATGCAATTACGAAACGATATCCGCAACATTGCGATTATCGCTCACGTTGATCATGGCAAGACGACACTTGTTGATCAGATGCTGAAATATTCGGGGACTTTCCGCGAACATGAACAAGTGGATGAACGTGCCATGGACACGAACGATATTGAGCGTGAACGCGGCATTACCATTTTGTCGAAAAACACGGCAATCAAATATAAGGACACAGCGATTAATATTCTTGATACACCAGGCCATGCCGACTTTGGCGGTGAAGTGGAGCGCATTATGAAAATGGTTGATGGTGTCCTCTTGGTCGTTGATGCATATGAAGGCTGTATGCCACAGACACGATTTGTTTTGAAAAAGGCACTTGAGCAAAAATTGACACCGATTGTTGTATTAAATAAAATCGACCGTCCGAACGCCCGGCCGAACGATGTGATTGATGAAGTATTGGATTTGTTTATTGAACTTGGGGCAGATGATGACCAGTTGGAATTTCCGGTCATTTATGCCTCTGCTTTGAATGGGACATCAGGTGATGAACCCGATGAACAGGCGGAAACGATGGATCCGGTGTTCACGACGATATTAGACCATATACCCGCACCGGCGGACACGTCAGATGAGCCCCTGCAGTTCCAGGTAACGCTTCTGGATTACAATGATTATGTGGGACGGATTGGTATCGGACGTGTTGTCCGGGGAACCATCAGTGTCGGGCAGCTGGTTGTTGTTCTGAAAAAAGACGGTTCGCAAAAATCGTTCCGCATCAGCAAACTGTTTGGATTTATTGGCCTGAAGCGGGTGGAAATCCAGGAAGCAAAAGCTGGTGATATCGTGGCGATTGCAGGCATGGACGATATTAATGTCGGCGAGACAATCTGCCCGCAGGATCATCCTGAAGGCCTGCCATGGCTCCGTATTGACGAGCCAACACTGCAAATGACATTTTTGACAAACAACAGCCCGTTTGCTGGACGGGAAGGCAGCCATATTACATCCAGACAAATTGAAGAGCGCCTGATGAAACAGCTCGAAACCGATGTCAGTCTGCGTGTCGAACCAACCGATTCCCCTGATGCCTGGACTGTTTCAGGGCGCGGGGAGCTGCATCTTTCTATTTTAATTGAAAACATGCGGCGTGAGGGCTTCGAATTACAGCTGTCGAAACCCCAGGTCATCATTAAAGAAATCGATGGTGTTAAATGTGAACCGGTTGAACGTGTTCAAATTGATGTTCCGGAAGATTACACCGGCCCGGTCATGGAATCACTCGGTTCACGCAAAGGTGAAATGCTCGATATGGCAAATCAGGGCAACGGACAGGTGCGGATTGAATTTAAAGTGCCATCCCGCGGGCTGATTGGATATGCTACCGAGTTTATGTCATTGACACGGGGCTACGGTATCCTGAACCATACTTTCGATGCCTTCGAGCCGGTCGCAGAAGGTCAGGTAGGCGGACGTCGTGAGGGTGTGCTTGTGTCACTGGAAAATGGCAAGGCATCAACTTACGGTATTATGCAGCTGGAAGACCGCGGCATGATTTTTGTCGAACCAGGAACCGAGATTTACGCCGGCATGATTGTTGGCGAACATAACCGTGAAAATGATTTGACCGTTAACATTACAAAAGAAAAGCATTTAACAAATGTTCGTTCCGCAACGAAAGACCAGACAGCTGTTATCCGAAAAACACGCGATATGTCCCTCGAAGAAGCGATTGAGTATATAAACGATGATGAATATTGTGAAGTGACACCGGAGACAATACGGCTTCGTAAAAAGATATTAAATAAAAATGAACGTGAAAAAGCAGCTAAAAAATCGAAACTGGGCTAATGGCTGAACCGGCAATAGCAATGATGCTGTTGTCGGTTTTACTTTATTCGACAGCAGGAGGATTTACCGGCAGAAGAAAGGGGGCAATATCTGGAGAAGAGCAATAAAATGTGCGGGAGAGCAGGAATATTGACGGAAGAGTGCGGGAATCAACGGAAAAATATCGACAGAAAATCAGCAGAAAGGTAAGAGAGGGCACTTCTCTCTGCCCGAATGCCGCAGAAAAACAGCAGAAAGGTAAGAGAGAG
>Ga0079226_10004822_pt1 | contig 10317 bp, 15 predicted proteins | sample Poulit2014_FD_76345 | JGI IMG/M metagenome (GOLD analysis project Ga0079226, IMG submission 76345) | Agricultural soil microbial communities from Georgia to study Nitrogen management - Poultry litter 2014 | ecosystem: Environmental > Terrestrial > Soil > Agricultural land | place: USA: Georgia... | reverse complement strand
ATATCTTCCTTTTGTGTTTTTAGAAGGACAATATGTCCTGTTATCATCACATTTTATTTTATTGGGAGATAAAAGTCAATAATGGAGGGATATAATGGAGATTGGAAAATTTAAAAGTTTTGTTAAGGCTGAAAGACCTAAGAAAATGTTGTCAGCATTCGAACTCACTTATTTAAGTTTCACAGAGCTAGGTTACGATAAGAAAGATAAACAATTCTTTATTGATAATGCTAGTCAAATGGTTAAAAAAATGAGGAATGAAAGTTGGAAACAGTTTTTAAATGACGAAAATAACTTTTCTAAACATATTTACAGAAAGTTAGTTCATGAGAGTAATCTAAGTAACCTTAATAAAGAAGATGCAATTATACAGTTCTTGGAGGAATATGCGGAGCATGTATATGAATTTTCTTTATCCAATACACAAAGCAGAAGGTCAAGAGCTGGAAATGAGTTTGAATACATAATTGAATTTATTTTGATGGGGATTGGAATTTCTCTAGATACACAAGGCTCCGTAGGTTCAGGGGTATTTGAAACTTCCCATCTTGCTAAACTAGTTGATTGTGTAGCACCAGGTGCAACGGAATATAAAATAGATAAAAGAAATACATCATTGATTAGTGCGAAAACTACTTTAAGAGAACGTTGGCAAGAAGTTGGAGATGAGATGTCTAGGACACAAGCAAGAGAAATGTATTTGGCTACATTAGATGACTCTATTACGGATAATGTAACCAAAATAATTGGGAAAAATAACATTATTTTAGTTACATTAGATGAATATAAAAATAATTTTTACAAACATTCACCTAATGTAATTTCGTTTGAAACAATGATTGAAGAGCTTCTAACAAAAGAACGTATATGGAATAATTATGTTTATAGTGAAGAAGACAAAAGGGAAAAAATGAATCGTTACCAAGAGCAAATAAACAAAAATAGTGATAAACCTTTTATTGTTAATTACTATGAAGATAGAAAAAGGAAACTATGATATTGCATTAGAGGAGGTTACAAAAGATGGAGGTTTGGATTCCTGTCATAGTTGCTTTAGTCAGTTCTACCATTTCTTATTTTGCTTCAGTATCTAAAGGGAAAAATGAATTACGGGCAGTTGAGATAAAAAACAAATCAGCCATCGAAAGACTTGAAAAAGAAAATGATGCAAAATTAAATAGAATAGAACAGGAACATCAAAATGAAATTGAGAAAATTGCTCTTGAAATGGAAAAACAAGCCGAACTGTATGACAGTAATGCACAAACTGACTTTTTAACGCAATTTATGGGTAATGAAAAGATAGCAAATAAATTAGCAGATGCTTTAACAGGTGAAATTGATAAGGCTATTGATGAACATACAAAAAAATAATCATATTCACTAAGTAAATCTAAAACAGAGCTGATAACATTTTCAGTTCTGTTTTATTGTTATTTTCTAACCTAATAATAGTAGACACTACAAAATGTAATGCCTTTTGTACCTCTTTTTATCTCCTGAATTATAAACAATTTCTTTTAATCTTCATTTATCCAATCATAATAAAAGGAAGTATCTCTATTGTAATTATCATTTTCAATTAATTTTTGTAAGCACGTATATAAGTATTTTACTTCTTTAATAATTTCTTTTGCTTGTTTGACTGTTAAATCTTTATTTATCTGTTTTTGGATATTATTAAGTCTTATAATATAATCTCTTGCCAATTCTAATCTTTTTGGACTTTCTAAAGTAAAATATATTCTCATATTTTTATCTACTTCATTATAAATCTCATATATTGCGTTTAATTGCTTTTCTGTAGCTCCTGCTTGTTGTTTCCCAGTCGCCCAGCTAATAAGAAAACCAGTTATCTTTCTCCCTTTTTTAACCTCTTTATACCAGACCTCTAATTCTGTATACAAATTGATATCTTTAATAGCCACATCAAGCACCTTGTTTTTGAAAATAGAGGTGTTATTTTGATAACTTTTAACTTTTTCTACACAAAATAGATTCATTAATTCTGATTTTGTATGCTCGATATACCAATATCCATAGTGACCTTTTAAATACTCATATAGAATCCAGCTAAAGCTACTCTTAAACTTCGATGTCATTTTTAAATCTGTAATTATGTATTTTTCTTTCAATTCCAATATATGAGGAATAAAACTATCATTCCATTTAAAAGAGAATTTTCCTCTGTCGTAAAAATAATCTGTAAAAACATTATGCCCTCTACTTTTTTCTTCGTTTGTATCTTTCATTTGTATCTTTAAATCTAATAAACGATAAGCATCATCCATTGCATCTGTAGGTCTTATCTGAGCTATATCAAATTTTTTCTCAAATTCATGTTTTCTAAATTCCGTTTTACCGTCCTTTTGAGTGGAGAAAATTGCATATGCAAATAATTGCATTTGATTTAGGGTTAATCCTTGATTCATTTTTGCAATTGATAATTCATTACTTTTTTTAATGCTATGTTCAGTGAAATAAATATTGCTTTTCTTACTCTCTCTAACTATTTTTCTCACTCCTTATAACAATCTATTGATACAAATATACACTTTTTATTGATACCTATCAATTAACAAGTTTCATCAAAAGATGTGTAAAAGTATTAATAGAGGTGAGTAAAAGTATTAATAGAGGTGAGTAAAAGTATTAATAAATAAGTATAAGCTTTGATATAAAGGGATTTTAAAGAGTCTTAAATAGTATTAATATATTAATATAGTATATTAATTATAAAGGAGAATATAGTATTGAAAAAACTTAAATGTATCTCATGTAAAAAAACTAAATTTATTACATCTTTTAAAATTAAAAAACTCAGAGGAAATGGAAAACAAAAATCAGGTAAACTTTGCATCGAATGTTGGCTTTTAGAAAATCTAAATGTAAGTAGAAAACATAATGTAACTCTTGATTCAAATTCTGATGCCATCATAGAAGCTCTAACAGTAAAAAAGAAAGGAAAGAATATCACTAGTTACATATCTTATGAAAAAGCCCAAAAATTAGTGAAAAGTAGTATGGCAGATATTGTAACTTCAAATCTCATATTAAAACGATATTCCGTAAAAGAATTTAGACATCTTATTTTCAAGAGGGATAAAAACAAATGTCATTATTGTGAGTCTAAAGCAAATACTATTGATCATGTAATACCCAAGTCTAAAGGTGGAATATCTAGTTTTGAGAACTGTGTAGCATGTTGTGATGAGTGTAATAAACTAAAAAGCGATTTCAGTTTAGAAACATTCCTTTATTCTTATGACTCGTTTAATAAGCTTTATCAAAAAGAGATTACGCAAGGTGACTACTCTGTACAAAAAATAAGAGAGATGAAACAACATCTTCTGCAGATGAATAAACATCTTGCTATTCACATTAAAATTTTACAAGAATCAGGTTACCCAAAAAGGAAACATAAGCATTTTAAAAGACTAAAAAAGACTTTTGATAAAGCCGAAAAATTAATCTCCTCAAAATTTTAGTCAAAAAAAATAAAGAATATTAGCTAGGGTCTGTTTTGTCCTTCGAGTTGACAAATTAATAATAATAGTGTAATTTTCCCATCCTCAATTAAACCTTCTGTATCTTCCTCTTTTAAAAGCATTTCATTTTGATATACTACATAAAAAAAGGAGTTCCCAATTAAAATGGATAAAACTGAGAAAATATTAAAGCAACTCGAGCATATGCTTAATCAAAATGAAATTAAAAATGACAAAATTGAAGAAGAAATTTCAGGAATTACTAAAGATATAAAAGACAATGTATTAAATCTTAATGACTTAAAACACAAAAAACATGCTAATGAAGAGATAAATGAGGTTATATCGGTGGCTGTACAACAAATAGAAAATCATGATTAAGTTTAAAAGTACTGTACCTTGAACACCCCCTAGTTTTTATTTCATATAAATATCTTTGTAATTAAAAAGGTTGTACCCTGAACACCTCTTATTTATAACTTTCCCGTTATAGCAACGTTTTGGTGGTATTGCTCTTTTATAAAAAGGTTGTACCCTGAGCACCCTTTTGTGATTAATTAGCGATGTTTTATTTCAAATTCATAAAGTTTACTTAGTCTTTTAAGTCTTTCGTTTGCTTTATCACGTATTAAGTATACTGCTTCTCTTTTAGTTATTTCTCGTAGTATATTTTTCTTTATGATTATCAATAGTTCCTTTTCAGAGACCAATACATTCGTTTCTAACTCGGCCCCACCTATAACTGGGACAAATCCAATTTTGTAATTGTTTACTGTATTAATCAATTTTAATTCTCGTTTTTTGTTAGGATAATTACCTTTGAAATATTGTTCCCTTACGTGTTCGAAAATATCTATAGCTTTCTCATATGTTAGTCTCTTTACCTTCTGCATGTTTTCGCTCCTCGTTTGTCTATTTTTATAAATAATAGATTTTTAATCTTTAGGTATAAAAAATTTGATTCATATATTGTTGTAACTTTCCTCCAGCAATTGCTGGAAATGGCCTCTAACAATGCTACTAAGTGTGACACTGTGCGTGTTACAATAATCACGCATTGCTTCATGCAAGTCCTTATCAAGCTGTATACTAATTTTACTTTTCTCTTTTATTTGATGAATGATATTTTCTTTTTTACGCTTTTTAGCAACATTATTATAATCAGCATTCTCAAATTGGATTTTAAACGAGGGTTCATTATTATGTTGAGCTCTTTTTACGTTTTTCCTTCCATACAAATGGATGAATTCATTCTCTAAATTTTTTGCTATCCCTTTTTTAAATAATCCAGCTTTATGTTTATTGAGCTGGAATTTATCAACTATTAAATTGAAGATGTGTGGAATTGTACGAGTCTGTAGGTGTACATTTTTAACATCATAAGCAAAAAAGTAGTCTCTTGCTTGCTTTTGCAGTCTTCTTTTTTCACTATTTACTGCATAACGTAAAATATCTTTTAATGGGATATTTTTTATGTTTTTTTTAACCATTTTTCTCACTTCTCCCTAAAATTTGATTTTCCCCATAGGTATTTATATAAATTTATATAAAAGTAAATAAATATTAAGTCTTTATAGTATTTTGTTTAGTAATCCTCGTAATAATTTGCTCAGTTGTATGTCTTCACTTTCGCACATATCATCAAGTTTTCTTTTCATATTTTGATCGATTCTAAAATGAATCGTTTCTTTTTTAATTGGTTTTTGTTTGAATTCACTTAAATCAATATCAAGTTGTTTCCTGTTATGATTGATGTTCTTGGATACCTCGCTCTGGAATTTTAGATATATCCCCTTTTCTTGGGAATCCCTTCTTTCCTGACTTTTAGTGTTACGTATCGTTTTTGTCTTTGTTAAGTAGAATGTATACCGTCCATCACCCATTTCTGAAATGCGTACACTATCTTGATGTTTACTGTCTTCGATTATCCTCTGCATATAGTTCTTTAAATGTTTAATAGCACTTTCTTTTTCATCATCTGTTAAAGTCTTTTGTTTTAGTAGATGGTGCAATATATTACGATTAATCTGTTTTCCTCTATTTAGGACTTCGCTCTTAATCTGATTGACAATAATATCTATTTCACGTTCGAAATTATTTGTATTCATCTTTACGCCTCCCATCTGCGTTACAATTGCATTCCTTTTGTATCTCACTATGTACTACTTCCTTTCCAATAGATTTTTCTTTCAGACCTTTTATTCATTTACTTAAAAGCAAAAGGACGTAGTGACTGTTATGAGACAGTCACTACGTCCTTTAAATATTTATGTTTTTAGTTTTATAGATTTATATCCTATTTCCCTTTTCCCTATTTTTATTTATATTTATTCATTTCTTTCATCCTTTTCCTACTTTTATATTAACATGAGGCTACTTAATTTCTTTCCTTTTTTCTATCCGTCTTCATTAAAATAACTTTTAACCATTTTTTCTACATACCTTTGCATTTCTTTATTTTGTTTATATTCCTCATCGAATTCAATCTGTGTAGCTGTAACCCTTAACATTTTGGAAGTATCACATAATCTATCATAGTCAACATCTGGATAAAGTTCTAAAATCAATTTAGAAGTTGTCTCATGCTCTTTACACTCTTTCAGGCATAACTCCTCATTATGCTCAATAACAGATATACAATGCTCTACTGTAGCCTTTCTATATGTACTCTCGGGTGGCTCACTAAAGTAGTCTAATTGTTCCTTTAAAATTATCATTATTTTGTCTCTCTCTTCTTTTTTATTCATTTAGTACTCCTCTTACAAAGTATTTTGCTATATTTTTTGAAATTTTTTAGATTTTAAGATAGAACTTGAAAAAATAGCGATAAGACCCAAAGTGAAGGATGGAAAAATTGATATTTGATAAAAACAATCCTAATCACAGAGAATTGATGGAGGATTAAAGCAAGTCTCTTAATCTTCCATTTTCATTTAATATGTTCTTATTTGGAGGAAATCTACTTGCCTTTTTTTATAAAAAATAACAAAGAATATGGAACATCAACGGTCTTAATCATAATTATTTCCTCCTTGTCTACATTTATCAAAGATGGACAAAAATAATGGGTTAATCTTCAAAAAGATATCTATGTGCTGGATTATCTCTATTTAATATAATCACTTTATTTTTGCTTTTCAGAGGTATGATTTTTGCATCATCTACTAATTTTCGGATACTTTTATGTTTCTCTTTATTATCGATATCTTTCCTTTTTTCCATTTTACACTTCCTTATATTTTGACTCTTTTATATTGCTTTTGTATTGTACCTTGAACACCCTTTTTATAATTAAAAGACATAGACACCTGTTTTAATCCCAGTTCCTATGTCTCTTATTCTTCCTTCGTTTAATATATCATATGTTTGTTGATTCTCTTTTTTATTTTCTATCCAATCTTCTTTTTCTATAATTATCCCTTCAATATCTATTATTTACTTTCAACATAATATTCCTTTCAGCGTTAAATATGAGACAGAAAGAGGAAAATCATACTTGTTCTATCTCTCTCCCTATTATTATTGTTTCACAAATGTGTATTCTTCATCTACATCATGATAATCAAATTCTTGTGCATCTTCATCTATCGTTTCTATAACAGCTTTAAAATTCATATCTATTTCTTTAGGTATATCGAAATCGAGGTCGTATTGAATATCAACTTTCCCTTTGTTTCCAGAACCTACTCCATCATAACCGAAACCATCTTTTAATTTTTCACCCTCGCTTGTTTCAAGCGTAAATTCATTAATATTCATTTCACCTGCATCAGCATTATCATTTTTTTGTTCTCCTACTAAATGGATTAATCTTTCACCTGATGCAGTTTCCGTTGCAATTATGCCAAATTCTATTTCATATCCATTTGTCTTAGCTGTTACAGTATTCCCTTCTTTATCTTCAACTGTATAATGTGTAACTTCTTCACCATCATAGTATTCTATTTCATCATTTTGAACAGCTTCAAGGGGGTCATTTGTTTCTTTTACCTCAACTTGTTCATCAGCTGTTTCAGTATCAGATTGATTTTCTTCGGATTCATTTGCTGAACTGCATGCACTTAAAATCATTATTCCTGTTAATACGAAGGTAATTAAAAATCTTTTCATCTATAAATCTCCAATCTTTTATATTATTTATTAATTAATCCCTTTTCACGTTTGGCTCTAATTAATGTACTTGTTGATATACCAGTCATTTTTTCTACTTGCTTATATGAATGAGTTTCTTTTAGCTTAAGAGCATGTTCTATTTGAGCTCTCCTAAATTTTGGAGGTCTTCCTTCTCTGAAATCATCAGATTGTTTAGCAATTGCTTTCCCTTCTTGTGTACGCTCGACAATCATATCCCTTTCAAATTCAGCAAATGCACTCATCACCGTAAAAATAAGTCTGCCAGTTGGAGTGTCTTCAATAATCCCCATATTCAATACATGCACTTTGGTTCCACACTCAAAAAGCTCTTTTATTGTTTGTATACCATCAATCGTTGAGCGTGCAAATCTATCCAATTTAGTAACAACAAGCGTATCTCCTGGTTTTAGTTCCTTTAATAATTTTTTGAATTGAGGTCTATTTTTACTTGTTCCTGTGAACTTATCTTTGTATATGACCTCGCAACCTTCATTTTCTAATGCTTGCAATTGTGATTCTAAATCTTGATTCATTGTTGAAACTCTTGCATACCCATATTTCATTATGTCACCTCATTTTCTATGTTTTTATTCACTTATTTATGACAATAAGTTATGACAACGACATATCGTTGATATTACAGCATTCTAATAACGTTGTCAAAACCTTTAAGTTATGACAATGAAATAAGTATTAATTTAATATATAAGGTTAAAAAGTAGAATTATTATAGATGTTTAGCCTTTTCTTATTTTCTTTATAACGCTAGAATATTGATTAGGAGGTGCTTCAATGAAGGTTTATAGTGCATCTGATATAACAGCGTTATTAGATATAAAAGAATCTACATTAAGAAAGTACTGCTTAATGCTTGAGGACAAGGGGTATGAATTTCAAAAGAATAAAAGAAACCATCGGTTTTTCCGTGATGTTGACATCATATCGCTTCGTAAATTTATAACACTCAAAGATAACGGTATGTCGCTTGGTGAATCAGCAGAAGGTATTGTTATGTGGCATAAAGGGAACGAAGAGGAAGTTACTGATATAACGTTAAGGGATACCGATACATATGATGGTGTCGAACGTTATAATAATGACATAACAGACATGAAAGAGATAATGCGTCAACAAAGCGAGATGATAAATAGGTTAAATGATAAAGTTGATAAACAACAGGAATATATAGAACAGTTGATAAAGAAAAAGGACGAGCAATTAATGTTAGCTATAAATGGAAGCCAAGCGAGTAAAAAGGAGTTTACTACAGAAAGAAAGGACGAACAAAAAAAGAAAGGCTTTTGGCAAAGACTTTTTAATAAGTAACATTGGAGTGTAAATACTGTATTTACACTCCAATGTTACTAAATCTAATTTTGGTCTAAGGTATTTAGAATGTTTTCCGCAATAGCGTAAACTACAGGTATAGATACTGAATTGCCAAATTGTTTGTATGCTTGAGTATCACTTACTTTAATAATAAATTCTTCTGGAAATCCTTGTAACCGTGCTGCTTCCCTAGGAGTGATTTTTCTAGGATTTTTATTAGGTTGTTCAATAAGTATTTCGCTGCCGTCTTTATAATATCGTGCTGAGATAGTGTTGGTATAAGGACTATTATGGTTGAACAGTGTATAACCAAATCCATTACCTTTTGTTTTATGTTCCTTTTTTCTTCTCTGATGTCCCTCCCATAGTTTGTCAGAAATAGTGTATTTTTCATCTACGTTCTCTTCTAAAATTTCTCCTAATTTTGTTTGTATACATGGTGGGCTAGGAAAATCAAAGTCAGTATATTTGAGCTGTCTTTTATCAAATCCTACTATATAGATACGTTCGCGATTTTGAGGAACTCCAAAGTCTCTAGATTTAAAGGTAGTTTCATATACTTTATAATCTAGCTTCTCTAAAATAGTTTTAATTACTTTAAATGTGCGACCTTTATCATGACTTTTCAGGTTTTTAACATTTTCTAATAAAAATGCTTTAGGACGCTTTTCGTATAGTATTTTCTCTATTTCAAAAAACAAGGTACCTCTAGCATCATCAAACCCTCTTTTAAGCCCAGCTTGCGAAAATGCTTGGCAAGGAAATCCTCCAACTAGGATATCGTGTTCAGGAATGCTAGGTATATTTATTTCCTTAATATCCCCTTTAGGGTACTCACCGAAATTCGCATGGTAAGTTTTTTGTGAGAACTTATCCCATTCACTACTAAAAACAGAACTAACATTTCCATGAAGTTGAAAGCCTAGTCTTGTTCCTCCAATTCCAGCAAATAAATCAATCATTTTATATTTAGAGTTTTCAGGATTAGGAAACGGAGGAGTATCTGGAAATTGTAAGATTAATTTTAATTCAGGAAACGAAGGTGAAGTTTCGTTATTCTCCCATCTTCTGATAGTTCTATCCCCATATTTCGGTAATCCAATAGCATCGGCTAATTCCTTTTGCGTCATCTTAAGTTTTGTTCTTTTTTCTTTAATTAATGAACTGAAATTTTGGGGTATATTATGTTCCTTAATGTCTAGTTCCCTTTCATCTGATACTATTAATGTACTATTTATCATATATATCTTCCTTTTGTGTTTTTAGAAGGACAATATGTCCTGTTATCATCACATTTTATTTTATTGGGAGATAAAAGTCAATAATGGAGGGATATAATGGAGATTGGAAAATTTAAAAGTTTTGT
>Ga0079226_10004821_pt1 | contig 10317 bp, 9 predicted proteins | sample Poulit2014_FD_76345 | JGI IMG/M metagenome (GOLD analysis project Ga0079226, IMG submission 76345) | Agricultural soil microbial communities from Georgia to study Nitrogen management - Poultry litter 2014 | ecosystem: Environmental > Terrestrial > Soil > Agricultural land | place: USA: Georgia... | reverse complement strand
TGTGGCAGGCCGTGGGCGCCAAGGTCAGCGTCATGAGCCCGGCGCACCACGATGAAGTCATGGCCGCCACCAGCCATTTGCCGCATTTGCTCGCGTTTGCACTGGTCGATACGCTGGCCGCCATGGCCGAGCATCAGGAAATATTCGCCTATGCAGCCGGCGGCTTCGCCGACTTTACCCGCATTGCCTCCAGCGATCCCGGCCTGTGGACACATATCATGCAGGCCAACCGCAGTGCCATCCTCGGCGCGCTGGAGCAGTACATGGAGCAGCTTGGAGATTTGCGCCAGGCGTTGCAAAGCGCCGACGAAGACACGATCATCGAGAGCTTTGCCCGCGCCAAGCAAGCGCGGGATCGATTCAGCGAAAACAACCAGACGCGGAGAACCTAAGCATGCGCCGTTTTCTTGTCGCACCCGGTGGCCGCCTGAGTGGCCGCGCCGCCATGCCCGGCGACAAATCCATTTCCCATCGGGCCATCATGCTGGCCGCCATCAGCGATGGCCAGAGTCGCATCAGCGGTTTTCTGTCGAGCATGGACTGCCTGGCGACCCGGGCCGTATTCGAGGCCATGGGCGTGAACATAGCCGACAGTGACGCTGCGCTCGTGGTTGATGGGGTGGGGCTGCATGGTTTGCAGGCACCCGCGCAGGCGCTTGACCTGGGCAATTCCGGCACCGCCATGCGCCTGCTCGCCGGGCTGCTGGCCGGCCAGGCTTTCGACAGCTGCATCATCGGCGATGCCAGCCTGTCGCAGCGCCCGATGGGGCGCATCATCCAGCCGTTGCGGCAAATGGGTGCCGCGATTGCCGGCGATGCCGAGGAGCGCGCGCCGCTCAACATCCGCGGCGGCCAGCGCCTGCACGGCATTGAATACCATAGCCCCGTGGCCAGCGCCCAAATCAAGTCCTGCCTGTTGCTTGCAGGCCTGTATGCCGATGGACAAACCACGGTGCGCGAGCCGGGCGTCAGCCGCGATCACAGTGAGCGCATGCTGGCCGCCTTTGGCGCCGACATCGAAACCACAGAGCGCCAGGTCACGCTGCGCGGCGGCGCGCGCCTGCATGCCCGCGACGTGAGTGTGCCGGGAGACTTGTCCTCGGCCGCCTTCTTTCTAGTCGGTGCCGCCATCAGTCCCGGCAGCGAACTGCACTTGCCGGCGGTGGGCATCAACCCCACCAGGCGCGGCATCATTGACCTGCTGCTCGCCATGGGCGCCGATCTCAGCCTGAGCAACGAGCGCATCTTGTCCGGCGAGCCGGTGGCGGATCTGACCATGCGCGGCGGCGAATTGCAGGGCATTGACATCGGCGGCGATGCAGTGGCGCTCGCGATCGACGAATTCCCGGCGCTGTTTATTGCCGCCGCCTGTGCACGTGGCACGACGCGGCTGCGCAATGCCGCAGAGCTGCGAGTCAAGGAAACTGATCGCATCGCGGCCATGGCCGCCGGTCTGATGACGCTGGGGGTCGAGGTGGAAGTGTTTGCCGATGGCCTGGCGATTACCGGCACGCCGCAGGGCGCCGCGTTCAGCGGCGGCACGATCGACAGTCATGGTGATCACCGCATCGCCATGGCCTTTGCCATGGCCGCGCCGCGCGCCAATGGCGAAATCCGCATCAACGACTGCGACAATGTCGCCACCTCGTTCCCCGATTTCGTCACTCAGGCGCGCACTGCGGGTCTGGCCATCGACAGCGCCGCGGCAGCTACCTGATGCCGGCGCCGGTCATTACGCTGGATGGCCCGAGCGGCGCCGGCAAGGGCACGCTGGCGGCGGCGCTGGCGGCTGAATTGGATTGGCGCCTGCTCGACAGCGGCGCTTTGTATCGAGTGGTCGGCTGGTACGCCGTGCAACACGGCCTGCAACCGGACGATGCACAACAAATAGCGCGCGTGGCTGCGGCGGCGCACAGCCTGAGCATCGAATTCACATCTGCGGACGGCGCAGCGGCGGCCGTGTTTTGCGAGCATGCAGACGTGACGGCTGCGATTCGCAGTGATCAGATTTCAGCCGCCGCATCGTGCTGGGCCGCGCTCCCCGAGATACGTGCGGCATTGCTGCAGCGCCAACGCGCGTTTCGCAGCCAGCCGGGCTTGGTGGCCGACGGTCGCGACATGGGTACAGTGGTGTTTCCCGATGCAGAGTTGAAATTTTACGTGACAGCCTCTGCAGCAGAACGCGCAGCGCGCCGCCATGCGCAGTTGCAAGGCAGAAACCAGTTGTCGGCGCAACCCGACAATGCTATTCTTGCTCAGATATACGATGAGATCGTGGCCCGTGACACGCGCGATGCTGCACGGGCTTCGTCTCCTCTGAAGCCGGCTGCCGATGCCATCTGCATTGACACCACCGGAGAAACCGAGGCCGCGTCATTGCAAAAAATGCGCGGCCTTATTCGCCGCAAGGGCTGGTTGTAAGCGCCTGCCCTGACGGCAACAGGGCCGCAGGCGGCGCAATGCCGGCTGCGGAGATACATCAGCAACAGATGGTGCCGCAGGTTCGCGGCATCGCAGGATTATCCCCACACATGTCTGAAAGTTTCGCCGAGTTATTCGAACAAAGTCTGCAGGGACGCACCATGCAGCCCGGTTCTCTGATCAATGCGGAGATACTGGAAATCAAACCCGACGTGGTCATCGTCGATGCCGGGCTGAAGTCAGAAGGCGTTATCCCGATAGAGCAGTTCTTTGATGAAAGCGGCGAGCTCTCCGTTGCAGAAGGCGACCGGGTCGAAGTGGCGCTGGAGGCAGTCGAGGATGGTTTTGGCGCCACCCGCGTGTCCAAGGAGAAGGCCGAGCGCATCCGCACCTGGGACTTTCTTGCCGAAGCCTATGAAAACAGCGAATCCATCGTTGGCCAGATCAGCGGCAAGGTCAAGGGTGGCTACACCGTCGACGTGGGCAGCATCCGCGCGTTCCTGCCAGGCTCGCTGGTCGACATCCGCCCGGTGCGCGATACCACTTACCTGGAAGGCAAGCCGCTCGAATTCCGCGTCATCAAGCTTGATCGCGGCCGCAACAACGTCGTCGTCTCGCGCCGTGACGTGCTCAAGGAAGAGTACAGTGAAGAGCGCAAGCAGCTGCTGGATACGCTGCAGGAAGGCATTGTCCTCAAGGGCATCGTCAAGAATCTGGTGGACTACGGTGCGTTCGTCGATCTCGGCGGCATCGATGGCCTGCTGCACATTACCGACATGTCCTGGAAGCGCATCAAGGATCCGAGCGAAGTGGTCAGCGTGGGCGAGGAAATCGAGGTCAAGGTGCTCAAGTTCGATCGCGAGCGCACGCGCGTCTCGCTGGGCCTGAAGCAGCTCGGGGACGATCCGTGGGTCGATATCGGCCGCCGCTACCCGGAAAGCACGCGCCTGTTCGGCAATGTCACCAACATCACCGACTACGGCGCCTTCGTCGAAATCGAGGAAGGCGTGGAAGGCTTGGTGCACGTGTCCGAAATGGACTGGACCAACAAGAATGCAAATCCGTCGGCAGTCGTCAGCATCGGCGACGAAGTCGAGGTCATGGTGCTCAACATTGACGAGGAAAGACGGCGCATCTCGCTCGGCATGAAGCAGTGCAAGCCCAACCCGTGGGAAGAGTTCGCCGAGAATTACCAGCGCAACGACCATGTCAGCGGCAAGATCAAGTCGATCACCGACTTTGGCGTGTTCGTCGGCCTGCCGGGCAACATCGACGGCTTGGTGCACCTGTCGGATCTGTCCTGGAGCGAATCCGGTGACGAAGCCGTACGCCAGTACCAGAAGGGCCAGGAAGTCGAAACCGTGGTGCTGTCCATTGACGCAGACCGGGAGCGCATTTCCCTCGGCATCAAACAGCTGGCGCAGGATCCGCTGGCTGAATACGTGGCCGCGCACAAGAAGGGCAGCATTGTCTCCGGCACTATCAACACCGTTGATGCGCGCGGCGCGAGCATTGATCTCGGCAATGGCGTGAGCGGCTATATCCGCGCTTCGGATATTGCCCGTGATCGGGTCGAGGATGCGCGTACGGCGCTGACCGAAGGTGAGGCAGTAGAGGCACGCTTTGTCGGCGTGGATCGCAAGAATCGCACCATCAGCCTGTCCATCCGGGCCAAGGAAGAGAAAGAAGAGCGCGATGCCATTCGCGAATATGCCGATGTCGATTCGGCCTCATCCGGCACCACCAGCCTTGGCGATTTGCTGAAAGAGCAAATCGATGCGCAGGACGACCGCTGAGCAGAGCGAGCCAGTCGCGGCCCCGGCAGCAGCGGAGCAATCTGCCTGCCGGGGCCGTGTCAGAGTGCGAGGCGCCATGCATGTTACATTATGAATTGCAAGTCCATTCCGCCACTTGCGTACCTGGCCTGCTTTAACTAGCCTTGTAACAAGAGGAGGCGGCAACAAGCCGGCTTGATTGATCCAGGCTACGGGGAACTGGCAGTTATGACGAAATCGGAACTTATCGAAAGGCTGGTGCAGAGCCAGCCGCACATGTCGCAGCGCGATGTGGAGTTGGCGGCAAAATTATTACTGGACCGCATGACGGGCGAGTTGTCACAGCGCGGTCGCATCGAGATCCGCGGCTTTGGCAGCTTCACCGTGCACGACCGGCCGGCGCGGCGCGGGCGCAACCCGAAAACGGGCGCTGCGGTCGACATTCCGCGTAAATTCGTGCCGCACTTCAAGCCCGGCAAGGAACTGCGCGAGCGCGTCGACAACGTGCCCAAATCGTAAGGATGCTCCTGGCGCAGGCAATTTCATTGGTCAGGATTTCGGTCACACTGCGATCTAATCGGCCGGTTTTCTCAAGCCGGCATCACGCATTAACCCCGGCGGACTTCAGATAATGGCTGCATTCTTCAGAATAATCCTCATTTTGCTTGCACTCATTGTAGGCGCCGCTTTCAGTGTCCTGAATCTGCAGCAGATAACCGTTGATCTACTGTGGACCCGTGCCGATGCACCGCTGATCGTATTGCTGCTGGTGGCGTTCGTGTTGGGCTTTATCGTGGCCTTGTTGACATTGCTGTATAAACTCACCCGCCTGCGTGCCCGCCTGGCCAGATCGCGCCGCAAGCTGAAAGACGCGCAGGCCGAGATACGCAATCTGCGGAGCATGCCCATCCAAGATGCTTGACGGCATTTGGGGGCTGTTCCTGCTGCTGCCACTGGCGGCGGCCTCAGGGTGGTACATCCGCGGGCGCCACAGCGTCGATGACGAAGTTGAATCTTCCCCATCCCGACTGAATCCGGATTACCTGCGCGGCATCGGCCATCTGGTCAATTATGAATCCGATCGCGCCATCGAGGCCTTCATTCGGGCGCTCGATGTGGATAATGACACCGTGGAAACGCATTTGGCGCTGGGCAATTTGTTTCGGCGCCAAGGCGAAGTGGATCGTGCCTTGCGCGTGCATGAAAATCTGGTCGCGCGGCCGCATTTGAGCCCCGCTCATCGCAATCAGGCACGGCTGGAACTGGCGCGGGACTATCTGCGTGCCGGCGTGCTCGATCGGGCCGAAAACCTGTTTCTGCAATTGCTCGGACAGGAATCTTTCCTCGACCGTGCCAGCGCCGGTCTGGTGACGATTTACGAGCAGGAACGAGAATGGTCAAAGGCGATTGAATGCACCCGGCGGTTGGAAAAAATACGCGGTTATTCCCTGCGCCCGGTGATAGCCCAGTATTTCTGCGAATTGGCCGAAGATCTGCCAGCCGATGGCCGGCGCGACAGCAAACGCCAGTATCTGCGCCAGGCGCGCAGTGCTTATCGCGGCTGTGTTCGCGCCACGTTGCTGCGCGGCGCGCTGGCGGAACAGGATGCCGATTGGCGCCTCGCCATCCGTATTTATCGCCAGGTGCAAAGACAGGATGCCGATTTCATCTGCGAGATCATCAAACCCATGCGGCGCTGCTATGAGCAACTGCAGGACACACGTGGTTACGCGCACCATTTGCGAGAACTGATGGCAGCCACTGACCACGTGGAGCCGCATATCGCTTTCACGCGCCTGCTGCACGAACAGCAGCGTACTGATGAGGCGATTGCCCATTTGTCCCAGTATCTGCAGCAACGGGCCAGCTGGATCGGTTTTCATCAATTGCTGGAGCTGACCGAAGCGGGCACGCATGGCGGCCTGACCGGGCCGCTGGTCAGCCTGCGGCAGTTGTTGAGCCGCATTATTGAGCGCCGCTCGACCTATCATTGTGGGCACTGCGGTTTTTCCGGGCGCTACCTGCATTGGCAGTGCCCGCGTTGCCGGCAATGGAACAGCATGGTGCCGGTGCACGACATCGTGCCGGGCGAGCAAGTGCAGCAGAGCTAATCCAGGCTGCGGTCAAGCACCCGTTGGCGACACTCGCGCTCGGACCAGGCGCGGTTGCAGTCGCGAATGATTTGTCCGAGCAGGGCGTTCAACCGGTCTCGATCCACGCTGCCCAGCTGATTGCGGTGCAGTACGGTGCGCAGACGACGAATCGCGGGGACATAGGCCCCGCGCATGCGAAAGTACTGCGCTTGATGATAATAAGCCTCGCCCAGCCGATCCTGCTTGCCGGCTGCTTCGGCCAGGATTTCCTGGGCGCGATCATTGCTGGCAACCAGGCTGGGGTGCCTCTTGAGCAAGGCTCTGGCGGCCTGCGGCTGGTTGTTTGCCAACAGCAGACCGGCATACTGCAGCACCAGCGCCGGCTTGTCGCCAAAACGGCTCAGCGCCTGTTGCAGCGTCGCCTCGGCGGCTTGCGGCTGGCCGGCCATTTTCTGTGCTTCGGCTAGAGCCGTAACATAATGGAATTGCTCAGCGTGCTCTTGTGCAAGCGCCTGCAGCAGTTCCACCGCCTGGCTCGCGGCGCCGCTGCGCATGAGGGTCAGCGCATAGCCATAGGTGTCAGCCGGATTGCCATTGTCCGGTGCGCCAACGTTGCGATAATAGCGGAGCAATTCGCCGTACTGTGCCGTGGCAAGCACGCGCGCACGCTCTTTCATCAAGGCATAGTCGGTCGATTCGCGGACCCGCAGCGCCGGATAATCCTCAGCCCGGGCGCGGGCCTCGGCAATGCGGGTGGTGGTAACCGGATGCGACAACAGGATTTGCGGCGGTTGCTGCCCGTACAGGCGGGAACGCCGCTGCAGCTTGCCGAAGAACGTGGCCATCGCATTGGGATCAAAATGGGCCGCAGCCAGGCGACGGATGCCGACATGATCCGCTTCTGCTTCGTGGGCCCTGGTAAAGCCGAGGCTCTGCTGATGCGACATGGAAATACTGCCGGTAATGGCCGCCTCCATGACATCGCCATCACCGCCGCTGAGCAATGCCGCGGCCAGCAGCGCCGCCAGCGAAGCCCATTGCGTGCCCTTGGTGGCCTGGAATTGGCGCGCGATGTGACGCTGGGTGACATGCGCGATTTCATGGGCCATGACACCGGCCAGTTCGCTCTCGCTGTCCGTTTCGGTTAGCAGACCGGTATTGACACCGATGTGGCCGCCCGGCAGGGCGAAGGCATTTATGCTGCCGTCGCGTACCGCGAAGAAATGGAAGTCGCTCGCATCCCGGTCACTGGCCTGGAGCAGTTGCTGGCCGACCTGCCGCAAATAAGCCTGCAGCTCAGTATCCTCAAGAATATGGTTGCCCTGTAACAGCTGTGCCACCACGCGGGCGCCCAGGCGTTCCTCTTCGGCCGGAGACAAAGCCGCATTCGCTGGTTCGCCGAGCTGCGGCAGATTGTAATCGGCCGCCGCCACGGCGCCGGCCCAAATATAGAGGCAGAAAACAAGCAGCGCCATGAAGCGGCTGCCCGGTTGTCGAATCAGGTCTTGCATTACCAGAAATATCCAGCTGCGCGGCTTGGCCGGCTCGATGGTTCTTGAGCCATGGCTGAGTGTACCCATCCCGAGTACTGTGCATCTCCCGCCTGGCGCATGCAACGCTCGCCATGCAGATGCCAAGCGTGATCCTGCGGGCACAACAGCTTGGACTGCGTCCTCCGCGCGGGGTTCAACCGGCGTCGGCCAGCAATTCGATCCAGTGGTGGACCGGCACCGTGCTGGCGCTGTCCAGGTGCAGCTGACAGCCGATGTTGGCGGTCACGATCAGCTCCGGCTGGCCGGCGCCGAGCGCTGCCAGCTTGTCGCGGCGCAGCTGGTTGGAGATATCCGCCTGCAGGATGGAGTAACTGCCGGCGGAGCCGCAGCACAGGTGCCGGTCGGCGACCGCTGTCAGCTGGAAACCGGCATGGCCGAGAATGCTGGCGACCCGATCCTGCAGCGCCGGCGCGTTCTGCAGCGTGCACGGCGGGTGGTAGGCGATCTTGCGCCCGCGGCCGATGTTGCCGAGTCGGCGCAGGTCCTCGGCGCCGAGCACGTCGCTCAAGTCGCGGGTCAGCGCGGATACGCGCGCCGCCTTGTCGGCATATTCCGGGTCATGACGCAAGATATAGCCATATTCGGCCACTTCCGCGCCGCAGCCGCTGGCGGTCATGACGATGGCCTCGGCACCTGCTTCGATGTGTGGCCACCAGGCGTCGATGTTGGCGCGGGCAAAGGCATCGGCCTCGGCGCGGGCGCTCAGGTGGCGGCTCAAGGCGCCGCAGCAGCCGGCCTGCGGCGCAGTGATCAGCTCGATGCCGAAGCGCGCCAGCACTTGGGCGGCGGCCGCGTTGGTGGCAGGTGTGGCGCTCGGTTGCACGCAGCCGTCCAGCACCAGCATGCGCCGCGTGAGCTGTGTCCGGTCCGGTTCCGCCAGCGTGGGCTGACGCGGGGGAATCCTGTGCCGCAGCGGGGTCAGCGGGCCGCGCAGCAACGGCCGCGCCAGGCGCCCCAGCGCCAGCAACAGGCCGAAACGGCGCCGGTACGGCAGCACCTGGCGCAGGCCCCAGCGCGTCAGGCGCGCGCCAGCGGGGCGCGGCACCTGGGCATCGACCAGCTCGCGGCCGATGTCGAGCAGCTTGGCATATTCCACACCCGAAGGGCAGGTGGTCTCGCACATGCGGCAGGTGAGGCAGCGATCCAGATGCAGTTGTGTGCTGGCACTTGGCGTGGCGCCTTCGAGCACCTGCTTCATCAGGTAGATGCGCCCGCGCGGGCTGTCACGCTCGTCGCCGAGCAGCTGGTAGGTTGGGCAGGTCGCGGTGCAAAAGCCACAATGGGTGCAGGCACGCAAGATGCGGTTCGCCTCCTTGCCGTCCGCGGTGTCACGCAAATGTTCGCTAATTGAAGTCTGCATTACAAATCAGGATACAGGCGACCGCGGTTGAACAGGCCGGCCGGGTCCAGGGATTGTTTCAGGCGCCGATGCAGGGTCAGCAGGCCTGCCGGCAACGGATGAAAGCGCGGCGTGGCCTGGCCGCGGTAGACGCTGGCATGGCCGCCCACTGCAGCAACGGCGGCGCGAATGGCATGGGCATCGGCCTCGCTGCGCAGCCAGCGCTGAGCGCCGCCCCAGTCGATGGCGCGTGCGCCCGCCAGCGCCAATGGCGGTGTCGCCGGCGCCAGCGCCAGCCGCCACAAGGGCGCATCGCCGGCAAAAAAGGCACGCCGTTGCTCACGCACGCCGGCCCAGAAGTCGGCATCATCCTCGAGCGGATCGCCGCCGAGCGCGGCGCGCGCCGCGGCAATCGCCGGCTGCGCACCGGCCAGGCGCACGTAGGCGTGGCCATCCTCCCACCAGGTGGCGCTGATCGGGTGCGGTTTGCCAGCCCACCGGTTGAACAGGGTAATGGCTTCAGCCGCGCTGCATGGGCGCACCAGGGTGGTTTGCGCGCGTGGCAGCGGCAGCACCTTGAGGCTGACATCGAGCAGCACGCCGAGCGTGCCCCAGGCGCCCACCATGAGCCGCGACAAATCGTAGCCGGCGACGTTTTTCATCACTTCGCCGCCGAAGCGCAGCACTTGCGCACGGCCATTGATGAGGCGACAGCCCAGCACGAAATCGCGCGCCGCGCCGGCATACGGGCGCGCCGGGCCGGACAGGCCGGCTGCAATGGTGCCACCGATGGTGGCGCTGGCGCCGAAATGGGGCGGCTCGAAGCCGAGCATCTGGCCTTCCCGGGCCAGCGTGTCCTGCAGCTCGGCCAGGCGCGTGCCGGCACGCACGGTCACGATCAGCTCGCTCGGCTGATAGTTGACGATGCCGCTGTGGGCGGTCATGGCCAATGGCTTGCCGCCGGTGCCGGCTTCACCGAGAAATGCCTTGCTGCCGCTCCCGGCAATGCAGAGTGGCTGTTGTGCAGCCAGTGCCGCGGCCACATCGGCCTGCAATTGTTCACCGCGATCGCTCAAAACCGCTCCAGATGGGGGAAGGGGAGTTTGCCGTCGTGCACGTGCATGGCGCCGAACTCG
>Ga0079226_10004820_pt1 | contig 10324 bp, 9 predicted proteins | sample Poulit2014_FD_76345 | JGI IMG/M metagenome (GOLD analysis project Ga0079226, IMG submission 76345) | Agricultural soil microbial communities from Georgia to study Nitrogen management - Poultry litter 2014 | ecosystem: Environmental > Terrestrial > Soil > Agricultural land | place: USA: Georgia... | reverse complement strand
CAACTACCGCTGGAACACCCGTAAAGTCTTGCATTAAAACACGTGCAGGACGATATTGGATTTCACGTTTAGATGTACGGTTGCGAGCCCACTCACCAATCGCTGCGATATCATCAGCATTTACAGTGACGTTATCTTCAAAGCGAAGTAAGTTCTCAAGAAGAACTTTCATCGATTTAGGGAGTTTTGATAAATCTCCTAATTTCTCTTCCGCTTTTTTGATCGAATGGAAATGGTACTCTTTGCCACCAACATTTAAGGTAGAGAGAGTGTTTAATGAGTTAATTTTACTCATGTTGACCTCCTAAGTTTAATAAAAAATAATCTGCTAAACCCTTTAAAAACTTTATATTAAGGTATATTCCAATGACTTTATTCTTCTATTTATCTCATCATTGAACCTCATTCCGCCGACATGATACCAAGATTACTCGGTAAAAGGAATCGCTAAAAGCCCCTTTCTACGCAATCTCATCAATTAAACTGAGCATTTCTACAACACCCATCGCGGCAGAAAAACCATTATTTCCCGCTTTTGTTCCTGCTCTTTCCAATGCTTGTTCAATCGTATCGACAGTTAATACACCAAACATGACTGGCTTTCCGCATTCTAAGCCGATTTTGCTAATCCCTTTTGCTGCTTCTCCCGCAACATAATCAAAGTGAGCCGTTGCTCCACGAATCACCGCACCAAGGCAGATCACCGCATCATATTCTGCTTTTTCTGCAAATTTTTTAGCAATTAAAGGAATTTCATAAGCACCAGGAACCCAAGCAAGCGTAATATCCTCTTCTTTAATTCCACTTCTTAAAAGCCCATCCTTTGCGCCATCAATAAGTTGTTTTGTAATCAGGCTATTAAAGCGTCCTGCAACAATTGCAATTTTTTTACCATGTACTGATAATTGACCTTCTAATACTTTCATATTTTGCTCCATTTTATTTTAATAACATTTAATTTTAAAATTTGATAAATAAAAACCTGTTATTTAATTTTTGAATATTCAGGTTCTTTCGATATTAGTGATAGAGAAATAGCGCCTTATAAATCTTTACAGAAATTGATATAGATCAAGTTTTAGACTCTACTATTTCTCCTTTGATAAATTTTACCGCCGCCCTTACAGATCATGCCCCATTTGATCGCGCTTGATATTGAGATAACTCTCATTCTCGGCGGTTTCAAATCTTGGTGTTCCTTGACGCTCAATAGCAATTCCAGCTGTTTCCATCGCCGCAATCTTATCTGGATTATTGGTTAATAACTGAATCTTTTGCACTTTAAAGAATTTCAACATTTTTGCAGCTTCATCATATGTACGCTCATCTGCCCCAAATCCTAACATCTGATTCGCAACAATCGTGTCATACCCTTCTTCTTGTAATTTATAAGCTTTCAGCTTCTCAACAATTCCAATCCCACGACCTTCTTGGCGAAGATAGAGTAAAATTCCATTTTTAGCAGCGGCAGTCTCTTTCATTCCAAACTCTAATTGCGCATGGCAATCACATTTCACAGAAGAAAAAACATCTCCTGTTAAACATTCTGAATGAATTCTCACCGTCGCTGTTTCTGCATGGTCATGCTCTTTATTAACCAATGCAATATGCGGCTCACCACCATTTTTATTTGGGAAAGTATAGATATCGAACTCCCCAAATGCCGTTGGTAATGTTGCACTACTCAGCGGCATTAATACCGCTTCGTCTTCCAACATCAAACGATAATTCACAAGGTCTTGAATCGAGAGAAGTAACAAGTTATGTTCTTTCGCATAGACTTTAAGATCATCTTGGCGAGCCATTTCCCCATTCTCTTTTAAGATTTCACAAATCACTGCCGCGGGTTTAAATCCTGCTAACGTCACAATATCAACCGCAGCTTCCGTATGCCCACGACGTTCTAATACGCCGCCATCTTTCGCAATTAACGGAAAAATATGTCCTGGTCGATTGAAGTCTGCGCCGCTAAGAGATTCATCCGCTAATGCATTTAAGGTTTCTGTCCGTTCAAAGGCTGAAATCCCCGTATGCGTTGTTGCAAGATCAATCGTCACTGTAAATGCCGTTTTGTAAGGATCTTTATTATTCACCACCATTGGATGAAGATCTAAACGATCCGCATATTCCTTCGAAATTGGCGCACAAATCAAACCACCCGCTTGGCGAATCATGAAGTTCGTCTCTTTGGCAGTCACCGTTTCTACCGGCATGATTAAGTCACCTTCATTTTCACGAGAAGCATCATCCGTAATAATGATCATGCCACCTTTTTTGAGTACATCAATCGCTTGAATTACCCGCTCAATAGAACCGTATTCTTGAAATACTGTTGTTGTCATATCTCACTTCCCTATTTTGAATATTTTTAAAATATCTCTTTTTCTTTAATCATTAATTGAACCAACAAGGATCTAGCCGATCACATCATTAATATCCCCAATTAGAGAGCTGTTGATAATTGAGTGAATCGCTCTTTTGCTGTTGGGCTTTGATATATTTGCCGACCATATCGAATTCAATATTAATTCGACCACCGATTTTCAATTTTTGTAGATTCGTATGATCAAATGTATGAGGAATAATCCCGACCTTGAAAGTACGGTCTGTCACGCTAATAATCGTCAGACTAATACCATCAATCGCAATAGAACCCTTTGGAATAATCAGCCCTTCATGAGGATTTTTTAGCTCAAACGTTAATTCTTTGATATCGCCGAGATCATCCACCTTTAGGAGCTTGGCTTCGCCATCAATATGTCCACTCACCATGTGTCCGCCTAATCGATCGCCCACTCGAAGCGCCCGTTCGAGATTTACTAAAGTTCCCTTCTGGTATTGATCAAATCCCGTTCGTTTCAACGTTTCTGGCATAACATCTGCTTTAAAATAATCATGACTAAACTCTATCACTGTTAAACAAACGCCATTCACCGCGATACTATCGCCAAGCTTAACATCTTCTAGCACCGTTTTTGCCTTGAATGTTAAACGAGAAATATTTGCACTATGTGCAACTGCCCTGATCTCGCCTCGTTCCTCAATAATTCCCGTAAACATCTATCGTCTCCTAGTTGCTATCGTTAAAAATGATTCACCACACATCTCTACCGATTCAATCTTCACTAATGGTGCTTCATTAAGATTCTTAATCGGACTACTTTCCCAAAGCTCTAAAGCGTGAGGATTACCAATTAATTTCGGACCATAAAACAGTAAAAACTCATCCACTAAATCCGCTTGTATAAAAGCATCATAAATCCCAGCGCCACCTTCTATAAAAAGGCTCATGATTCCGACATTAAAACAATAATCTAATAACTCTTTTGGCGCTGTTGATGCTAAAGGTACCAATTCGACACCTTTTTCGATGATGCATGCTCTTAACTCAGACGAAGGTGCTTGATCTTCACAATAGCAAATAATAGATGGTGCTAATTCCGTATTAAAAAATTGATACTGCTCAATGATTTCCGTTGTAATTCCCAAAAAATCATTAAAAAGCGCAATTCTCACCGGCGCTTTAGTGTCATAGCCATAACGAACATTCAACGCCGGATCATCTTGTAATAGAGTGCCTTTGCCCACCAAGATTGCATCATGTAATCCTCTGTAATAATGCCCTAGTTTTCGAGCTTCACTACCAGTAATCCATTGGGAGTCTTTCGTTTGCGTCGCTAACTTCCCATCTAAACTTAGTGCTGCTTTTAAAGTGACAAAAGGGCGCTGATGCAGCTGATTGGTCACAAAATATCGAATCAATCGATGACCCGCCTTCGGCAATAAGTGTGCACAAACTTCTATGCCGGCACTACGTAAAATCTCATGACCTTTGCCGGAAACACTCGGATTAGGATCTTCCATTGCAGTCACCACACGCGTAATTCCTGTACGCAATATCAAATCTGTACATGCCGGCGTTTTCCCATGGAAACAGCAAGGTTCTAACGTGACATACAGTGTTGCTCCTTGTAAGTCCTGCCCATTTTTAAGCGCATCTTCGACAGCCATCACTTCTGCATGCGCTTTGCCAGCCGCTTGATGAAAACCTCTTCCGATAATTTGGTTATTTTTAACCAATAATGCACCCACATAAGGATTGGGAGATACTCGACCATAACCTTGTTTAGCAAGCTCTAGCGCCTCTTGCAAAAACAGGAGATCCTTATCATGTTGTGTTGCTATTTCTTTTGACACAAAAAAGCCCCATTTAAATAAATATTTAAAAATGGGGCTTGATAACTGTTTGATAATATTAGGTGGGTGACTTATTAGAGGAGATATCAAATGACGCACTAGAAATTATTTCTACGGCAATCTTCCGTTTTAACGCATCACGAAGATACTGAATTTATATAATCCATCTTCAACCTAACAATATTGAGAGCCATTAACGCCGATCTTCCCATTCGTGTTGTCATGCTATCCATTTCTGTACATAAAGCACAACTATGAATAACAATCTATAAACACTTTATGATCATTCACCGCGATTGATCCTCATTCCAACCTATTTCTACAATACTCATTAGACTGTTTCACTAAAGTATTCGTTATATAGGTTTTCATAAATATCATTGTTAGACGATTCTTCATGATGTGATTTCCACATCTCATTCATCGTTTGTGACAATCTATCAACATAGATATTTTGTCACTATCATCCCACTTATCTTTTACCATCCAGACTATACTGTCGGTTTTGGAATTTCACCATAATCAGCTTACGCTCGCGGACTATCACCGCCGGTCGGGAATGAAAACTATCGTTTCGCACCCTGCCCCAAAGATAAATTGAATAAATAATCTTGTTTTCCATTGTGATCGAAAGATTACAATGTCTAACTACTGCATTACTATAGCCTGTCTCTCCTTAAAAAAAAAGAGTGATTTCTAATAAATCACTCTTTTCTCGCTATTTCAGCGGCTTATTAACTCAGTTTGTCATTTTCGCTCATCTAAATATCAATAATTTCGCAAAAATAATTAAGCTCTAAAGCGTCTAATCGCAAATCCAAAATAGAGACTATATAAGCCAATCATCAATGCTGAAATACCTAATAATGTTGTCATAAAGACAATACCACTTGCCGGCGCATAAGGGATTCCCAAACCGACGATTAATGCTAAAGCCCCCACAACTAATGTTAACCACCAAGCACCAACACCCATCTTACGTAAGCTAAAAGCAAAGGCAATTGCTGAAATGCCATAAAAAATCAGCCAAAACATTATCAAGAAGATCAGCATCATTTCTGGTAAGCCTTCATTAGAATGCTTCATGATATATCCCCCGATAAATACCTGTAGAATTCCCATTGCAAGATTGAATCCCCAACCTTCTACGTTACGATTAGTTAGCGCATAGAAAATCTCAAATAATCCGGTGACAAAGAAAAAAGCCACCATAAACTGCGCCAATATTACGAAGCTTGCAAATGGCTTTACAAAGAGGAACCCACTTAAAACCAAATAAAGCCCGCCCATCAAAATCCAAACCCACCAATTCTTAATCGCACGATCCATCTGACTATCCCTTTCATCGAGGTTAATAAAATATAATTGATTTACGTCAATTATTGTTACTTATTTACTATATAAATTATATCAACTTATCTATAACAGATATACGTAAATAATGATTATTTTATGCAATGACACTCCAACAGAGACGCGATTTCAAGTCAAAAATCTGAGAAATAATTATGTAGAACATTGCTTTCAATGAATGTATCAACTATAAAGATCGTTGCTATCAACTATAAGAATATCTATTTTTATCTATAAAGGAGTATATTTGTGGCAAGTTCAGCCCCTAACCCAGACTTGCTAGCGGAGGAAGTTCCCCGCTTCAATTTGGCAAAAGTTTTACGATCACTTATTGGAATCGCAATTATTGTTGCAATCTGTTCAGTTATTTATCAATTCCTTCCATTTACTGAACAAGCAAACAAAGGATTAATTATCCTCTTTTTTATTGGCGCACTCTGGTTAACAGAGATTGTACATACGACAATTACGGCACTAATGGTTCCTCTGGCAGCGGTTGTGCTCGGCGTTCCCGAAACTGTCACACTAAAGAGCTCATTAACAAGCTTTGCAGATCCAATTATCTTCCTCTTCTTCGGTGGGTTTGCATTGGCGACCGCATTACACATGCAAAAAATCGACCGTAAAATTGCCCTTTTCATGATTCGTTTATCAAAAGGTCATTTAGGAATTACTGTATTCTCGCTTTTCTTCGTTACAGCAGGCTTATCAATGTGGATTAGTAATACGGCAACTGCAGCAATGATGCTTCCGCTTGCGCTTGGTATTATGAGTAACTTAGATTTCTCTAAAGAACGTGGTACATTCATCTTCATTCTCTTAGGGATTGCCTATTCTGCAAGTATTGGTGGATTAGGGACATTGGTTGGTTCACCACCAAATGCGATCGCAGCAAAAGCCTTAGGTTACAGCTTTGACGATTGGTTCATGGTCGGTATCCCAATGATGCTCGTATTAATGCCAGTAATGTTCTTAGTACTCTATTTCATTTTCAAACCAAAATTGAATATGCGTATTGATGTGACTGATGAAGTAATTCCATGGACTTTACCACGCATTCTTGCAACGGTTCTCTTCATTGTTACAGCGCTTGCTTGGATTTTTGGATCATTGCTCCAAAAACATTTAGGCATTACTTCCCCTGATACATTTGTCGCAATTGCCTGTGCTGTATCTGTAGTGGTGCTAGGTTTAGCATCATGGCAAGATGTGTCAGAAAACACGGATTGGGGTGTGCTATTCCTCTTTGGGGGCGGTTTAACCTTAAGTGCGGTATTAGGTAGCTCAGGAGCATCTTCGATCTTAGGAAATACAGTTGCGGATATCTTCGGGCAATCGCATCCATTAGTGGTTATTTTAGTCGTTGTCATATTCATCATTATCTTGACCGAATTCACCAGTAATACTGCATCAGCAGCACTTTTAGTACCTGTATTTGCCGCCGTTGCTTCAGAAATGGGAATGCCACAAGAAGTATTAGTTCTGATGATTGGTCTTGGTGCGTCATGTGCCTTTATGTTGCCAATTGCAACACCGCCAAATGCGATTGTCTTTGGTACTGGTCATTTAAGACAACGAGATATGATGTTAGCGGGTGGTGTTTTAAACCTCTGCTGCGTTGGAATCTTAACCATCTACGCATATTTCTTCTTACTCTAAAAGAAAGGCTAATAATACTGATAAAAGAGTTAATGAGAGATATTCAGGTAGCACAAGAGTTGGTTAACAAACTCACAAGATTTTCGAAAACTCATTATTCGTCACCATCAGTAGCCAATAGCAAAATCCATAACTGACAAAAAGCGGAAGAGTGATTAAACTCTTCCGCATTTTTAATATCTAACAATAAGGATACATGATGGTTATTTCAATTTATGAGTAACTGTGGGAACGACTCTCATAAGATTAATAAAAATATGCAAATGTTCTCTTCAGTAACATCTCTCATTTCTCGATATATTCACGAATCACTCACCAATCAGTGATATATACTTTACTTTTTGACTTGAATGGCAAATTGAATAACATGACACAAACCTTGATGCAAAGAGCCTTCGCTGCGCATCACTTCGCCAACATAGAAGTGCTTCAAGAAATCATTCGCAAAGATCTCTAAAAATAGTGCCGAAGAATAGAGATATTCTTTATCTCTTGGACCGCCGGAAGCATATGGTATTTGCGCTTGTGAATAGACTTCACCAAATATCCAACCATCATTTTTAACCGTTTTTCGTAATCCCTGAAAAATTGATCGTTGCATCATTTGATCAAAATGCCCATAAACACAACAAGCGGCATCATAATAATTCTCATCCCATTCAACGTGCGTAAGATCAACTTCTTTGGTTTCTATTAAAAGATTTCCCTTACGAGCATTGACCTTTTCAAGTGCAACATCTGAGTAATCCCAAACATCAATCACTAAATCTCTTCTCGCTTTTTGAGCACTTTTAGCAAGATGAAAGGCATTACGACCTTCCCCTTCAGCGATCGCTAATAGCTTTCCTTCGATGTTTAAAATAGGCTCGATATCTTGTATAAACTGATTCGCCACTTCACCATACAGAAATTTTTCTTCTGAGAAACGTTTATTCCAATGTGATTTTGTAATCCTCCCCTTTTACTTCAACAAAAAAGCTCGCTTAATTTGCGAGCTATTAAAATTCACACTATTAGTTTATTTAAAACACATATCTAATACCTAAATATAATTCTTGCGATTCAATTTTTGCCTTCATCTGCTCATCCTGCAAACCTCTAGCATTACCAAAAGCATTCCATCCACTTTCTGTTTTTCCTGAATCAATATATCGATATCCAAAATCAATATTTATATTCTCGATAGGGCGATAAGTAGCACCAACACCTAAGCTATAAGCAATATTTCTATCACTATTAGAGTTATATTGTCTACCTTCATTTCCCTGCCATCCCTTAGATTTAAGTTCAGCAACACCCAATCCAGCATTTACATACAATCCGAATTCATCTGTTAAATAAAAGTCCTTATAAACATTTAACATTAATCTTTGAGATCTTATTTTATGGTGATTGAAACTAGTAGGGAATGCTGTCGAACCGCTTGTAAATTCATTTTCTTTAGGGAAAGTGTATTCCCCCTCAACTCTCCAGTCAGAGGAGAATTGATAACCTAAAGCAACAGAGCCAATTCCATACTTTTTACTATCTGTGCCTTTTACAAAACTACCAATTCCAGGACGAGCGCTTGTATCCATATTTTTTGCTTTTTGATCAGAATACACAGCTCTTCCAGAAACATAATATCCCTCTTTAGATTCCGCAAATGCCTGTGAGTTAAAAAATACAATCCCTAACACAGTAAATAAAACCATCTTTTTCATAAAGTAAATATCCTATTTTAGTTTGCTCGAAACAAGTAGAAATAAAATATTACCCTTATAAATCATTAAATTAAAGATGTACAAATAGAAATTCTATATTTCTAAAATAGAAATAATATTGAATAAATTTTTCATTTCTTATGATTGTTTAAAAAATACGATTAAAAAAGCCTTATTAATTCAGCAACTAATTACGTTAGCAAGAAATTCACCCGAGTCTAAATATATATAATATTGATTTACAAGCAAAACATGTTGTTATCTGAATCAATAATAGACATTTACCACTATTTACTTCAAACGTTCTAGTATAGTCCTCGTAACGCTCTCTCCGAAACTGAAGTGTTACAGTTCTTTTAATATTTCTATTGCATAAGTACTAGTTATATACATTTAGTAAGACCTGTAATGGTCTTACTTTTTTTATCAAAATTTTGCCCATAAAAAAAGTCCGCCGGAGCGAGCTGTTTAGAATTATTTTTTATTTTAGATCATTAAGGTGCTTTTCATACATATCTATGCGTCCCTGAGCTTCTTTAATCTTGTACTCAGCTTCAAACTCATCCTCATAATCACCCTTGCGCTTTGCTTTTTCTAATTTATATTCAGCTTTTGCTAAATCTTTTTTTGCATCGGCGATTTTCTCTAAAGTTTCTAATCTTTGATCGGCTTTATAATATTCCTTTGCCTCTGGTGAATCTAAAGCATATCCACCACCGCAGTATGTTTTCACATTAGATATCGCTCTTTCAAGCCCTCTAATTCTATCCTTATTATTATATTGCTTAGCATAAGATAGCTGATTTTCAAGCGCAGACAACTTTTTTTCGCAACCATAATCAGCATAAGCAATCCCCATAGAAAGAGAAATAACACTTAGCACTGTCAATAAACTTGTTTTTTTCATAAACCCTCTTTTTCTACAAATTAAGGAAGTTCTTTCAGTTTAAAGACATATTTGTAAATAAGCGAAAACAACAAAATAACAATAAGCTAAATCTACTCAGTAACCAGTTACGCCGGCAAGTCGCTTCTCGTACACATATCATTGCCGCTAATTTATGCAACTAGAAGCTAATGTGTTCGTCTATACATTAATCTTTTTTTCTAAACTCACGAATAAGCTGAGTAATAATCCTCAAGCTATATCAAAAAGTGTAGGGGGAAATAGCTCTAAGATTCATATGATTATAGATGCCTGTGGTAATCCCTGTGAATTTATCGTGACAGATGGAACTACGCACAATATTAAAGTTGCTCCAGAATTACTGAGTAAGATTCCTTTAGATGCAACGGATTATATCAGTGCGGATAAAGGATACGATTCTAAAAGCTTTAGAGAAATCATTATAAATCAGGGAGCTAAAGCTGTTATTCCAAAAAAGAGAAATACTCTTACGAACAATAACCAT
>Ga0079226_10004819_pt1 | contig 10324 bp, 9 predicted proteins | sample Poulit2014_FD_76345 | JGI IMG/M metagenome (GOLD analysis project Ga0079226, IMG submission 76345) | Agricultural soil microbial communities from Georgia to study Nitrogen management - Poultry litter 2014 | ecosystem: Environmental > Terrestrial > Soil > Agricultural land | place: USA: Georgia... | reverse complement strand
TATGGCGTTGGACAGTTTGCTACGATTTCAGGACGCTATTATTCGATGGATCGTGACAAACGCTGGGAACGTGTGAAAAAAGCATACGATGCCATGGTTTATGGCGAAGGACCGTCATATCGGGATCCGTATGACATAATTGACGACTCCTATGAAAATGGCATTTATGATGAGTTTGTGATACCGTCTGTTTTGACGGACGACAACGATGAACCGGTCGGTAAAGTGAAAGATGAGGATTCCATCATCTTTTACAATTTCCGTCCTGACCGGGCGATTCAGATTTCCCGGACATTTGCAAATGATGATTTTCAGGACTTTGACCGCGGCGAACATCCGCCGAAAAACCTCGATTTTGTCATGCTCACAGAATTCAGTGAATCAATCGAAGGCTATGTAGCCTATAAGCCGGTCAATCTGGATAATACAGTCGGTGAAGTCCTGTCGCAGAATGACATGAATCAGCTGCGAATTGCTGAAACGGAAAAATATCCGCACGTTACATTTTTCATGAGCGGCGGACGTGAAAATGAATTTCCGGGCGAAAAGCGTGTGCTGATTGATTCGCCAAAAGTGGCAACATATGATCTGAAACCGGAAATGAGCGTATATGAAGTGACCGGTTCGCTATTGGAAGAGCTGGATGCCAAAACGCATGATGCGATCATCCTGAATTTCGCCAACCCGGACATGGTCGGGCACTCCGGAAAACTGGACGCGACAATTCAAGCGATTGAAGCAGTTGATGAATGCTTGGGCCAAGTCGTGGATAAAATTCTGGAGCTTGGCGGAAACGCAATTATTACGGCTGATCACGGTAATTCTGACGAGGTTATTACATTGGAAGGTGACCCAATGACAGCCCACACGAAGAATCCTGTTCCGGTCATTGTCACAAAAGGGGACGCAGAACTTCGTGATGGCGGTGTTTTAGCGGATCTCTCACCGACATTATTGGACTTATTGGATGTCGACAAACCGGACGAAATGACCGGTGAATCATTAATAAAGAATTAAAGGAGTGGTTGGATGCCATACATTACAGACGTTTATGCCCGTGAGGTACTTGATTCCCGCGGCAATCCGACAGTAGAGGTGGAAGTATTTACCGAATCAGGTGCATTTGGTGCAGCACTGGTGCCGAGTGGAGCCTCAACCGGTGAATATGAAGCCGTTGAATTACGCGACGGTGACAACAATCGTTACCTCGGAAAGGGCGTGGAAAAAGCGGTTGAAAATGTCAATGATGTCATCGCACCGGAATTAATAGGTGTTGACGCCACACGACAGAACATTATCGATCAGATTATGCTGGAACTCGATGGCACTGAAAACAAAGGGAAACTGGGAGCTAATGCGATTCTTGGCGTCTCGATGGCAGTCGCACATGCTGCATCCAGTTATTTGGAGCTGCCGTTATATAACTATCTCGGCGGCTTTAACGCCAAAAAACTTCCAGCACCCATGATGAACATTCTCAATGGCGGTGAGCATGCAGACAATAATGTGGATATTCAGGAATTCATGATTATGCCTGTCGCGGCGCCAACGTTTAAAGAGGCACTGCGTACAGGCGCGGAAATTTTCCATTCCCTGAAAAAAGTGCTCAAGTCTAAAGGCTATAATACTGGCGTCGGTGATGAAGGCGGATTTGCGCCGAATCTAGATTCCAATGAAGAAGCACTCGGAACGATTGTCGAAGCCATCGAGACTGCCGGCTATAAACCGGGCGAAGAAGTTATGCTGGCAATGGATGTTGCTTCCTCTGAATTTTATGAGGATGGCAAGTACCATCTGAAAGGGGAAGGGGTCACCCGTACGGCGTCAGAAATGGTCGACTGGTATGAAGATCTGGTCAATAAATATCCGATTATCTCAATTGAAGATGGACTTGATGAAAACGACTGGGAAGGACATAAACTGCTGACAGAGCGAATTGGCGATCGTGTTCAGCTCGTTGGTGATGATCTGTTTGTGACGAATACGGGCAAACTTTCACGCGGCATTGAAGAAGGCGTCGGCAACTCAATTCTTGTCAAAGTAAACCAGATCGGTACCTTGACTGAAACATTCGAAGCGATTGAAATGGCTAAGCAATCAGGATATACGGCTGTCATTTCACATCGTTCAGGTGAGACGGAAGATGCGACGATAGCTGATATTTCCGTTGCCGCAAATGCCGGTCAGATTAAGACAGGTGCACCATCCCGCACCGACCGTGTTGCCAAGTACAATCAGCTCTTGCGTATTGAAGATGAACTGGCAGGCATGGGCGAATATGCCGGTTTAGATGGATTTTATAATTTGAAAAAATAATGAAATGCTGACGACCAGATAGAAAGATGGCGATCCAAAAGGAGAGCCATCTTTTCTTTTTGCGATGTAGCTTTAAGCGCCAGTTGGTGCGTAGTCTGCCGCTGCGGAAATATACGCCGCTGTTATTATGTTTTAAAATCTAATATTTTTTGCCTAATTAAATTTCTTCTGTGAATATTAATTGGAGTAAAGAACAGTCGACTCCTGCGGGAAAGCGGTAGCTTCTCGAGTCCCTTTTACCGTTTGTATCAACGTGAAAAGTCTTCGAGGTGACCTCTCGAATCCCTTTTGCTGCTTGAATCATCATGAAAAGTCTTCGATCTGGTTTCTCGACTCCCTTTGGCACCTTTAACCGCTGTAAAATGTCTCCGAACCGGCTTTCCCACGATCTGAGCAGGAAGCGCTCCTTTCGAGGAGACTGAATTGTTGCCCTTAGGTGCGCGACACCCCAAACTGAAATCAAGATAGCACATACGCCGCAGTTTACATAAACTGTGAACATTTAAGGCAATAAAGCTTCACAAGAGCCTTTCAATAACCGCCATCAGCTTAAGCCCAATTATTGTGAGAATAGGTGAAAATTAAATTGGACAGTAATAAGAAATGATGATTTTTATGGGGGGGACCTATGACATACAGTGAGGATGAAACAGAGTGAATCAACATGTAAAACCACGAAAACCGGTCATTCTATTAAATATCGATTCATTGATGCCTGAACCGCTGGAAATGGCTGTACAAACCGGAAAGGCACCAGCTTTGAAATTTTTGATGGAAAATGGTACCTATATTTCCAATATGGTCAGTTCTTTCCCTACGATGTCAGTGACGATTGACAGCAGTCTTCTGACAGGCACTTATGCTGATCAGCACCAAATTCCCGGTTTAAACTGGTTCGATGATTCTAAAAATGAGATTATTAACTACGGAACGGGATTTAGGGAGACGAATAAGTCAGGGCTCAGAAAAACAGTCCATAACATGCTTTACCGCCTGAATAATGAACACTTGAGCAGTCATGTCCGAACGGTTTATGAAGAATTGGCAGACAAGGGAATTCAATCTGCTTCCATTAATTCCTTTGTTTATCGCGGCAACACACCGCAAAAGTTGCAGGTTCCCGGAGTGCTTCGTGGATTTACCCGTTTTAAAGATGGTCAGTGGACAGCGGAAGCCACATCGATTTTTTCCTTAGGTGTTTTTTCTAAACTGCGTAAGCGAAGTGTGGCAACACAAATCGCAGCCGGAAATTATAAATATACGGCTCGGGAGCTGCGTCATTTAATCAGCCGGAATAACCTCCCGGGCTTTACATTTTGCATCTTTCAGGATTTGGACTTCCGCATTCATTTTAAAGGACCGATGGATATAAAGGGAATCGCCAAAATTGACCGCCAAATCCAAAAAACGCTCAATTTGTACGTGAGTTGGGAAGAAGCGCTTATCCGGAATGTATGGATGGTTATGGGAGATAACGGTCATGCGCCGATGGGTTCCAGGTACCGTGACTTTGTGATTGATCTTCGCAAAAGACTGAAAAAATATCGCATCGCACGAATTCAGCATCCCATCCGAAAAAAAGATCAGATAGTACTCAGTGTGAACCAGCGCATGGCATATGTTTACATACTGGATGATACATTACCGCTCTCAACTGTTACCGGACAACTAATGAAAGATTCCCGGATTGATATTATAGCCTGGAAATCCGGAGACGGCATTCGGATCGAATCAGGCATGAGAGAAGGTACATTGCACTATAGTCCAGGCGGTGAATATTCGGACGTGTACCAGCAAACATGGCACATGAGAGGAAACCCTGAGCTTTTGGATGTAACGCTTTCAAGTGATAACAAAATTTCTTATGGTGATTATCCGGATGGATTAGCCCGTATTTACGGTGCATTGCACTCTCAGCCGGGACGTTTTGTCGTCGTTAATGCAAAACCCGGGTGTGAATTCAAAGCGCAATCGACACCATTTCATCTTGGCGGTGCAGCACATGGTTCATTGCACAAGCAGGAAACGCTGGTTCCCCTGGTAATTGCAGGGACCGCCATCAAACCAAAGTATTCGCGGCTAGTCGATATGAAATCTTTTCTGCTGGACCTGCTTGAACGCTAAAAATTATAAATTTCCTCGACACGAACCTTTTTGATGCTGCTGGCAAAAACAGTGTCGGAAAGGTGCCATTAAGTTGGCATAGGACAAATACATCAATGAATAGTGTTAACTGGATAACTATTCCAAATTTGGGAGAGGATTATGTGGCACAAAAGGTGCTGGTATTTGGTGATATTGGCATTGACGATACTGTGGCCCTGATTTATGGCTATTTTGATGACACGATTGATATTGTTGGTGTTGTGGCTAATTATGGAAATATACCGAGGGAGAAGGCACTGGCAAATGTTAATTATGTAAGAGAATTGTTTGATATCGATCCATCGATAGAGGTTATTTTAGGTGCGGAGAAACCGATGACTGGTGAGAATCCAATATTTTTTCCGGAAATTCATGGAGAATACGGGCTTGGACCGATTGAGCCGCCGCTTTTGAATGATGAGAGTGTTGTTGAAAATTTCTTTGAAGTTGTTGAAATTATTAAGCGGTATCGCAACCAGGAGTTGGTAATTGTAAATATCGGCAGGCTGACCTCGCTTGCCACGATGTTTATTCTGTATCCATTAGACATGGAGAATGTGCGGCACGTTTATATCATGGGCGGGGCATTCTGGGTGCCGGGAAATGCAACGGCGCTCTCGGAGGCCAATTTCTATGGTGATCCGATTGCCGCGCAGCTGGTTCTGAAGAATGCACATGATGTGACAATCATCCCGCTCAATGTTACTCAACAGGCAATTGCGACGCCACAGATGGTCGATTATATCAACAGGATGAGTCAGGCGAAGATTATAAAGCCGCTTTTGGACTATTATTATCATTATTATAAACAGCGAAATCCAAGGATACATGGCAGTCCGCTGCATGACGTTGTGACATTGATGGCAACCGTTGATAAAGATATGTTTATGTTCAGATATTTGCCGGTTGAAATTATTCAAAGTGAATACGGGGAGGAAAGAGGTCAAAGTATTGCCGATATCAGACCATATGTGGATCTCCAGGAGTCTGAAGCCAAGGATGAAAAACATCACCGCATCGCACTGGAGCTCGATTACTGGCAATTTTACAATAAATTTATGTCTATCATGACTGGGCAGGCGTTTCAGTGAATGGCATAATAGATTGAAAGAGCGTTTGTACGAGGTGATTCCAATCGATATTTTAACAGCTATCAAGGCACGCCGGTCCATTCATAATTTTAAACGTGACGAAATAGACCATGCTACATTACGGGAAATTTTCACTTACGGGTCATATGCACCGACGCATTATATGAAAGAACCATGGCAAATAAAACTGTATGAGAAGGAAGGCAAGCAGAATTTTGTTGATGCCATCATTACAAGTTATCAGCGTATTGGCATGCTGAAGGCGAGTGATGACCAAAAGACACAAAAAATGATCGTATCCATGAAGCAATTTTTATTGCAGATCCCGCATCATGCATTGATTTATTTCAGTGAGGAAGAAGATCCTGTCCGATTTGAGGAAGAATATGCAGCTGTTTGTGCATTCATTCAAAATGTCCAGCTCGCTGCATGGGAGTATGGTATCGGAATGCTCTGGACCATCACACCGTATATGCATGATAAAGGATTTGCCGAGGATATCGGATTGGATGGTGAGACCGATAAAATTGCAGCCGTCATGCAAATCGGCTATCCGGAAAAAATCCCGCGCGATAAAGGGAGAACACCGATTGAAGATAAGCTTGAGTTTATTTCGGAGTGAACATATGGATAGACAGTCAGAGGATCCGTATTGGGCGGGAGAACAGAAACATGAGCCCGAGAATAGAAAAAGCCCGGAACCTTATAAGATTCCGGGTATCAAGCCAGTTATTCGGTTTTCTCCTTGATGAACTGAACAACTTCTTCAGTAGTGCCCATCGATAAGAGCTTGTCTTTGTAAGAAGTCATTTTTTCTTTTGATAGTCCGCGTATTTGTGTGCGGGCCGGCAGAATAGATGTTGCGCTCATACTGAATTCATCAAGACCAAGGCCGAGCAATGCCGGGATGGCAATCGAGTCACCGGCCATTTCACCGCACATGCCAACCCATTTATCCTCAGCGTGTGCAGCTTCGATTACCGTGCTGACAAGATTCAGAATGGCAGGATGATACGGCTGGTACAAATAAGATACGCGTTCATTCATCCGATCGGCTGCCATTGTATACTGAATCAAGTCATTTGTGCCAATGCTGAAAAAGTCGACCTCTTTAGCAAACTGTTTGGCCGTAACGGCAGTTGATGGAATTTCCACCATGATTCCAACCTCAATATCATCTGAGACGCTGGCACCTTCATCTTTCAGGTTTTGCTTTTCATCCAGAAAAATTCCTTTGGCCTGACGGAACTCTTCCAATGTCGCCACCATCGGAAACATGATTTTCAGATTTCCGTGAACACTTGCACGCAACAATGCCCTCAGCTGTGTGCGGAAGATATTTTCATTTTCCAGACAGAAGCGAATGGCCCGAAAACCTAAAAACGGGTTCAGCTCTTCCGGCAAGTCCAAATAACTTAATTCCTTATCCCCGCCGATATCAAGTGTGCGGACAACAACCGGTTTATCTCCCATTTGTTCAAGGACGGATTGATAGGCATCGTACTGCTCGTCCTCGGTTGGCAACTGGTTTTTGCCCATGTATAAAAACTCAGTGCGGTACAATCCGATGCCTTCACCGCCGTTTGCAAGAACACTTGCGACATCATCCGGTGTACCGATGTTGGCTGCCAGTTCAACCTGTTCTTTATCGGCAGTTATCGTTGGTTCGTCTTTCAGTTTAGCCCATTCTTCTTTTTGCTTTTCAAATCTCTCCTGTTTTGCTCTATAGGCAGTGAGCTCCTCGTCGGAAGGATTCACGATGACATTCCCTTCAATTCCATCAACAATGAGCATGTCACCCTGTTTAACGTTGCCGGTGATTTTTTTAGTACCGACGACAGCAGGGATTTCAAGGGATCTGGCCATAATGGCTGAATGTGAAGTTCGTCCGCCAATGTTTGTTGCAAATCCCTGAACAAACTCCCTGTTCAACTGGGCGGTGTCAGATGGGGTTAAATCATTGGCAATAACAATTACTTCTTCATCGATCAGTGCCGGGCTTGGAACGGTGACACCGAGCAGATGTGCGAGCACCCGTTTTGAGACGTCCTGGATGTCGGCCGCGCGTTCCCGCATGTATTCATTGTCCATATTTTTGAACATATCGATGAACATATTGGTTGTCTCTTCCAAAGCAGCTTCAGCCATGATATTCTCGTTTGTAATTTTATCTTTAATCGGATTAACTAGTTCCGGATCATCCAGCACGAGTAAGTGGGCAGAGAAAATTTCTGCATGTTCATCTCCCATTTCATTTCTGGTGTGCTCCCGGATTTTTTCGAGTTCTTGTTTAGCTGTTCCCAGTGCGTCCTTGAGACGTTCGACTTCTTTATTTGGATTATCAATTGATTTTTTCTCGTAGGTTAATTCCGGTGTAACCAGCTGATATGCCTTGGCAATTGCTATGCCATTTGATGCGGCAATTCCTTGAATCATAATAGTTGACCAACCCTTCGATTGAATTTTACTCCATTCTTCATTTTACACGTACATGCTTCGACAAATCAAGAATTCCTCTTTGCCAATCCAACTATCCAGTCCAATAGAAAGTGGAAAATTTCATTTCGGTTAAGCTCATTCAGTAATTCGTGCCGTCCATTATCCGCCAGCTTAGTTATAACATGATCAAGTCCTGCCTGATTGTATAAATCTGCTGTTTTCCAGATTCCTTTTGTATAGTCACCGACTGGGTCTTCAGTACCACTGATAATGAGCATTGGCAGGTCTGATCGGATGTTTCGGTTATTGTTCTGATTGTGAATGATTGACAGCCCGGTCATGAGATCTTTGAAAAATCCTGCGGTCGGAATGAAGCCGCAATAAGGATCGTCGATGTAGGATTGGATGGTCTTTTCATCACAAGTCAGCCAGTCAAAATTTGTCAATTTGTTTTTAATACGTTTGTTATAGGCAGAAAAAACAAGTTTATTCATCAATCGGGATTTTTCTTTCGTCGGTAAAACTGCAGCAATCCTCATTGCGGTTTCAGTGGTGATTCGTGAATAATAGCCTGTACCGGACAAAATCACTGCATCGATTAAATTGCTGTTTTCCTGGATATAATGCCGTGCCAGAAATGATCCCATACTATGGCCCAAAAGAAATATAGGTATGTCAGGATAGTCCTGCCTGATCTGCGTTGTCACCGCAAGCATGTCATCTGATGCTTTTTCAAATCCATCCTCATCAGCGAGATAGCCGAATAAGCCTTGTTTTTCCCCGGTTTTGCCGTGGCCGCGATGGTCATTTCCATAAACGGCGATATTGTTTTCAATCAGGAAGTTTGCAAAATGATTATATCGTCCAATATGTTCAACCATACCATGAGCGATTTGGACGATTGCTTCCGGTTTCTTTTCAGAAGCAGGTATCCATTTCTTCAGGTGAATTCCGACATTATCTGGGCGGGTTAACCACAATGTTTTTTCCATAAAGTCATCATCCATTTCTACACATGTCATTACTCTTATAATAGAATGGAATATACAAAACGTCTAAAAATAAGCAAAGGATAACTTGCGATAAAAGATAATGTTGTGCTAAAGTACATAATAGGAACAGAGCGTTTTTGACTGGGGGTGCTGGTTAACATGGAAACTGTCGTTCATATAGCATTGTTGATCGATGCCATTATTATGGTTGTTCTTATATTATTGCAATCAGGAAAAAGTGCAGGCCTGTCCGGAGCTATTTCGGGGGGAGCTGAGCAGCTTTTCGGTAAACAAAAAGCACGCGGGGCGGATTTATTTTTACACCGGGGAACAATCGTTACCGGCGTACTGTTTTTTGTTTTAGCTTTTATAAGCGGATATGTAATTCAATAATGTATGAAAGACTCTTATCGGTGTGATAAGGGTTTTTTATTTTTCAGAAGCTCAGTATTGGGGTAAGGTATACTATATGAACTTGGAATCTTAGAAGGAGATGAAACACACAATGAAAATTAAATTGCCGGAACCGTTTACGTTTGAAGCTGGCCCGCGTGCGGTATTATTATTACATGGATTCACAGGACATTCAGCAGATGTACGCATGCTGGGACGTTTTTTGGAGAAAAAAGGGTACACGAGCCATGCGCCAATTTACCGCGGCCATGGAAAAGAACCTGAGGAACTGGTAAAAGCGAGTGCTGATGAATGGTGGGAAGACGTTACAAATGCCTTCAATCATCTGAATGAACGGGGATATAATGAGATAGCGATTGCGGGGCTGTCGCTTGGCGGCGTACTGAGTCTAAAGCTTGCATACACGGAAGCGGTTAAAGGCGTCATCCCGATGTGTGCCCCAATGTTTTTTGACAATGAAGAGGAGCTGACGAAAGGCTATAAGTTTAAAGCGAAGCAATTTAAGCAGCTGGAAGGGAAAGATAACGATACGATTCAAAAGGAAGTCCAGGAACTTGTCGATAATTCACGTGATATGTTTTCCGATCTGGCCGATTTAATAACGGAGGTAAATCATAATATTGACACGATTTACACGCCGACGTTCGTTGTTCAGGCACGTCAGGATGAAATGATCAATACCGACAGTGCCACATACATTTATGAAAATGTTGAAACAGATCAGAAGGATATTAAATGGTATGAAGAGTCCGGTCACGTTATTACGATGGGTAAGGAAAAAGAACAGCTTTATGAGGATATCTACCAATTTTTGGAGTCCCTTGACTGGAGCAAATGATTATAATCAGAGAAAAACGTGAATAATAGCAGTAGAAAGAAGGTGAGAAACATGAATGAAACAATGCAGGAACGAGTACGCAATTATTT
>Ga0079226_10004818_pt1 | contig 10325 bp, 7 predicted proteins | sample Poulit2014_FD_76345 | JGI IMG/M metagenome (GOLD analysis project Ga0079226, IMG submission 76345) | Agricultural soil microbial communities from Georgia to study Nitrogen management - Poultry litter 2014 | ecosystem: Environmental > Terrestrial > Soil > Agricultural land | place: USA: Georgia... | reverse complement strand
CAGAAGGCTGCTGCACAGGTGGATCCTCATTTTTCTCAATATTATGCCAATCCTTTGTGGTTGAATCCGGGATTAACAGGGGTAATGGATGGGTCATTTAGAATTTCGGCTAACTACAAACGACAATGGGCTACTGTTACCAATCCCTATCAGACGATGGCATTGTCTTTTGATTCTCATCCCAGTAATAATAATCATTTGGGCTATGGCGCATCTGTTTTAAATCAAACAGCCGGGGATGGCGGTTTTAATTATATGAGTGTTTCCGGATCAGCAGCCTATAGATTGTTGATTGACAGGAGAAAAATGAATGTGTTGAGTATAGGTATTCAGGCAGGGATTATTAGTCGTCGTTTCGATCCCAATAAATTAAAATTTGGGGAGCAATGGAACCCGGTGACAGGTTATGATCCTGGAGCCGTAAATGGGGAAATGTTTGATCAAACTTCCTCTCTGGATTTTGATGCCAATATTGGTATTGTATATTATAATAGGAATCCAAATACCTCAGTCAATCCTTTTGGTGGCGTTAGTGTCTATCATTTAACCCGCCCTTATGATCCTTTCTATAAACATTCAGATTCAAGATTGCCTATGCGTATTAATTTACACGGAGGGGCAAGAATAAAAATGGGAAACCGTTTTGTGCTTACCCCGCAGTTGATTTATCTGCATCAGGGGAAAGATTTTGGTAACGGAAGAGCGCATGAATTAGTAGGAAGCCTGTATGCGCAATATATGTTGGGCGCAACTGCTGATTTACTCTTTGGCGCTACTTATCGTTTGAAAGATGCTGCTGTTCCTTTTGTTGGATTTCATGTAGGCGATTTTACTTTGGGATTCAGTTATGATGTGAATGTTTCTAAATTAAATGTAGCTTCTCTTAGTCAGGGAGGAATGGAAATTTCTCTTACGTTTATTAATCATAAGGAAGTGTATAATACCGATTTCGTTTGTCCAAGATTATAAAGATTAAAATTACGATGAAGAAAATATATTTATATCTAAGCCTCCTGCTTGCTATTTTACTTGTACCTGTATTGAGTCAGGCTCAGTTTATTAAATATTATAAAGAAAAAGGAGATCAGTATTTCAATAAGGAAAATTATTATGGAGCTGCTGTCTTGTATCAAAAAGCATTGAATCTTTTGCCGGATGATGTATATTATCTCCCCTATCTGGTACGTTCTCCCAGAAATGGAAAAGAGAAAGAGGATGCTAAAGCTTATCAGTATCTGGTTTATCGACTTGGAGAGTCTTTTAGATTTTATAAAGATTATGAACGTGCCGGTAAGTGGTATAAAAAAACGATGGAATTTAAGACGGATAATTTTCCATTAGCAGGCTTATGGTATGCGGTTTGTCTGAGAGCAGAGGGCAATTATCAACAGGCGGGAAAGGTATTGAAAAGTTTTGTATCAGCCTATTCGGGAGAAGAAAAATATATAGATAGAGCACATTTGGAGATGGCATCTTGTCAATTTGCTTTAGAACAATTAAAATACCCGCGTTTGGCAGAAGTGAAAGAATTGCCACAGCCTGTTAATGCAGAAAAAGGATCAGAATATGCACCGGTTCTTCAAGACGATACCTTGTATTTTAGTTCTTCCAGAGCATTAAAAAGTGTTAAATCCAAGAAACATAGTCCTTATATAAATAAAATATATCGGACTAAGCTTAATCAGGAAGCAAGCGCTCATCCGGAAAAGGTAAATTTGTCGGATAATAAGCTGATAAATGAAGCAGCTGCGTCTTTTAATAAGGAACAACAGCTATTATATTTTACCAAGGTTCAACCTTCGGAAAAGAAAGATCATGCAGGACGTTATGTAATTATGGTAAGTAAGCGAAATGCGGACGGCACTTATCAAGAACCAAAGATTTTAGGTGCTCCTGTCAATATAGAAGGTACTGATACCAAAGAAGCGAGTGTGACTGCCGATGGAAAATATTTGATTTTTTCTTCAAATAGAGCCGGCGGTTTAGGCGGTGTTGATTTATGGTATTGTGCCTTAAATCGGGATGGACTTCCGACAGGGAATGCTATTCATTTAGAGCAAGATATTAACACGGAAAGGGATGAATTGAATCCTTTTTATGATACAAAAACCGGTTATTTGTATTATAGCAGCAATGGGAAAGTAGGAATGGGCGGTCTGGATCTTTATAGAAGTGAGGGGAACTTTGCAGGAAATGAAGGTTGGTCCATGCCCCAGAATTTGGGTTATCCGTTGAATTCTTCTAAAGATGATGTATATTATTATCCCAAGGAGAACAGGAAAGGATTTTTTACTAGTTCTGACAGAAATTCTGTTTGTTGTCTGAACCTTTATAATGTGGAGTTGAAAAAGATTAGATTGATAGGACATGTCTATGATAAAAATACAGGAGAACCTATTGATGAAGTGAATTCAAGCCTTACCGACTCTATTACGGAGGCCTCTATAGGAGAATTAACAACTACTGATGATGGTTTCTTTCATTTTGCCCTTTCTAATCGTCGTCCACTAAAAATGCACTTTTCTCATAAACAATATGGCACAGAAAATGTTATTATTACACATCGGCAGTTAACAAAAGTAGATAGTGTCTTTGAGCAGGATATTTATTTAACGTTATTATATAAACCTATCCGTATTCAAAATATTTACTATAATTTTGATAAAGCGAATATAAGACCCGAATCAAAGTATGCTTTAGATTCTCTTTTATCATTATTAAGAGAACATCCTGAATGGAAGGTCGAAATAGGAGCACATACGGATGCTTTAGGATCAGATCAATATAATGAATGGTTGTCTCAACAAAGAGCTGAATCTGTAGTGACGTTCTTAGTAAATCAGGGCATTAGTAAAAATAGGTTAGAGGCGAAAGGATATGGAGAAAGCCGGTCGATAGCACCGAATAAAAATCCGGATGGTTCTGATAATCCGGAAGGGCGTCAGCTAAATAGACGTACTGAATTTACTATTCTTGGTATCATTCATCAGGATGGAAAAGTATTGAAGGAGTTGAATAGTGTAATGGGAGATAAGGATAAAATTGAAGTAGATAAGAGTAGAGCTTATCATCTAAGCAGATCAAAGAAATGGATTAGAGAGAAATAATGTGGGTATTAGTATTTTTAATGCTGGTTATACATTGAAGTTGGAATAAACAATATTGGTATAATACTGAGGGAGTAAATCGGTTGGATTTAAATAATAATGAAAATCGATTCAGTATTATACCATTTTTTGAATGGATGATATCAGAGAGATCAAATATTTTTAGAAATAAAGGGAGTGTATTCTTTTTCGACCTTGCAAAGGGTCGCATGTAAGACTTTAATTTCCTAAGAGAAATACTGCCGGTTTTTTATGTAATTTGGGTTGATGTTGTTTCCAATCTTTTATTTTTCTACTTTCAATAAATTCTTCCTCTCCTGTAATATCTACTGCGATACAAAGCTTCAGGTTAGGTGGAAGCTGGCGAATAATATCCTCTACCAGTTTATCATTACGATAAGGTGCTTCCATGAAAATTTGTGTTTCGTTATATTTTTGAACCTGTTTGGCGAGATTTTTTAGCGCTTTGGTTCTGAGATGTGATTTTCGGGGGATATATCCACTAAATCGAAAAGCCTGTCCATTAAATCCTGAAGCACTCAGTGCCATAAGCATAGCATTCGGCCCGGAGAGTGGAACAATTCTTGCGTGGATGTGATGTGCGGCTTCTACCAAAACATGACCGGGATCTGCGATACAGGGGTATCCCGCTTCGCTTACTATGCCCACATTCAATCCGGAGGATAACCATTCTTTTAATTGCCGGGTGTCGGCTTCGTGATGTCTGTTGATTACACTAAAGTGTCGATCATCTATAGAAATGCTGTGATCTAATTTTTTAAAAAAACGCCTTGCCGTTCTTTCATTTTCTACAAAGAAATGATGGGTTGTAGTTATGGTTTGCAGTATGGCCGGAGGCATGGAGTCCAATGCGTCGGGACTGAGCAAAGATGGAATGAGGTAGAGACAACCGGATATTTTATTTGAATCGGACACGATCGGTAAATTAGTTATTTGTGTACAAAGAATTTACGAATGCTTTTGACTATTCTATGATAAAACTCTTTATTAAACATTTGGGAGTCATTCAGGGCTTTATAAATCAAAAATCCTGCGATTGGAAGTAAGACTGCTGTAGCCAGCCACATACCAGCAAAGGGCGTTAATACGTATTTTTCTGAAAGTTGTTCTCCAATGGTAGATACAATATAAAAAATGACAAAGAAGGCTACCGCAAAAACAAGCGGAGCGCCCAATCCCCCTTTCCTGATAATAGAGCCTAAGGGAGCTCCTATAAGAAAAAGTACCAAACAGGCAAATGATAAAGTGAACTTTCGCTGCCACTCAATCTTGTGTTTGATGATATTTTCTTCCTGATTTTTATATATGGGGAGCGTTAATTTTAGTTTGTTTATGGTTCTTTTTATTTCAGATAAAGCACTTTGATAGGCATATCGTTTGTGTCGTTCCGGAATGAGGCTATCAAAAGAGGCTTCTTGAGGTGGAGGGAGGGATTGTAATTCCCAGCTGGAATCCTTTTGCCATCTAGTAAATGGATAATTGCTGGTGACTTCTACATGTACTTTTTGTGCTTTTTTCTTTTGAGCCTGTTTAATGGAATCGATGCTGTTAGAAAGTTGAACGACATTTTGCATTTGATAATTGCTGGAAAATAGATTGACGGGGGTTCTGGATAATTGAAAATCACTAAGATCTAAAATCATTTTAAAATCCTCAAAATGCGTTTTCATGATTTCTTTGTCATTCAATCTTCTTCCTCTTTCTTCATATTCATATCCATTATGTAAAAAAACATTAACATATCTTTTTGCTTCTGCCGTTTCCATTTTGCCATCTTTTGCCAGGATAAGCTTTTTATTGTCAGGGTCTCTTTTGTCATAAATCATGACACCATGGATTGTTTTGCCATCGGGCTCTTTACTATCAACTTTTATGGCCATATCACTTATCTCTGTGAAAAATATGCCCGGCTGTATATTAAATCCGTGTTTTAGATTGACAATATCATAAAGAAGAGATTTGGCTTGTAAATTAGCGACCGGAATAACGTAATTAGCAAAGAGAAAAGCACCTCCTGAAAGAAACAGGCAAACGATAAACAAAGGACGCATGAATCGGGTTAGAGATATTCCTGCCGATTTCAAAGCAACCAATTCGAAATTCTCACCCATGTTTCCAAATGCCATGATAGCGGATAGCAAGATGGCCAGCGGAAGTGCCAGCGGTACCATGGTGGCACTCATATAAAAAATGAGTTTACCTACAGTAATGGAGTCCAGACCTTTCCCTACCAGGTCTTCAATATATTTCCATAGAAATTGCATGACCAGTACAAATACGGTCACAAAAAAGACTACGACAAATGGTCCCAAAAAGGTCTTGATAATAAGTTTATCGAGTTTTTTCACACGGCAAATATAAGAAATACCATGAGGTAGTCATTATACATTTACAATTAAATCTACCGAATAGAACAAGAATGCTGTTATATTTGCAGATTGTGTAGGAGATTTGTTTGGGAAATAAAAAAGGATTTACTCCCATTCTAAAGTTGTAGGATATCATTTGATTGTTATGAGTTATTGGGAACATTTTTTCGAAAGTACAGGGATACAGAAAATACATTCTCCTTTTGTTTTTCAATTTTATATGAAGGTCTTGAGGAACAAAAGAGGGGCAGCTCATTTGGGGGAAGAAAAGCGGTCGCTTTCTAATTTTGTTGTCAAAAAAAATGAAGAAAGAATCAAGGAATTAAAAGCAAAAAAACTGAATCAGTCGTTTCTTTTTCGAGCCAAGTACAGACGTCTTTTTCAACGGATGATACCTTATCTGAAGTTGCGTTATATCTTAGAAATTGGTGATTATTCAGTTCCTTCTGTGGCTTTTAATTTCTCAAATATTGATAAACAGTATCCTATTAGAGGTGGTGAAGTGTATGATTTTAAAGAGGCAGAAGGTGAATTTTTATTGACTCGAATAATCAGAATTTCAAAGGAAGAAGAAATTCCTGAAAGTGTAAAAAAGGAACTGCGTAATATGGATATGCTCTATATTGAAGGAGAGAATAATACAAAGAGAGTGTGTGCTTATTTTGAAGCATATATTCCTCAGATTTCTGAAAATTCTGTTCTTGTGTTGGGAGGAATTAATGATAGTGAACAGATGAGGGCGGCTTGGATGGAGCTGAAGAGGGATGACAGGGTGACTTTTAGCATAGATTTATATCATTTGGGATTGGTGTTTTTTCGTAAAGAAATGAAAGTTAAACAACACTTTAAACTTTGGTATTGAATCGTGTAATTCTCCATTTATGAATCCTATCTTTGTTCTTATGTATAGATTGATCTCTGTAAAATTATCTTTGTTTTTATTGGTTGCCATATTATTTATGGCATCCTGTCAATCTACTGATAATAAGGGAGAAAATAATGGAGAAACACAAAATGAGAAGTCTTCACATGTTGCTTCCGGAAAGATAGAACAATTGACAGAGACTATTCAACAACATCCTGATAGTGCGTCTCTGTATTTTGAAAGAGGAAAATTGCGAATTGAAACAAAAGATTATAAAAAGGGGGAAATAGATCTTAAAAAGGCTATTGATTTAAAACCTAAGGTGAGTCTGTATTATGCCACCTTGGGACAAACTTATCTGGATGAAGAATTTAGAGATTCAGCTATGAAGTATTTTTCTGCTTCGTTGAAAGTGGATCCTAAAAATCGAGTGGCTCGTTTACAGAAGGCTTTTCTCTTATGGCTTCGCAATGATTATGAAGGAACCCTGAGCCAAACAGATAGCTTGTTAGAGCATTATCCTAAGTCTCCAAAAGCATTAGGACTTCGGTCGCAAGTTTATGAAGCACAGGGGAATATCGATAAAGCAATAAAAGTGATGAAAAAAGCACTACAAATAGAACCTTTAGGGTATGATGCAATGATGCGCATGGGGGATTTGTTGCTTAAAAAAAATTCTGGGAAAGCAATCAGATTTTATGAAAAGGCTGCTCAAATGGATTCTTCGGCCGCGGAACCCTATTATTGTATAGGTCTTATTAAGGAAAAACAGGGACAGAAAGCGGAGGCCACTATTTATTATAATAAAGCAATACAACATAATGCGCAATTTGTATTTACTTATTTTCATCTAGGAAAATTATATGAGGATGAACAAGATTGGGAAAAAGCGAGAAAAATATATACTTTAGCTACCAGGGTAGCTCCTACAAGTTCAAAAGCCTACTATATGAGAGGTAAAATGGAAGCTCATGTGGGGAAGATAGAGGAAGCGATAGCAGATTATAGGCAGGCATTGGTTTTTGATGAAAATAATAAAAAAGCGAAAGCAGCACTAGAGAAAATAAAGGAGTGATATTTTTTCGAAGGCTGTCATTCTAGAAATTTTGTAAAATATAGCATTTTGGCACGAAAAGATACCTATATAGCACCTTCATTGTTAGCGTCGGATTTTTTGAAGACAGGAGCAGAGATAGATATGGTCAATAAGAGTGAAGCAGATTGGATTCATCTGGATGTCATGGATGGTCGTTTTGTACCAAATATTAGTTTTGGATTACCGGTAATCGATGCGGTTCGACGAGTTTCTAACAAACCTATGGACGTGCATTTGATGATTGAAGAACCCGGAAAATATGCAAAAGATTTTAAAGAAGCAGGGGCGAATCATTTAACCGTACATATTGAAGCTTGTCCCAATCTTCATCGGAATCTTCAACAAATTAGAGATTTGGGAATGAAGACAGGAATAGCTGTGAATCCGCATACGCCCATTGCAGATTTGGTAGAGATTATTCAGGATGCTGATATTGTGAATCTGATGAGTGTCAATCCTGGCTTTGGCGGACAATCTTTTATTCCGCATACGCTTCATAAAATTAAAACATTGAGGCAGCTTATTGATAGCAGAGGATTACATACGCTTATTGAAATTGATGGCGGGGTAAATAGCGAGAATGCAGTAGAAATCCTGTTAGCCGGAGCGGATGTTTTAGTAGCCGGAAGCGAGATTTTTAAAGCTGAGAATCCATTTGAAAAGATTCATCACTTAAAACATATTCTTGATTAACTTTTTTTGGGAAAGAGAAGAAATAAAAAAGAGGTATAAGTTGTTGATTGTAAGTCTTATACCTCTTTGTAGCGGTAACGGGGATCGAACCCGTGTTTGAGCCGTGAGAGGGCCCTGTCCTAGGCCACTAGACGATACCGCCGATTTTGCGACTGCAAAGGTAAATAAATTTGATTATTTAACCTATTATTCCTCTGCAAAACTAACTTACCTTTGCGCTTTTTTAAAGAAATTCTATGTTATTACGTCAGGAAGCCAAGCAAACAATCAGTTTAGCTATTCCCTTGATTTTTGGAGAAATTGCACAGGAAGTTTTAAAGGTAATTGATACGGCAATGGTGGGAGCGGTAGGTTATAAACAACTTGCTGCAGTGGCATTGATAGGCAGCTTTATGAACATACCTTTTGTCCTTGGTATTGGCATTACACTTGCCGTTTCTCAGATGGTTTCTCTTGCCCATGGAAAGAATGATAAAAAACTGACGAGTCATTATTTTTATAATGGTTTTTGGTTGTGTGCTGGTGCCGGTTTGATTATTTCTTTAGGATTGGAATTGAGTAAAGACGTATTATTTCATTTAGGTCAGGATCCGGAAGTAGTGAAGTTGGGCATCCCGTATTTGCAGTTGATGGCATGGTCTTTATTGCCTATGTTGATGTTTTTTGCACTTAAGCAATTTACCGATGGCTTACAATTCACTAGAGTAGGAATGGTGTTATCTGTGATTGCTTTGCCTCTAAATGCCTTTTTAAATTGGCTGCTTATTTTTGGCCATTGGGGATTCCCGAGGTTGGAAATTATCGGTGCCGGATGGGGAACTTTGATTACACGTATTCTTATTTTTATTGCCTTAGGGATTATTGTATTGCGTCACAGAATCTTTAAACGCTATATTGCTGTTCGATATCATGAATGGTATTTTAATTGGCATACGATAAAGGAATTGTTACATATTGGGATTCCAAGTAGTCTTCAAATAGCTATGGAAGCAGGAGCTTTTGCTGTTTCAGGGATTTTGGTAGGTATGATTGGTGCTGTTGCTTTAGCGGCGCATCAGATTGCTTTGAGTCTGGCGTCTCTGACTTTTGTTATTTCTATCGGACTATCACAAGCGGGTTCTATTAGAACCAGTAATGCTTATGGCGCAAATAACAGGATTAAAATGGGTAGAATAGGGAAGAGCACTTTGCTTACTGCTTTGATTTATGGCGGTTCCTGTGCCTTTTTGTTTATCTTTTTGAGAAATCAAATACCGCTACTTTTTAATGATAATATGGAAGTGCTAACTTTGGCTTCTGCTTTGCTGTTATTTGCAGCCGTCTTCCAGATTTCGGATAGCGTACAGGCTACCAGCGCTGGTCTGCTAAGGGGAATAAAGGATATGAAAATACCTACTGTTTTTATTGGTATTGCTTATTGGGTCATTGGTATTCCGGTTGGTTGTTTGTTGGCTTTTACTTTTGATATGGGAGCTGCAGGTATTTGGATTGGATTGATTTTAGGATTAACAGCTTCTGCAATTTTCTTGAGTAAAAGATTCCTGAAAATGAGTAAGTGAAAATTTTGCTCTCTCGAACTATAAGATATGGAGAAAATGGATAGGATAATAAAAATAGCTTTTAGCTTCTTTTTTATTTACCTTGGTCCGTTTTTTTTAAAAAAAATATAAAGATAAAATACAAAAATAACATAAACTTGCACTTTTATTCAAGGGTTGATATATGTTGAAAATTAAATTGCATCCTTTTGAGATTCCGTTTAAGCACGCCTTTACGATTTCTCGACATTCTAAGACGGTACAGCCTACTCTTATTGTAGAATTAGAGACTGATGGTTATTATGGTTTAGGCGAAACGACAGCCAATACTTATTATAATATGACAGTGCCTCGGCTGATGGAAGATTTAGAACGTATTCGTCCAATATTGGAGAAAATCTCTTTTTCTCATCCTGAAGAATTATGGACCATCTTGTATAAAGAATTAAGGGATAATCTTTTTGCCCTTTGCGCTATCGATATTGCAGCTTGGGATATGTATGCGAAGATGAAAGGAAAGAAACTGTATGAACTTTGGGGATTAAATATTACCAATAATCCTTTGACGGATTATACTATTTGTATTGATACTATTGATAAAATGGTGGCAAAGATGCATGAATTCCCCTGGCCGGT
>Ga0079226_10004817_pt1 | contig 10327 bp, 7 predicted proteins | sample Poulit2014_FD_76345 | JGI IMG/M metagenome (GOLD analysis project Ga0079226, IMG submission 76345) | Agricultural soil microbial communities from Georgia to study Nitrogen management - Poultry litter 2014 | ecosystem: Environmental > Terrestrial > Soil > Agricultural land | place: USA: Georgia... | reverse complement strand
CCGGGATCCATGGAGTGAAACGGCATATAGGAGCCCGTTCGGATAGATATAAGTTGATCCATTTTTATAATGACATCGATGAATGGGAATTATATGATTTGGAACGTGATCCTGACGAGATGACCAATGTGTATAATGATCCTGGATACGCAACGATAAAAGAAGAAATGCATCAGGTCCTGCTGGGACTGGCCCGACAATATGAAGATGAAGAAGGGGCTGTTTTGGCAGAGAAAGGATGGAGGCAGTCAGAATAATTTCATAATTTTTTTCATGAACTCAATCGATGAATCAGGGGATATGATTTCAAATTTTGATCGCCTGCAACAGATAGAAAGCAAGGATTCTCGATGGATCTTGGGGCTGATGTCTGGTACTTCTATGGACGGATTGGATATCGCTTTATGTGAATTCAAAGGAAGCGGAAGAAATACATTATGGCATTTGCATGCTTTCGTCACAATTCCTCATTCCGAAAAATATAAAAGCCGGGTCAGAAACGTATTTGCCAGGGCTGATGCCCGTGCTGAGGATATTCTTGCACTGCACCAGGAGATCGCAGAAGATCATAGTCGAAAGGTGAATGATGTGTTGAAAGGATGGGGAAGGAAGCCGGAAGAAATCGATTTGCTGGCAAGTCATGGGCAGACAGTATTTCATGCACCATCGCATCAGGCCGGCATAAAATATCCGGACAGAAATCTGACCCTGCAATTGGGAGATGGGGATGTGATGGCTGTCAGAACGGGTATTATTACTATATCTGATTTCAGACAAAAACATATTGCCCATGGGGGAGAAGGTGCTCCGCTTGCTCCATATGGTGATATCCTTTTATTTACAGATCAGCAGGAGGATCGGATTTTGATCAATATCGGCGGGATTGCCAATTTTACTTTTTTGCCTTCTTCGGGATCCGCACGTTCTGTCATCTGCTCCGATACCGGCCCCGGCAATACGATCATGGATGCTTTTATGCGATTTCATTATTCAAAACCTTATGACATGGATGCGCAATTGGCGAGAAAAGGGGAGATCCATGAGGAGCTTCTGAATCAGCTGATGAAGCATCCTTTCTTTGAACAGCCCTTGCCCCGAACCACTGGTCCGGAAGTATTTCATCTGGATTATCTGGACCAAGTTATGAATGAGATAAATCTGACTTTACTGGCTCCGGAAAATGTAATGGCCACCTTAAACGCTTTTACCATCCGGTCTATCTTGCATTCGATTCATTCATTTGTTTCGGAAGATACAAGCATTTATATAAGCGGAGGGGGAGCTCATAATCCTTTGCTTTTGCATCGGATGAAAGAAAAATATCCTAAGATCAGGATTGAAGATACCAGTGTGCTGGGCTTGGATCCGGACGCAAAGGAAGCAGTGATTTTTGCTTTGTTGGCGAATGAATGTCTGTATGGGAATCCATCTGCATATCCTTTTATGGGGAAGAATTTTCCTCAGATCTCGATGGGAAAACTCAGTTTCCCCTGATTTTATTCCGAAAGTTCGGAGGCAGAAGTGATGACAGCACCATCCGCCGGGTGTACAGGTAAAAATCGGGGATGAATTCCAAATTTTTGATAATATAACGGTCCGATAAATGATTGGAATTCTTCCAGATTCTTCTCTTCCAATAGATTTATTGTACTCCCTCCAAAGCCACCTCCCATCATTCTGGCGCCTTTTACTATTCCGGATTTGCAGGCATAGTTCACTAAAAAATCCAATTGTGTAATACTGACCCGATATTTTTCACTTAATCCGGCATGGCTGGCGTACATGTATTGGCCAACTTCATTCCAGTCATTGGATTGAAGCGCTTCCACCGTTTTTAAAACTCTTTTGTTTTCTTCCAGTACATATTCTACTTCAACGGTGGAAATATCAGGGAATTGAGTTTTGACTTCTTTCAGATCCTGAAAAGTCATATCGCTCACATATTTGATGTCTCGGAAGGTTCTGGCTTTATTTAAAATATCTTCACAAATCTCCCGCCGATTGTTGTATTCACTGTCTGACAGGTCATGTGAAATCCCTGTATCGATCAAGAGCAAAATATGTTTGGCAAAATCAGTGGCAACAGGAGTGTGGGTAATGGTTTTACAATCGATGAATATAAAATGATTCTTTTGGCCGGCGAGACTCGCATAGGGATCCATGATCCCGACATTGGCACCGATTGCATGTTCGGTAAATTGTGCCAGATCAGCCATCTCTTTTATGGTTCAACCCAGATTCAGATGATGGTTTATCGCAGTGAGAAATCCGACAGAAAGCGCTGCAGAGCTGGACAATCCTCCCCCTGCAGGGATGGTACTATGCAGGGATACTTGAAAAAAAGGAACCTTTATCTTATATTTTTTGTGAATAAGCTGCAACAGTGCCTGCGGATATTTTGCCCAATTATCCGCAGGCAGAGGAGGATCATCCGGATGAAAAGTCTGATAATCGTCCAGATTTTTACTGTAGACTTCAAAAAAATCGGAAGCGGAATGGAAGTTGAATAAAAAGGTGATTCCGCGATCGATGGCTGCAGGCAGCACAAAACCATGATGATAATCAGTATGCTCTCCGATCAGATTGATCCGCCCCGGTGCATGGACAATATATTGAGCTGGTCCGAATAATGTTTGATGATGTTTTTTCAGTGATAAAAAAGTCATAGGGGAATCTTTATTTTTCCGGAGCGATCGGGCGGAGGAGTAGTATCAGATTGATGATCAGGATCAGCAGACCTCCTCCCTCTCTTACCAGCTTCACATGGGGTGTGGAAGCCTGCATAGTAGTTACGATGGAAGGAAAACCCTTCGATGCCCAATCGACGAGCCCGGGGATATAGGTAAAGAGGAGTAATAGGTAAACTCCTAAGATTAAAAAATTTAATTTTCGAAATTGATATTGATTCAGATACAATAAATTCAGAAAAAAGGGAATCAGATAAAGTAAGATCCAAAGAACAGCATCTTCATCATTCAGCTGAAGAGCTGCCGAGAAAAGTTCGATGATACAAAAAACAATAAGTATTCCTCTCATGGAAATAAATTTTGGTAAATTTTATGTATGGAAATTTTCGTTGCCGAACTCCCGAAAGTAAAAAGAAATATACTCAAAATTCCTTTTTAGCTGAAATTTAGCCTCTGTAAAAATAATAAACTGGTCCGGGACATAGATATCATACATCCAGAAAATAAAAAGCATTTTTTTGAAGAGACTAACAATTTTGACACAGAGTTAATAGATTTCTGGTTTTAGCTTTATGGCAAATGTATTTTTAAGGAGGTGAAATGTTTTTCTGTCAGAAAAATGTTGAGGCTGTACTTGAATTTTGATGAGAATGCCGGACGATTTCCGAGACGGGAAGAGTATGGAATTAAAGAAATGAAGGAAGTTGATGGAGTTCTGTAACACAATGTGATATATAGCTTTGGATGATAGATGAAATACAAGATACGTCAGTGGTTATTTCGGGTGAAATAGGTTGGAGGACTACAGGCAGGAAGGAAAATAATGTTAATTTCACAAGTTGAAGGAAATTGTTAAAGGAAAAGTTGACTAAAAGTAAAAATATTGTATATTAGCGGAGATTTTTACTTTCTGTGTTTAGCTTATAACCGAGTTATAATAAGATTTTGTAATGTAACATTTCTGGCTTTATGATAATAAGTATGTATAGGAGCTCTTTCTCTCCCCTAGTTCTTCTCCTGCTTTTAGGAATTTTTTTATTCTCCTCTTGTGAAAAGAAAGAACGCGATTTGAATTTCCCCCTTTCCGCGGATATTTTTTACAGTGATGATGGGTTGCAGGTTGCTTTTACTGCACTGACCCATAGTGCGACTTCTTGGAAGTGGGATTTCGGGGACGGCAATACCAGTACGGAACAGAATCCCGTTCACGTATTTGATGAAGGAGGATATTATTTGGTGACTTTGACTGCAACGGACGGAGCGGGAAATTCTGTGGCTGACGAGGTGACTGTCGCAATTGATTTACCACCGTTTGCAATGTTGACTGGGGATCATACGAAAGAGGGGTACGCGGGAAAAACCTGGAGGATGTCAAGAGCACACTCTTCGAATGATATATTGGCTTATTCCGATGCGGATCTGTCATTGTTTGACAAAAGTATTCCGAACTTGCCGGCCGGAGCTTTTGATCTGTATCTCAGCCTGTCGGAAGCATATGATGGAGAATACACCTTTTATAATGACGGCACTTTTCGCCATGATGTGGTTGATGAGACGGCTTTCGGCGGGATTGTATATGCATCAGTTCTGGCTCAATTAGGGGCTGCTACTATCAAAAAAACGGGAGGGAAAGCTGCTTTGGGTCAGGATGCTTTTGCATTGACCTCCTTTGAGCCGGCAGACGACGCCACTTTTGTGTTTGAAGAAAACGAAGATTTTTTGATGCCGTCTGCATTTGGCGACCAGGCAATTCCTCCGGGAATACCGGCGACCTTGTATCCCGGAGTGATGACCCTTGATTTTCCCGGTTCTTCTGAGTTTATCGGTGTGCGTGATTTTCATCAAAAAGCGATCGTACAACATATTTCGAACAACTCAATGCGACTGGTTTTATTTTTGACCCTGGATCCTGCCGCTATCGTGAGTCAAGATCCTCTGATCGCATTAAGTACCAACGCTGTAGTTCTTACTTTTACTGCAGTCAATTAACTTGAACAAAATCTTCATTATGAAACATCCATATACTCAGAAATTAGATATGAAATATCTTTTCTATATTTTTCTTCCCCTGTTGCTTTTGGGCGCCGGGGAAATGTTTGCGGCGACAGATTCTTTTACAGATGAAGAATTGACCCTTGCCGTAAGCGGTACTGTGATATCCTCCGGTACCGGGGAGACATTGCCGGGCGTGACGATTCAAGTCAAAGGTACTACACAGGGAACCGTGACAGGTTTTGACGGGGAATATGAAATAGAGGTCGAACCGGATGCGATTTTAGTGTTTTCTTACATAGGATATGCTACCCAGGAAATTGCCGTCAATAATCGGACCACCATCGATGTGATCATGGAAGAGAGTGCTGCGGCCTTGGACGAAGTCGTAGTAACCGCTCTCGGGATCAAACGACAGGAGAAGTCTCTTGGATATTCCGTTGAGCGAATCGGAGGTGATGATGTACAGCGGGTGGCACAGGAAAATGTGCTGAATGCATTGGCTGGAAAAGTGGCCGGTGTATCGATCAGTAATACGGGAGGAGCCGGTTCTTCTGTGAACATGGTGATCAGGGGTGCCACTTCTTTGAGTACAGATAATCAGCCTTTGTTTGTGATCGACGGGGTTCCTATGACGAGCGGCTTGAACAATACAGGAGGATTCGGGGAAGATAACCGGGTCGATTATGGAAACGCGATTGCGGATCTGAATCCGGATGATATTGAAGATATTTCTATATTGAAAGGACCCAGTGCGGCAGCATTGTATGGTACGAGGGCTGGTAATGGGGTGGTACTCGTGACTACTAAAAAAGCAGTAGCCGGACAGCCTATGAAAGTGTCGATTTCATCCAATACAGTCTTTGATATTCCTTCACGATTCCTCAATACCCAATATCAATTTGCCAACGGTCGGTTTTCATATCGGCCTGAAGAAGGAGGAAGTAAAGTTCTGCCTCCTATCGACTATGGTGAAAGAGTAGGAGCAGGTCCCGAGAATGATATGGGATATTGGGCGGTACAGTGGAATGCTCCTCTGGATGCCAATGGGGTGCCCATTCCTACAGAATTGAGATCCTATCCGAATAATGTTCGGAATTTTTTGAATGATTATGCATTGACCACGACCAATACGGCTACGATTTCCAATAGTAATCCTTATCTCAATTACCGTCTTGGATTTACGAATATGACTCATGACGGATTGATTCCCAACTCGGATCTGAATAGAAACAATCTAAGCTTGGCAGCATCCTCCAATCTCCATGATAAGCTTACGATCAGTACCAACATCAACTATACAAACAGTTTTGCTGATAATCGTCCGGCTTCCAACCGTGGAACGAATCCTTTGGAATGGGCTTACAATCAGCCGAGTAATTTGGATATACGGGATTTGAAGGATTACCGGCAAGGGGGAGAAGTGCTCAGACCATCAGATAAATTTGAGAATCCTTATTTCCTTGCACATGAGGTGAACAATAGTTTTGACCGTCATCGGATATATGGTAATGTGGCTGCAACCTGGAATATCAGTCCTTCTTTTGAATTGATGGGGCGTTATTCTTTGAATCGAAGAGATGAGATCAGAGAATCCAAAATCGGTGTCGGCTATTCCAACGAACCTAATAATGGTAGTTATGGAATTTGGAACAGCAGCAGTATGGAGAGAAATATTGATTTTTTGGGTACTTATGCCAAAGATTGGAACATGGTGACTCTGTCCGCATCGGCCGGAGCCAACTTTCTTTATTCCAAAGCAGCAAGTGCGAGTACTTCCGCCAAGCCGGGTACCGGATTGGTAGTTCCTAATGTTTTTACCGTAAATAATATTCAATCGGGTTCTTTGAATTATAGCAATTCACGAAATCAGAGAGCGATACATAGTGTATATGGAATGGCTACTGTCGGACTGGGCGGGATGGCTTATTTGGATTTGACAGCCCGGAATGACTGGTCCAGTACTTTACCGGCAGCCAATCGATCTTATTTTTATCCTTCTGCTTCCCTCAGTGTCTTGATCGATCAAATAGTGAATTTAGGACGAAACATGGACATGCTTAAGATAAGAGGAGGAGTGGCACAGGTCGGAAATGATACCAGCCCTTACCGCTTATTGGCTACTTATGGAAATTCCGGCCAATGGGGAGAGGCGATTCGATTGAATAAATCGGGAGGTTTATTGAGTCCCAATCTCCTTCCGGAAGAAGCTACTTCTACAGAGTTTGGTTTGGATCTGATTATGTTTGCGAATCGATTGCGTTTTGAGGGAACAGTATACAATGTGGACAATCGAAATCAGATCATCAGCGTACCCTTGGCTTCTTCGACCGGATTTGGAAGCATCCAGATTAACAGCGGATTGCTGCAAAGTAAAGGAGTCGAACTCTTGCTTGGATTTTCACCTGTTAAAAACACAGATTGGCAGTGGGATCTGGATTTTAATTTTACAAAGAATGATACCCGGGTCATGGAATTGGCTGATGAAGTTGATTTTATCGAGTTCTGGAGCGAGGGGCGGGTGAAGAATATCGCCTACACCAAAAGTGATGTTTTAGGTCAGGATGGACGTGTAGGTAATTTGTATGCACGTAAGATCAGACGAGTGACGGACGCAACTTCTCCTTATTTTGGATATCCGCATCTGAAGGATGATTTGTCCGAAGCCGAACCGGTCATGGAAGAAGATTATAGTCTTGTCGGTAATTATAATCCTGATTTTATATTAGGATTGCAGTCGGCATTAAGGTATAAGAATTTCAGTCTGAATATGACTTTCGACTGGCGGTCCGGCGGTCAGTATGTTTCACAGACGATGCGATATATGTCAGAAGCTTTGATGACACAGACCTGGTTGGATCAACTGGTTCATCCCGGAGATTTGGGGGGAGGACCAAGTAAAGAATTGAAGGAATGGGTGTTGGCTAATGCAGATAAACTTATTTTTTCTGAAAATGCTCATCCTATCGGCGGGCCTACTCCTGACTATGGCGGATTCTATGAAAATGTAGTGGTTCCTATGTATGACGGCGTTTTTTATCCCGGCGTGTTGGGTAAGTATGATGAGAACGGCAAGTTTTTAGTAGAATCTGAAAACCTGGGAGATGAAGGCACTGCATTTTATCCTTATGTGCTGAGCTATCCTTGGGATATCGGTACTGCCAATATGTTCGATGCCGACTTTATCAAGTTGAGAGAGATTTCATTAAATTATAGATTTCCGGATCGGATGACGGAGAAGTTGCGGATAGAAAATCTAAATCTTTCTGTTTACAGCAGGAATATCATGTTGTGGACGAAGGATTCTCCATTGGGTGTAGATCCTGAAAGAGCCTATCAGCCTGAAAGCAGCGGGCGAATCAGTCAGGGAGTGGAGCGGTATAATGTGGAGCCGTGGATAGTGCCGGTGGGAATCAAATTAAGCTTTCAATTTTAAATGAAAAAAGTCAGAATCATGAAATCAATAAATATATTTTGGGCGTGGATTTTTGCAGCAATACTGATATTCGGAGTGTCTTGTGAAGATCTGGACGAATTGAATATCAATCCAAACGGGGTGGCTCCTGAGACGGCGGATCTCAATCTTTTACTGCCTACGGTGATTACCGGGCTGGGGCAAAACATTGTCGACCTGGGATTTGGAGATATCGCCGGAGTGATGCAACACACTCAAAAAGATGGTTGGACCGGTGGTCATAACCGGTATGACTGGAATGATCAGGGGCATAACTGGTCGGGATGGTATGGAATAGCCCGGAATAATGAAGAATTTTATCGAAAGGCTGTGGAGCAGGAGCTGGAATTTCATCAGGGAGTCGGATTGGTTTTAAAAGCCTATACCTTTGGGATGATTACAGATTTATGGGGACCGGCTCCATTTGAAGAGGCACTGAAAGCTGAAGAGAGTTCAGATTTTTTCAAACCGAAATATGCCCGTCAAAAAGATATTTATGAATCGATCCTCACTGATTTGGAGGAAGCGAATTCTTTATTATCAAAACCAGCCTCTGAGTACCGGAATATTGACTCTAAACAAGATGTGCTTTTTAACGGGAATGTTTCAAAATGGCAGAAATTTGCTAATTCCCTGGCATTGCGATATTACATGCGTCTTTCGGAGAAAGAATCTTCATTCGCTCAGAGCGGAATTCAGAAAATCGCGTCTGATCCGGGGAAATATCCTCTGATTTTGTCCGCATCTGATGATGCCAATGTAAGCTATATCGGAACTTCACCGGCGGATTCGTGGCCTACTACCACAGAATTTGAGAATGACCCGAGTGGTGATTATATGCGGTTGAAGATGGCTGCTACTCTGGTAGAAAAAATGCAGGAATTCCAGGATCCGAGACTGGGTGTCTGGGCGAACAAAGTAGCTATACCCCTCCGAATAGTAGAAGGAACAGGTGTGGATCGTATTGTGGATGGTGTGCGGGAAGTATCTCAGGATGTGGTGGACAAGTTTGAACAATCAGAAGCCAATAAAGAAAATAATGTCAAGATCAACACTGATCCGGAATATGTGGGTTTACCGACTTCTATTTCGACGGCCCAACTTTATAATATGACTCCGGATGTAGGACAAGGTACATTTAATCCGCACGTGTCTCAGCTGGCGGATATGTACAAGCAAAGTTCCGGACCACTATTATTGATGCGTTTGATGTCTGCTTCAGAAGTCCATTTGATTTTGGCGGAAGCAGCTTTGAAAGGATGGATTTCAGCAGATCCTGAGGATGAATATGCAGCTGGTATTTTGGAATCTTTCAAAGCTTGGAGAGTGGAGGATCAGTTTCCGGGATATCTTGACAATGCTCCTTTTGATGGTTTGGAGAGCATCATTACACAAAAATGGATCGGCAGCTGGAGTGCGGCAGCGGAAGCATGGTTTGATTACCGCCGAACCGGCCTTCCCGATCTGAAAGCAGGACCCAATGCTAACAGAGATGCACTTCCCCTGAGATTTTATTATAATTTTGATAATGAATTGTCTAAGAATAAAACCAATTCTGACGAGGCACTCAAATGGCTGGAACCTACGCAATATGTGGGTAGTGACCCCAATAATAATAGCGCTTGGTCCAAGATGTGGTTGTTGCAAGGAACCGGAAAGCCTTATTAACGGATGATTTTCATTGGCTGAAAATGAAAAAAGGAGATGTCTTGAAGAAGGGCATCTCCTTTTTGCTTATCCGGGGATTATTCATGAAGTGAAATGACAAATGATCTTCTGGTGCTCCCAGCAATAAAAGAAACTGGAATTTATTGTGGTGAATACAGACTATTGCAAGAAAACGTTAAGTTTACATGGTGCTTTTTTGTAGTTTGAGGTATACGTATGGTATATGACGTATTGGGCGGGCGGCCTGGAAAAAATGTGTGGGTGCGAGATTTGATGATTGGTGGATGGTGGATGGATGTTCTGATTGTTTTTCAAAAGATCAGGATTGTGTTTGCGAATGAAGAGTGATATCCGATACCGCATCAGTAAATTTTTTTATTGTTGATCTGCCATTTATTTCCTTCAGCTGCCGTCTTTGTTCAACCTTCAGTTTTATCTTTTTACAAGAAACTGAAATATTTCTTCTGCTAAATTTTCAAAGAAGTCGCTTCCGTCTGTTGCATTTCCATATGAATAAAGCCGGCTT
>Ga0079226_10004816_pt1 | contig 10327 bp, 8 predicted proteins | sample Poulit2014_FD_76345 | JGI IMG/M metagenome (GOLD analysis project Ga0079226, IMG submission 76345) | Agricultural soil microbial communities from Georgia to study Nitrogen management - Poultry litter 2014 | ecosystem: Environmental > Terrestrial > Soil > Agricultural land | place: USA: Georgia... | reverse complement strand
CCCGAAGGAGATCAGTCTGCTTCCCGCGCTCGACTTGCATGTATTAGGCACGCCGCCAGCGTTCGTCCTGAGCCAAGATCAAACTCTCCATAATAGACTTGTCTTTAACGAGTCGCTAGACGACATTAAAGACTTAGTCGCATTTGTGCAAACACATATTAAAATGTGTTTGCCATAAAAGATGATGTTAAACACATCATATTATAGAAGCGAATCGAAATCCGCTAAAAGTTTAGTTTAAAATGTCCTATTATAACGAAGAACATTTCTTAGCTTCATATTCATTCAAATTGATTTTGAGGTTTTAAAACATTACGTTTTAATCACTCGCACATATTGGTTGTTCATGTTCAATTTTCAAAGAGCAATTGTCCTCTAAATGAGTTGACCTAAATTATATTAACATTATGTTTTTGAAAAGTCAACTGTTTGACCGAGGAACTTTATTATAAAACATTTATAACTTTTTGTCAAACACTAAATGTTGAAGTTTGTCGATACAGCATAAATGTTTCGTCAGCAGAAATAATAATACTATAAATTCTACTTCATGTAAAGTGTTATCCTCAATAAATAACTTTCCAATTACATCCATGTTCACTTACTAAAAATCAAGATTGCTAACTGCCATTATTATAATGATGGCAGCGAATTTAAATTATATAACATTATATCCTACATGTAAACTGTTTTGTATATATTTTTTATTTACAGTTTAAAGTTCATTGGACTCATCTCGGACAAAAACCAACTTCGCTTTCTGACCGAGACGATCAAATAAAAGTTTAGCAACAGGGCGTTATGTTTTAACTTGTACTCGCCAATGGATGGACTGTCGGGCATCGATTTTAAACTGAGGTCAAATACTTAATTCAGTTTACTTGAATGGCTTTCATCAAATTCGGACGTTTCATAAGCAACATTCATTACGAAAGTTGTTGAGCCAATGTATGATCAATTCGAACCCATACGAACTTGCCTCAATTAGTGTTTATTAATACATTAGATTTCTTCTTAAATGCATTTTAGTAAATTATTATACTTCACTTTTTTGTTATATATAAAGGAAGCTTAAATAATTAGGTTAGAAATTTACGTATTTAAATCAGATTTTCATTGTTTCAATTACATACGATAACTGCATTTAAAACAGGTTTATTCAGTTTATTCAGCGATTATTTTAGTTATAAAGAAATTTTTGTTATGAATGAATTGTCCTTGCTGAATAGTTACTATGCTCGCTCCTAAGATGTGTATACTTACACGAGCAGTAATATTTCACTGTTATTCATATCTCTTACAATGTAAGCATCCCCGATTTTCTTTACTTCTTTATTCATTTGTTGCAAACTAGCTAAGATTTGATCTCGTACGCTGACAGAATCATAAACGATTGAATAAGATTTCATACCAACATTATTGTCTTTCGGTGCTTTAGCATCGATGCCATTCCAAATGTTAAACGCAATATGATGATGGTACTTTCCTGCTGACATAAAAACTGCCCCATGAAATTCATTAACGACAGAAAAACCTATTGCTTCAAAAAACATTTTACTTTCGTCTAAATTATTTACGTGTAAATGGAGATGACCTAATACTGTTTCAGAGGACATGAATTCCCAATCCTTTGTTTTTTCGGTCAATAAATCCGACTCATTTAATCTTTCTGTTTCCATTGTTACTCGCTCATGCACCCAATCCCAAGAGTCTCTGGGACGGTCGCAATACACTTCAATTCCATTACCATCAGGATCATTTAAATATATCGCTTCACTTACATGGTGATCTGATGCACCAAAAGGTATTCTATGGTCAAGTAAATGTTGTAAAAACTGAGCCAAATCATCACGTGACGGTAATAATAATGCAAAATGGTATAGACCCGTCGTTTTGTTAGGGTTTTTCTCAGGATTATCTAGTGAAATTAATGTTATTAACGGTGATCTTCCATCGACTGTTAAGTGAACTTTCGTTTTGGTTTGCTCTAATACTTTCAATCCTAATATTTCTTTATAAAAGGTTAACGAACGATTAACATCAGTTACCTTGATTGCTACATGATTGATGTGTGTATTTGGTTTTCCATGAAATAAACTCATTTTCGAACCTCCATTTTATCTAGACTGCTAGCGACACGTTTTATTTATCGTAAATAACTAATGATTAACTAACTAGCCCTGACATCAGTTATGTTTAAAATAATTAGTACCTACTAAAAAGTCATCTCAATATGATTATACCATTTATTAATGTTTATTTTTCCTTATCATGTTAAACTTAAATTAATTGAACATTTTGCTTAACATTTAAATAAAAAAAGGAGTTTGACCGTTGATTGAAATTCTAGTCGATGGAGCATCCAAGGGCAATCCGGGTATTAGTGGTGCTGGCATCGTTATTAAAAAAGATAATCACATACATGAATATTCCATTCCGCTTGGTGTCATATCTAATCACGAAGCGGAGTTTTTAGCTGTAATAAAAGCATTAGAAATATGTCAGGAAAAATACCCTAATAATATGTTAGCATTCCAAACAGACTCTCAAATTGTTGTCGATGCGATTGAAAAAGATTATGTTAAAAATCCAGTTTTCAAACCGCTTTTAACGGAAATTACCAGCCTTAAAGAGTCATTTTCTCTATTTTTTATTAAATGGATTCCAAGCAATCAAAATAAACATGCGGATCGATTAGCACGAGCAGCAATCCAAACACAAACAAATTTATGATTGCGAAACTCTAACAGGAAAAATAATTTCATAGTAATTTTAATAGACGAACCTCGTTTCCTTAAAACCCGGCTTTTTACTTTTGTGCAAAACAAACTATTACCCGGGAAATAATTAAAGCTGCTTTATTATAATAAAAAGGGTAAATAATTCCTGAGTACTCCATCAAAAAAAACACAACTATAGGTTCATTGTTGTTATCCATTCAATAACTTATCGGCTATTATAATGTGACCTTATAAATTTTAGTATCGTTGGTGATATGATGAGTAAATGGTTTTACATAAATATCGTTATTTTTATATTTATTGTCTGGAAGGTCAGTACAGGACAAATCGTTCTCCATACAATATTTGGTGGATTAGGTGCTATGTTCATTTTATACAACTGGACACGTCATGCTGTTTTTTCCACTATTCGTTCAAATATTAGTAGAGCACGTAAAATAAAATTTGCTACGGTCTCAAAAAAGTTATTACCATTCCATAAATGGACGGGCACAACAGCACTTGTTATGATACTATTGCATGCCTCATTTGTTTTACACTACTTTCCTTTCCAAATAAACAATATGAAAATGATTAGCGGATTAATCGAATTATTAGCGTTAATCGGTGTCGTTTTATTCGGTTGGCTACGTCATTTCAGGACGACCGTTGCAAGGAGATATATTCACTGGACCTTTGCTTATATCGTTATTATATGCGCAGTTATTCATTTGTTTTTTTAATTTAAGTTTTAACCTTTGGATCATTTTGCGGATGCAACTAAATCAAGGTCATTCGACTAATATACCGCTGAATCGCCACTTTATGTCGAATATTTAGAATATTTATTGATTTTTGACAAACAGTGTTACATATATACTTTTTGTTTGTTATGATAATAATAAGATTCATTTTATTCGAAAGGGGAATGTTTGATGGAACAACCGTTTAAAAGAGATGTTATTCGTAATGAGATTAATCAGTTAGAAGGACGAGTATTAAGCTTTTATTTAAACACAGATCCAACAAGCGAAGAGTGGAAAATCCGTTTAAAAAATGGTTTGAAACGAACGGAAGAATACCATAAAATTTCGAATCCTGATGAAGCAAGAGCACTAACAAACATTATAAAACAAATAAACGTGAAAGTTCGTGATATTCAACGTAACTTAGCGACAAGTCTTATTTGCTTCGCCTCTAAAGATGAAGTTTTACTTTACCCTTTTCATTTCCCAGTAGAAAATGATTTCATTTGGAAAGATGAAGCTGCGACGGAACAATTAGAAGAATTGTTTGAAAAATATTTGCGTACTGGCGTTATTTTGTTACAGGCGAATAGTGTCACGTTAATTACATCGTCATTAGGCCAGTTAGAAGATGAAGTTCATTATGAAATTGATTTCAGTACGGAAGATTGGACACAATATAAAGGCCTTGCTTATGGTGGCATTATTTCAAGCAGTGCCAATCATCGCCATAAGTTCGAAAGACGCATGCGCGAAAATCAGGCTCGTTGGTATAAAAGCATTACGCCGACGGTACGGAATTACGCAAAAGAAAAAGGTTGGAAATCCATTTACTTAGTTGGTCCAACTACCTTAACAGAGGCTTTGCGTAAACAGTTAAATCAAAAAATTACGGCTGAAATTAATCGTAATTTTGCAAGTAAATCTTCGCAACAAGTATTGCAAAGGACTGTGTTTGCACCAAAGGATGAATAATTTAACGTTTTCTAAATAAACAAAACCCCAATATAGCTTTTTCGGGATTATTGATCTAAATATTATTACAATTACCTGATCAATTACTTCCCAAGCTGTATTGGGGTTATTTAATGTATGAAATTGAATATTCAATTACTTGTCTTAAAACACTTGCTATTGTCCATCAACATCAAAGGAAGTTGCAACGTCTACTACTACTCCTTTGTGACTTTTCACGCTCAGGCGCGGGTGTCGCGATAACCGGATATTTATTCTGAAATTTTCACAGCATAATCGGCTAATAATCTAGCACCGAATCCTGTTGCGGAATTACGATAGTAGCCTTCTTCTTTACTTTCCATTACCCCTGCCATATCGACATGTATCCATTTACTCGGATCATTAACAAATCGGCGTAAAAAGAGCGCTGCTGTAATCGCACCGGCAGAACTTTGATTACTAATATTACTGAAATCAGCGTAATCACTTTTTAATGTTTTATCATAATCTTCAATAAGCGGCATCGGCCAGACAAAATCACCATTTTCATTACCGACATCCTTCATCATTCCCATTAATGACTCATCGCCAAAAATACCGCCCATCTTTGGTCCAAGTGCAAAAGCGATTGCTCCTGTCAATGTCGCAATGTTAACAACATAATCTGCATTAAGTTCATCCGCTCGTAATAAACCATCAGCTAAAATTAAGCGGCCCTCTGCATCGGTGTTCCCAATTTGCACCGTATGGCCGTTTTTGTATGTAATAATATCTCCTGGTAAAAGCGAATGTCGATCAGGCATATTTTCAACCGTTTGAATTAGTCCAACAACATTTACGTTTGCCTTCATATCCGCAAGTAACTTAACTGCACCAGCAACGGCTGCTGCGCCCCCCATATCCATTCGCATATCACTTAGATTACGGCCGCTTTTTAGGCTGATTCCACCTGTGTCAAATGTTACCCCTTTTCCTACTAGAGCAACGAGTGGTTTTGAGGCATCCCCTTCATAATGTAATTCGATAAAAGCCGGGTCGAATTTACTTCCACGATTCACCGCGAGGAGCCCGTTCATTTCCATTTTTTCTAATGCTGTTTTATCATGAACGATGACCTCAACATCAGTATTAGCAAATGTATCTTGTAACACTTCAGGAAAAGTCTCAGGGTTTAATGTGCTTGGGATTTCGTTCATTAAATCACGAGAAAACGCCGTAGCTTCTGCACGAGCTATTCCTTCTGATACTTCACGTTCGCGAATTGCCCCTTGCTTTACTTTTAATTCAACATGGTCATTTGCTTTTTTAGACTTATACGTTTGAAACTCATAACTACCTAAATGCCAACCTTCTACAAATGCCGTGATTACTCGTTTATCCTCTAATTGAGAAAACGCATTAGTGAATTCTTTATCATCAACTAGTGCTTTGATTATTTTCTTCCTTTTTAAATCGCGCGCAATATTTCCTGCAATCATACGAACTTTTTCATACGTTTGTTCTTTAGCTTTAATTTCTTTTACGATAACGTGTAATTCATTATGGTGAAATATAGTTACGTAATCACCTGTTTGATTCGCAACATACTCTCTAATATTTTCATCCGTGTTATGAAACAATATCTTCGCTTCTCTACTCATGTCCATCCCCCTTAAATTTAAAACATCATGTAAAGTATCTCGTACTCATTTACTTTTAGCAATCGAAAAGAATTAAAACATATTTATGTTTGCAAGTCCATATAAAATTCAAAAATACCAAAGCAATTTTAAAACCGCATCCGGATTGTGAACCCAAAAATGAATAGTAAATCCGTTAAACGCAGTTTTAAAATTAATTAACTTGATTTCGCAATTGCAAACTGACTTTCATATAATGTATAATATTTACCTTTTTGCTGTAACAATTCGTCATGTTTACCTGTTTCAACAACCGCACCATCTTCCATTACCAAAATCATATCGGCATTTTGGATAGTTGATAAACGATGCGCGATAACAAAGCTCGTTCTACCTTTCATTAATTCATTCATCGCTCGTTGAATATGGATTTCGGTTCGTGTATCGACACTCGAAGTCGCCTCGTCTAATATTAATATTGGTGCATCACTAATCATAGCCCGTGCGATGGCTAACAATTGTTTTTGTCCAGCCGAGATATTGGAAACTTCCTCATTCAGTATCGTGTCGTATCCATCCGGTAATGTTTGGATGAAATGATGTGCATACGCTGTTTTGGCCGCTTTATACACTTCATCTTCTATCGCTTCCTGCTTTCCATAAGCAATATTTTCTTTAATAGTTCCTCTAAATAACCACGTATCTTGTAAAACGACACCAAATAAACTCCGTAAATAATTCCGGTCCATCTCGGCAATATTAACTTCATCAATTAGTATTTTCCCATTATTTAATTCATAAAACCTCATTAATAAATTTACTAACGTCGTTTTACCAGCACCCGTTGGCCCAACTATCGCTACTGTTTGACCACTTTGAACATCGATCTGAACGTCCTCCATTAATAATTTATCACCATATCCGAATGATACGTGTTGAAACTGTACATTACCTTGAATGTTTGGAATCGTTTTAGTCGTTTCACTGACACGTTCTTCTTCCTCATCTAATAACTCAAATACACGTTCGGCGGCCGCAATGGTTGACTGAATTATATTAGCGATATTTGCCGTTTGGGAAATAGGTTGAGAAAATTGTTTCGTATACGTTATAAACGCTTGAATATCACCAATTGTAATCGTACGATTAATGACAAATATTCCACCTACAATACTAATAATCACGTAACTGACATTCCCGATAAACCCCATCAACGGCATCATAATTCCTGAAATAAATTGTGCCCTTCTTCCAACGTTATATAATTCTCCATTCATCCGCTTAAATTCGGAAATCGATTTTTTTTCGCGCCCATATGCTTTGACAACAACATTACCCGTGTACATTTCCTCTACATGGCCATTGAGCGCACCGAGCGTTTTCTGTTGTTGTGCGAAATAGCGGTGTGATCGTTTTAATAATGGACGTATAATAAAAAATGATAACGGAATACTGACAACTGCAATTAACGTTAACGTTGGGCTGATAACCAACATCATGATCGTTATTCCAATCAATGTGATGAATGACGTAATAAATTGGGTTATACTTTGTTGCAATGTCGTCGCAATTGTATCGATATCATTCGTTACACGGCTTAAAATATCTCCGTAAGGTCGTTCGTCAAAATAACGAATCGGTAACCGATTTAATTTACTAAACACCGCTTCACGTAAATCAAAGACCGTCTCTTGGGCAACTTTCGCCATCGTAAACTGTTGTAAAAATTGAAACAAACTACTTACTAGGTAAAGTCCACCTAATAAAGCAAGCAGTTGAGCAACCTGTGTAAAATCAATTTGCGACTCACCTGCGCCGCTAATACTCTCATAAGCCCCCTCGAATAGTACAGTGATCGTCATCCCCATTACCTTTGGACCAAACACAGCAAATACTGTCGCAATAATGGCGGTAAATAAAACGAATATGAGCGCTAATGTACGAGGTTTTAAATACGCTAATAAACGAGTCAACGTCGCTTTAAAGTGTTTTGGTTTTTCTAAACCAACAAACATTCCTCCGTGCCCACGCATGCCACCTGATGGGCCAAGACTACTTTGACGACGGGATGCCTGTTGTTTTGGTTGTTCATCATTTCGTTGATTAGTCATGCGCTTGCTCCCTCCCCATTTTGGGATGCAACAATTTCTTGATACACTTTCGACGTTTTTATCAATTCATCATGTGATCCTTTTCCAACCATTTCCCCTTGATCTAAAACGATAATTTGATCCGCTTCTTTGACAGAACTAATACGTTGGGCAACGACAATGACAGCAGCATTTTTCGTCACATTTGCTAATGCACTTTGTAATTTCCGGTCGGTTTCATAATCTAAAGCCGAAAAACTGTCATCGAAAATGTAAATTGATGGATTTCGCACAATTGCCCTCGCAATAGATAGCCTTTGTCTTTGACCACCCGATAAATTAGCTCCACCTTGTTCAATATACGTATCATACCCATCGGGCAATTTCATTATAAAATCATCCGCTTGTGCAACCTTAGCAGCTTGAACAATCTCTTCTTCGGTCGCTAACTCGTTTCCATAACGCAAATTATCGCGAACTGTACCGGAGAACAATAGAGCGCGTTGAGGTACATACCCTATTACTTGTCGCAATATCTCTTCATCGTATTCAATCAGCGGCGTGTCATTAATATAAATTTGGCCACTCGTCGGCTCATAAAATCGTGGTAGTAATTGAATTAAAGTTGTTTTTCCTGAACCCGTACCTCCAATAATTGCTGTTGTTTCCCCTGGTTTAGCCGTGAAGTTAATGCCGGATAACGCTAGTCGATCTGCCTCAGGATACGAAAACTGTACATCTCGAAACATCACTTGTAATCGTTCCTGATTAATCTTTTTGTCACCAGAACTTTTTTCTCCTGGGGTTAAATCTAATACCTCTTTAATTCGATTCGCTGAAACAGACGCACGAGGTATAATGACAAACATCATTGACGTCATCATTAAGGCCATTAAAATCAGCATGACGTATTGAATAAAAGCCATTAAATCCCCAATTTGCATCATTCCATTTTCAATTCGAATTCCTCCGAACCAAATAATTAATACGATAGTTACATTCATCAACAACATCATAAGGGGCATCATAAACGCCATTAATCTATTCACTTTAATTGAAACGTTCGTTAAATTAGCATTTGCCTGCTTCAATCGTTTTCGCTCATCAAACTGTTTGGTAAACGAACGAATTACATGAACTCCTGTTAAATTTTCACGTAAAACAATGTTTAGTCGATCAAGCCGTTTTTGCACCGCTTTAAATAATGGGTATCCTTTTTTCATTAATAGAAACACTGTCACAACGATTACCGGCATGACAAATAAAATGACGAGGGAAAGTTTAATATCCTTAATAAACGCCATAGCGATTCCGCCAATAAGCATAAATGGAGCCGTTAAAAACATTCGCAAAAACATAACGAGCGCTTGTTGAATTTGTGTGATATCGTTAGTCGTCCGTGTGATTAACGAAGCAGTACCGATAGAGTCGATATCGTGTATGGAAAAATAAGTAACTTTACTGAACAAATCCTCACGAATATCCCTTCCAACACTCATCGCAACCTTAGATGCATAAAAACTAACGACAATTGACATCACAACCCCAAGAGCTGCGACCGCTAGCATTACCAAACCTATTTTCCAAATATACGATATATTACCGACAACGACACCTTCATCCACTATTTTCCCCATTAATGTCGGCAAAAACAGTTGTGTCAACGTTTGTATAAAAATAAATAAAAACAATGATAAAATAAACCATTTATATGTAAACGTGTAACGAATAACTTCTCGCACCATCTCACCTACTTTATTAATTCGTATGAACCAATTTGAACAGTACCATTTTTTCATAAAAAACTTTAACGCGACTTAAACTTCCTCTTATCATAGCATAATTTATAGACAAGAAGAAAAACTGTATGATCGTGCGAAACCATTAATTTATTTTTATTTAATGAGGGGTGGAGCGTTCTAGTGCTACTCCTTGATGCGTTTTCTCGCTGGGGCGCGGGAGTAGAGCGGTCTACTGCTACTCCTCGGAGCTTTTTCATGCCGAGGCGCGGGAGTAGAGACGGCTACTGCTACTCCTTGGAGCTTTTTCATGCTGAGGCGCGGGAGTAGAGACGGCTACTGATACTCCTCGGGGCTTTTTCATGCCGAGGCGCGGGAGTAGAGCGGTCTACTGATACTCCTTGATGCGTTTTCTCGCTGGGGCGCGGGAGTAGAGCAGTCTACCGCTACTCCTTG
>Ga0079226_10004815_pt1 | contig 10329 bp, 5 predicted proteins | sample Poulit2014_FD_76345 | JGI IMG/M metagenome (GOLD analysis project Ga0079226, IMG submission 76345) | Agricultural soil microbial communities from Georgia to study Nitrogen management - Poultry litter 2014 | ecosystem: Environmental > Terrestrial > Soil > Agricultural land | place: USA: Georgia... | reverse complement strand
CGCGAAGCTGCGAGACCGCGGTGTCGATGTCACTCTGACAGTGCTGGGAGAAGGACCTGCGCGACCGAAGCTGGAACGGCTCATCAACGCGCTCGACGTCGGAGACCGCGTTGAACTGCCGGGGTACGTAGACGATGTGCCTGACAGGTTGAAGTCTGCCTCATTCTCCATGCTCACGAGCACTAGCGAGGGCCTGCCGCTGTCAATGATGGAATCCATGGGTGCCGGATGCGTCCCCATCGTCTACGACATCACCTACGGCCCGCGGGATCTAATCGAAAACGGCCGCAACGGCTTCATCACACCGTGGAGCGACATCGACGCTCTGGCAGACCAGATCGAAGACTTCCTCTCATTGGATGCGAACGCCGTCGATAATATGCGCCAGGAAGCACGGAGAACCGTCGAGCGTTACCTTCCCGAAGCCGGATACCGGCGCTGGCAGGAGGCGCTGGAGGAACTGACGGTAGCGGATATGTCCGATGAGCTGGAAACGGAATCGGTCCCACCGATCGAAGTCAAGAAGCTCACGTGTGAGGCGACACCTCATGGCTGTCGCATCTGGATCGAACTCGACCAGATTCCTCCTGCGACCGCAGAGAGCCTGCAACTGGTCGTTGCGGGACGGAAACTCAGCACCTTTTTCGTCAGCAGCAGTGCTCAGGTCTCAAGGCGCAGATTCGGCCACAGAATCGTCCTTGCATTCGATGTGCACTATGCGGGCTTCTCAGAGTCTCCGGACGAGACTTTCGATGTGTATCTGCGCAGAGCCCATGACCTGTGGACGGCGAAACGGCGAATCCAAACACCGAGGCGGTTCCGCGCTGTGCAGGCAGGGAGCAGGGAATGGTATTCGACGAAGCACGGGAACCTTTCGGTTCGTACGTCTTCATAGGCCGGGCGGGCTTGGAGCCGAGAAACTACTCGTCGCTCGACTCGGCATTCGTGCTGTCTGAGTGGAACTTCTTCAGCTCGACGGCGCGATCGGCGATGAGTTCGGAGACGGCCGCGGTGAACAGTGCTGTTGAGGTTCCCCTCTCACCTCCTCCGAAGTAGTGGCGTCTGAGATCTTGCCTGGCAAGGGCAGCCGCGTCATCGGAGAGCATCTCGAGCAGCATCGACTCAACTCTGTCGACCGTAGTCTCGTCGATGATCGGGGTGGCTCGACTGATGGGGGCTTCGGCGTTGAGTTCGGTCGTATCCGTGCGACGATCCGTCAGGGCCAAGGGCTTGTGCGGCTCGAGGTAGAGAAAATCGAGTCCGACGCTGGAGATGTCGGTGACCAGTAAGTCGACCGCGTCGAACATGGCGAGGATGTCGCCCTGCATGAGCACCTGGTGCTGCTGCGCCGGGTCAATGATCGCTTCGTTCGCTTGGTCGATGAGTGCGCGGATGCGCGTGTTCGCCTCTGTAATGGCCGGGTCGCTGGATGCTTCGACTCGGGGGTGAGGCTTATAGATGAGCCGCGTGTTCGGGATCCTCAGCGTTGCCTCGACGATCTGGGGTCCATAGAGGTCGACCGAGGTGTAGTTGTTCGACTCGTTTTCACCTTCCCACGTCGGCGCGTACATGATCGATTGCGCCGTCGAAGGATCGAGTTCTGCAGGCCTGTCGATGTCCAGCTGTGGGCGACCGATCTTGACTAGTGCCGATTCGTCGAAATCGATGAGCGCTCTGCGGTGGCGTTCGATCGCAGCATCGCCGGCGACGAACACCTTGTCGTAGGATTTCGCCTGATTGGACACCATGCTCAGTTTGTCTGACTCACCGTGATTGACATGGACGTGGACCATCGGGGCGAAGGCCAGGGACTGAAAGTTCGTCACACCGTTGTTCACATAGAGGGCGAGCTTGAAATCGTTGGCGTGGTAGAACGTGTGAAGAGGGTCGAAGCGTCGTTTGAAGACCACCGGAAGATGGGTGGACTCCAGGGCTTGAATCAGTGAAGAACCTTTGCGTAGGACGAGAACGACCCGGTGCTTCTTGTGCAGTTCTTCGAGCACGGGGAGCCACTGTTCGAGTTGGTAGAACTTGGAACTGCGATCACCGAAGTAGACGACCACTTCGCCCTTGGCATAGCTGCCATCGTATTCGTCTTCGAGCCGGTTCCAGCGCTCGGTCCCTCTGATCCACTTGCTTGTGTTTTTCCAGGCAGACGATCGCACTGCCCACTGGGCCGTCTTGCGGATCAGGTTTTTCACAGTGAGCCTTTCGCTGATTGCTGTGTCGAAAAAAAGGAAGGGCACAGCGTCCGACCCCATGTTACCGATACATCTTAAGATCACCCTGTGTCGGCGATCCATGAAGCCGCCTCAGAAAAGAGATAGGGCGACGCAACCCAACAGGAGACGGACCCAGTCGGCACATGCTCAAGTCAGGAACACGAATTCGTCCGATCCTTACAGTCCCGAGCCAGGGAACAGAGAACCTCTCCGCCCGACTTACCGGACTCCACGAGAAGATTAATCGGACCTCAGCCTAATACAAGTCCGAGCGTCACTTCTTTCTCTCAAGGAAAGGGCAAGCGTCCAGCAGCTTGTAATACTTGAAATTAATCGGGCGACTGCTGAAATCGAATGCACGAAGCAGTGTATTCAGAGCAAGACCCTGATCTCCGATCGAATACTGATGTGGGAATCGGTACCTATTGACAGAAGCAAAGTAATCGTAATACTTGAAGACTCCTCCTTTGCCTGTTTCAGACTGACGCCATGCGTTTGGAATGCCATAGGCGTCGGCGATGATCAGACCGTGCAGCGACGAAGAGATGATTCGCTTGCACGAAAGAAAATCGCGAATCGTGTTCTCTATGTTGGAAGTTTTCAGATTTATTATCTTGACCTTGGGGTCTACATCGACCGTCTTCCATTCCTTTTCACTCCATCGAACCACGACTCCGATCTCGTGTGTCACGGGAACGTCTGGGTAGTAGTAGAGAGGTGCGAGCAGTGCGGGATCGCCGTAGATGGGGGGACAGGTGATCCCAGCATTTTTGAGAATCTGGCGCGTGAGCGGGCCGCGCACAGCCGTGTATTTCGCTTTTGGCGCCAGGCGTCGCTTGGTTTCAGTTCCGAACGACCCCGTACCCCATAATGTTGATTTGTTAGATGCTCGACCGACAATCGATCCGATCGCCACAAACTGCGGCTCCTCCACGCTGGCGAATTCGGTTGGCCTGGACGTAATCTTTTCGATCAGCCATGGAGACAGGAGGTCGCCGAAGTTGGGGGCGTCAGTCCACCAAAATACTGGAATGGATTCGCAATCTCGAAATTTTTCCTTTACGACGTAGCGATCAAGGATTTTCTGATGCCGTCTTATTCCGACTGTGTCGGGAAATCTTCGGGCCAGCTGCGCTTTTACGACGTCCTTCGCGAAGGACGGAAATGTCCGTGCAATTTCTGTGAGTCTCATCAGATTCCTATGGGTCTAGGTTCCAGTTGTGGAACTGAAAAATTTGCGTCGCGGCGAATCCTACCGGATGTTCGCCTGAATGATGGCGTGTGATTCGTGGATGAAGTTCTTGGTCGCCTGGTCGCCGCTGAAGCCGCCCAGGTAGTACCTGCGTCGTTCGTGTCTGAACTCTGCAAGCGGGTCCTCCTTGAGGAGGCCGTCAAGAGCTGAGGACAGCGATCCTTCTTCTGTCGTAATGACGTATGCGGACCTTGACGTCGGAAACTCCTCCCGAAACTCGGTTTCATCGAATCGGAGGGTTGCCATGGAATACGGCTTACCGGACTGCAGATAGTCAGTCACGATGCCGGAGACATCAGCAATCATCGCGTCAGACGCGTTGGTCACATCCGCGACAGTCCATTGATTTTCTGGGAGGTCACCCCATATGTGTTGTCTGCTTGAATTCGTCGAATCCTCTTGCAGGATATCGTAGATCTCGTCGATCAGTTCGCGGAACTGTTTTCGGCTGCGACTGGCAGGATGAGGCCGGAAGATGACATTGGCATCACGCTTTATCAGAGATCGAATGATCTCTTTGCCAATCGGCAATGACGAGTAGTTTTCATTGGAGTTCTTTCCGTACCACGTTGGTGCATAGAGCACGAATGGTCGGTCTTTTTCCGCAATGGGCTGATCGTCGAATTCGATATCGGCTGTTTGGGGCCTGCCGATTATCCGGAATTTCGACTGCGGGATATCCACGCCGTTTCGTTCATACCTGTCTATTGCTCCTCGCCCGGCAACAAAGAGGTAATCGTACTTAGCGCTGTTAGGGTTGAAACTGGGGGCTTTGTCGCCGTCGCCGTGATGGACGAAGACGTGAGCGTATCGACGATCCTCTCTGAACAGCGAATTCTTTTTAGAGTTATGTGGATAATAGGCAATGCGGACTGAGTTGGGCACCAGCCGTTTGACGCCCTGTGCTGTTTGTGAGTCGGGAACAACTATCGGTTTGCTGGTATTTTCAGCCAGCCGGAGCATCGTCTTCTCACTTAGCGACACTATGTAGTAGTTCTCGTCCAAAAGGTCAATGTACGGATACCACATCTCCGCTTGGTACGTTGCGGTGCCGCCGTAGGGGATCACAACCTTCGGGCTCATGCGCCGGAGCTCGCGAAGTGTTCTCCATCGGAGTCGATCGGCATATAGGAGCGCTCTGAGAGCCGACCAGAAGGTTATGACAGTGATGATGATCGCAACTATCAGGGCCAGCCAAGTCGTTGTTGTGTGATCGAATAGGCCGCAGATAGCGATGATTCCGAAGCCTGCCCATGTGGTACTGAGCAATGACCGTACTCCGAGCTTGGGTTTCTGTGTAGTGGTCGGTTGGTTCTTGAAATTGGCGGCAGATAGCGGCTTCGTATTGAGTGAGTCCGGCAGGGCGCTTACCAACCAGACGCTGATAGGGACCAAGATGCATGAGATCCAAAACACGAGCTCGTGATTGCTGGAGTGTGCAGCGTAGAGTGACCCTACTCCGATGCTCAGGAGGAAAGCATACGGAATGCTTATGGTGCAATGTCGCGAGACACTTTTGGAGTTTGAAACGACCGTGAGAATCAATTCGGTGGCCCAGACCATTATGGTCAGGATAACGCCGACGGTTATGGCTGGTGTATTCGACGGATATGCGGTGAGCAGAAAGGCTGCAATCCCGGCCGCAACAAGCGTGGACCGTTTGGATAATGGGTTGGGGAGAAAACCCCCGAGCATCCACACTAAGAGTCTTCGGATGAATCGAACCGATGTTTTCAATTTTTGCTTCACGAGATCGTCCTTAATGTGCTCTTAGTATTACCTGTTTCAGGGAATTGTGTGAGCAACGTCGCTCTGTATAGCCGCGGTCAATTCTTATGCAGTGGCTGCGCAAAGTAAGAATCATCTCGGCTAACCCTAGCATTTGGCCGCCAGTCGGTCGTGATCGTGTGTGCCGGGCGCACTCAGGCGTTCATGCGTGCGCGCCGAAATGCAGTTGGACGGTTGGATTGTAAGGTATGGGCTTGCCAGCCAGAAGCTCGGACATCGATCGGGACGATCAGCGCCCGCAGATGGATTTCGGGCCTGCAGTAGTTCTCGCCAGGCCTAAGCCCGGTGAGTCAACCCACTGCTCTACTGTGGCGCTTGTGGTTACTGATGATCTGCTTCTCTCGAAAGACTGTCACCGGCTCCCGCCCGCGGCCGGTTGAGCTGGTGTGTGCGAAGCGAGTGCGCGGACGAAGGAGCGGACCCTGCTCGCCACAACAGTTACTGGATACGGGCGAATGAGCCTGGTTCGTGCGCTGGTAGACTACCTACGGTCGAAAGCGGGACTGTGAACTGTCCGTCTTGTCAAATGAGCTGGGAGTGGGCCATTGGAAAATACACGTAACATTGCGGTCATCCTCGCTGGGGGAGTCGGCACTAGGGTCGGACTGGATACACCAAAGCAGCTGATCAAGATCGCTGGTCGTCCCATCATGGAACATACTCTGGCTATCTTTGACGAGCATTCGATGATCGACGAGATCATCGTTTTAATGGCTCGTGGCCACTTAGACAAGGTTCACGAAATAGTTCGTAAGAACAAGTTCGAAAAGGTCACTGCGGTACTCGAGGGCTCCGGGACGCGGAATGACACGACCCAGGTGGCCCTCAGCGCGATTGCAGAAAAGTATGACAATGATTGCAATGTCATCCTCCACGATGCAGTCAGGCCGCTGCTCGCGCCATCCATCATCAACGATGTTGTCCTCGCGTTGGAAGAGCACGATGCAGTAGATGTCGCTATTCCGTCGGCGGATACCATTATTGAAGTCGAAACAGGTGCTGGAACATACCCGATCATCAAAGATGTTCCACCGCGTGCCAATCTGCGACGTGGGCAGACTCCTCAGGCATTCAAGCTGTCAGCAATTCAGGCTGCGTACAATCATGCAAATCAGGATCCGAAGTTCGAAGCGACGGACGACTGCAGCGTAGTTCTCAAATACACTCCCGAGGTGCCGATCGCAGTCGTCGCCGGGGCCGAGAGCAATATGAAGGTTACCGAACCGATCGACATCTACATATCGGACAAGCTATTCCAGTTGCCCGGTAGAAACGAGCACGGCGCAACGGATGACGACCTGCGTGCTGCCCTGCAGGGCAAGACAATGGCAGTGTTTGGGGGCTCCTATGGAATCGGTGCCGACATCGCTCGCTTGGCGACGGAGTTTGGGGCAACTGTCAAAACCTTCTCGCGCTCTTCGACTGGGACTCATATCAATCGGCGGGAAGACCTGGTGGAGGCGCGCGATGATGTTCTGACGGAGACGGGGCGTGTTGATTTCGTCGTGAATACTGCAGGAGTCCTGCCGCTGGCGCGTCTGGATGAGACTTCTGATGACACGATCTTCGAAGCTACAGAGATCAACTACATCGGCCCAATTCTGTTAGCGCAGACGTTCTATCCAGAGTTAGTTAAGAGTGAAGGATCAATGTTACTCTTCACTTCGAGTTCATACACGCGAGGCCGTGGAAGTTACAGTTTATACAGCTCGGCGAAGGCAGCCACTGTCAATCTGACTCAGGCATTGGCTGACGAATGGGCAACGGACAACGTCCGTATCAACTGTGTCAACCCTGAACGAACTGGCACTCCAATGCGAATCAAAGCATTCGGCGAAGAGGATCCAAACTCTCTACTGGATTCGACCACAGTCGCTCGCGCTTCGCTCGAAGTTCTGGTCGCGCACAAGACGGGCCACGTCATCGATGTTCGTCGCGAAGACCCTCTTACTGGTTATGCTTCGGAAATCGAGTAAGACTCTTAAAGCGCGGGGCACGGCCGAAACTCCAGAGAAGCGTATTTAAACAGCAAGCCGCGTCGAAGGTGCATGAGACTTTCCTGTTCCGATCAACGAAGCTAGATAGGGCATAGACTATAGTGACTATAGAGGCCTCTTCACAAGCAGCTGATACTGGTCAAGACTCGAGGATCGCGGTGTTCCTTAGGAGTACCATAGGCAGTTTAGCTTCGTACGTACTGCCTGTACTTGGCGCAGTCTTCTGTGTACTCATCGCCGCAGCGGCAGGGCCGAATTGGTGGTTTTTCACTATCGGCCTGGGAACTGTTTGTTGGGATGTTTTCCGCCTCTGGGCAAAGAAGAAGACTCGGCTGGGCCATCGAGGCGTGTTCCGAGCTGTTCTGGCGGTTGCCGTCGGCATGGCGTTCTTATGGAACTCATCCGATGAGCTCCATAGTTGGGCAATTATCGCGGCTGTAGTGCTCATAGCAGGGCCTGTGTTCTTCGAGAGCCTTCTCGCCAAAGCGACTAACAGTAAAGCTGTCTATGCCGCGCACCTGCCTGGAGCACGTTTATATGGACCAATGTCCGTAATCGACAAGCCCTTGGTGACCTTCTCCGAGGCGATCATCGCCTGTGGCGTGACCGCTGCAACACTCGGCTGGAACGTAATGGGTTGGCTCCTGCTCGCGATTCTCCTCGCGATCGGATACTTGGGAGTCGGACTGACTGCATTCGCCCGGTTCCGTCGCAATAAGGTCACGAAGTCCCATCTCGGCCTTCTGATGGCTGACTACGCGCCCGAATTCTATATCTATACATCGCGTCCAGACGATGCGTCGTATCAGATCCGGATGTGGCTGCCATACCTTGAGAAAACAGGGAAGAAATATGCGGTGATTACCCGCAGGGACGTTCCCGCGCGAGTTTTGGCGGAGTGTACCGAAGCGCCAGTCGTCACCTGTCGAACTTCGGCCGATCTGGAACAGATGCTTGTGCCGTCTTTGGGTGCTGTCTTCTATGTCAATGCCTCTTCAGGAAATGGCGAAATGATCCGACATCAGGAATACACGCATGTGTATCTGGGGCATGGGGATTCGGATAAGCCGCCATCATACAACCCGACTCACGCCATGTACGATCAAATCTTTGCCGCAGGTCAAGCTGCGACTGAGAGGTATGGCGCTCATGGGGTGTCGATTCTGCCGGAGAAGTTCGAGATTGTCGGGCGGCCGCAGCTGGAAACAGTCGAATTGAGTTCCGGTCTGCCCGAGGGCGGTGCCTCTACCGTCCTCTACGCTCCGACTTGGCGCGGACACGTAGACGAAACGATGTTGCACTCACTTCCAGTGGCGCCACGGATCATCGGAGAACTGATCCGTCGTGAGAAGACCGTTATATTTCGGCCCCACCCTTTCAGCTACGAGTATGCAGAAGACGCTGAAACCATTGGCCGGATACATACAATACTAGATGAAGATCGAGCCCGTTCGGGTAGGCAGCATGTCTTCGGCGCGGAAGCCGAATCAGAACTCGACGTGATCGAATGCATGAATCTTTCTGATGCAATGATCTCCGACGTGTCGAGTGTAGTCTCTGACTATCTCTATTCCGGTAAACCGTTCGCGATGACTGCGGTCAGCGCACAAGGTGCCGAATTTGTATCTGAGTATCCGATCGCCCGAGCCTCATACGTGTTAAACGGCGACCTGAGCAATCTCGAAGATGTGCTCGACTCGATTCTTCTTTCCGACACCGACCGGCGGAATCGTTTGAAATATCGCAGCTATTATCTCGGTGACTTTCCAGACGAGGGATATTCCGAGAATTTTGTTGCTGCGGCCAGTCGAGCGATAGCGAATTCACCTGAGGGGCGTCTTCAGGATGACTCGTCGGCGACGGAGACCGTAGACGAGGACACGGAAGATGAGGCCATTGTCGAGGATAAGAGCTATCAAGATGCATCCGAAGACAATGGTGGAGACAGTTCGGGTCGAACATTTTCTCGGGTCTATCGAAGACTCAGCGGAAAGACCCTAGTGCCGGCAAGCTTGTCCGCCTTGACCGTTGTGCTGGCCATGGCTTTTGCTCCGCGGACTGTTGTAGCGATATCAGGCATAGTGGCCGCGCTGAGCTTTCTTGTAGTGCATCGTCGGCGATTTCGGTCTCGGAGTCGGCTCGCCGGCATCCTGCGGGCCAGTAACGCGCCGCGGGGGATCCTCGCTGTTTCGTTGGCCGCCTTCTGGACCTCCAGCTATGGCGTCAGTTGGGAGATAAACACATCTGTCGCAGTCCTCGTCGCCACCATCGTGGCGGAATCCGGACTCGCGAAGTCATGGAAAGTTACCGGTCTGGAAGCAAGAAATCTTCCCGGGGCGGAGACTCGGGGATATCAACCTATTGGGCGAGGGATGGTTGCCGTTTTGGACGCGGCAGTCATCGCAGTGGGTTGGGCACTTGCGATGTTCGGGGCTGGGGATTACCTCCTCCTCCCACTGTCAGCTATTCCGCTGGCCCTTTTGATTTTACTGTTCGCGGCAGGACTCGGACGTGGAGTTCGAAGTCTGCGACTCGATTCGGATCTCTACGAAATTCTTGACGAATATGATCCGCAGTTTGTCGTGTATTTTGGTTCAGGAGTAGGCATTAACTATCAGCTGGGAATGTGGCTACCCTATTTCGATCGTATTGGGTGCAAGTACATCATCGTGACTCGTAGCCTAAAGATGATGCGAGCGGCGGGACTGATGACCGAGCAGCCTGTCATCAATCGGCCGACTCTGCGGAGTCTGGAGGAAGTGATCACTCCCTCGGTCGGCGCAGCCTTTTACGTGAACAACGCCGGCAAGAATACTCATTTTATCGAGCGACGAGAAATGAAGCATGTGTGGCTCAATCACGGAGATTCTGAGAAACCGGCCTGTTTCAATCCGGTTCACGCGATCTATGACACCATTTTTGTGGCCGGACAAGCAGGCATTGATCGATACGAGCGCCACGGGGTACGTATTCCTCGAGAGAAGTTCCGAATAGTCGGGCGCCCTCAGGTCGAGCAAATAGTTGCCGGTGCATCTCCGCGAAAGTGCACTGATGCGGGTTTCACAGTTCT
>Ga0079226_10004814_pt1 | contig 10329 bp, 13 predicted proteins | sample Poulit2014_FD_76345 | JGI IMG/M metagenome (GOLD analysis project Ga0079226, IMG submission 76345) | Agricultural soil microbial communities from Georgia to study Nitrogen management - Poultry litter 2014 | ecosystem: Environmental > Terrestrial > Soil > Agricultural land | place: USA: Georgia... | reverse complement strand
GGCGAGTGTGCCGCGATGGTGCCCGCCCTCGAAGGAGCAGCGATCTCGCGGACCTACTGGGGTGTCAGACCGCTGTACGCGCCGGACGAGGCCGAACGCCCGGGGACGCGGTCGATCTCGCGTGGCTTTTTCCTGCTCGATCACACGGCGGACGGTGTGGATGGATTCACCAGCATCGTCGGCGGGAAACTCACCACTCATCGACGGATGGCCGAGGCGGTCGCGGATCACGTTTGTGAGAAACTCGGGGTTACCGGTGAGTGTCGAACCGCCGACGAACCGTTGCCCTCCGCAGACGATCCGAATGCGCTCGACGAACTGATCGAGGAATTCGAAGCCGAATCGCCTGCCGATAGCGATATGGCTGGGCTGTAAACGGTCGGACGGTTGGCGCGAACCCGTAGATTCACACCACCGGGCACGAAACCCATCGTATGACGACGCTCGAAATCAGCGGCGGGCAGGTTCTTCGCCCGGACATGACCGTCGAATCCGCGGACGTGCTCGCAGACCGAGACTCCGGCACGATCCTCGCTGTCGGCGACGTTCCGGCGGGCGACGAGACGCTCGACGCGGCGGGCAGCCTCGTGATTCCGGGTCTCGTGAATGCTCACACTCATATCGCGATGACGTTGCTTCGGGGGTATGCCGACGACAAACCGCTCTCCGAATGGCTCCGCGAGGACATCTGGCCGACCGAAAGCGCCCTCGAACCCGAGGACATCCGGGCCGGGGCCGAACTCGGCGCGCTCGAACTCATCGAAACCGGGACGACCGATCTCTGCGATATGTACTTCGACGTCCCCGAGATCGTCGACGCCATCGACCACGCCGGGTTGCGCGCACGCGTCGGCCACGGCGTCGTCACCGTCGACAAGGACGGCGAGGAAGCGCGCGCGGACTTCGAGGAAGGTCTCGCCGTCGCGCGCGAACACGATGGCGTGGCGGATGGACGGATCTCGACGGCCGTTATGCCCCATAGCCTCACCACCGTCGACGGTGCGGAACTCGACGAGTTCGTCCCCGAAGCGCGCGCGATCGATGTCCCGGTTCATCTCCACGCGAACGAAACCCGCGGCGAAGTCGATCCCATCGTGGACGAACACGGAAAACGCCCGCTCGAATACGCTACCGACCACGAACTCCTCGAATCCGAAGATTTCATCGCTCACGGCGTCCATCTCGACGAAACAGAGATCGACGTACTCGCCGACACGGGGACGGGAGTCGTCCACTGTCCGGCGTCGAACATGAAGCTCGCAAGCGGCATCGCCCCCGTCCAAACCCTCCTCGATGCGGGCGTCACAGTTGGGTTGGGAACCGACGGCGCGGCTTCGAACAACGACCTCGATATGTTCGACGAGATGCGCGATGCGGCGATGGTGGGCAAACTCGAAGCCGACGACGCGAGCGCCGTCGATGCGGCCACAGTCGTCAAAATGGCGACGGCGGGCGGCGCGAACGTTGCTGGCTTCGATGCCGGCGAGATCGCAGAAGGGAAAAAAGCCGATATTGCCGTACTCGACCTCGATGCGACCCATTTGACGCCACATCACGACCTCGTGAGCCATCTCGCCTACGCCGCCTCCGGCGCGGACGTGCGCCACACCGTCTGCGATGGACAGGTATTAATGCGCGACCGCGAGGTGCTCACGATGGATGCCGAGCGGGTTCGTGAGGAGGCAGAACGGCGGGCGATTGCGCTGATCGACCGCGCCGAGTGATCACTCGCGGTCGCCGAGGACACGCGCGCCGACACCCACCAATCCGGCGAGCGCGGCGAGCACGCCAAAGCCCGGTCCATCGCTGCTCGTCGTCTCCTCGGTGTCGGTGGTCGTGGTTCCCGTCGTGGCGTCGGTTTCGGCGGTCGTTTCGTCAGTGGTCGTTTCACGCGCTCGCTGTTTCGAAACGAGTCGGTGAACCGCGCCGGTCTCGCCATCGGTGAGCGCGTAGAGTTCGTTCTGGTTGTCGCGGCCGATGGCGAGCAGACTGCCCGGGAGTTCGCCGTCGTCGGCGGTCGCGATATCGAGTTTCGAAAACGACCATAGACCCTTTTTTGCGGGTGTTGCGGCGAACAACGCTCCGGAGGGATTCTCGCCGAAGACGAAATCGCCGAAAACATACGTTCCGTCGAGTGCGGCGATCGACCCTTCGTAGATGTAGCCACCGATCACGGATTTTCCGACGGGGCGGCCGTCGCGCGAGTGGGGATACTCGATGATCGGCATTCGGAGTGGCTCACCGCCTCGGACGGATGGTGGGGTCGAATCCGGACATGACGAGTTGTTCGTTTTCTCCTCTCCGCTTTCGGGATCGAAACAGTGAGTGCCCTCGTAGACGTTCCAGCCGTAGTTGCCGCCCTTGCGGACGATGTCGACTTCTTCGTACTTCTCCTGGCCGACGTCCGCGACGTAGAGGTCGCCGTTCGAAAACCCCATCCGCCACGGGTTGCGAAAGCCCCACGCGAAGTGTTCGTCGAGGCCCGTTTTTCCGACGAGCGGGTTGTCCGTCGGGATCCCATAGGGTTTCTTTCCCGTCCGGCTATCGACATCGATCCGGAGTATCGATCCCAAAAAATTCTCGGTGACGTCCTGTCCGTTGCCGCCGTCGTTCGCGTCGTACCAATCCGAGACGTGGCCCGTCCCCATATCGTTGCCAGCGCCGCCGTCGCCGAAGGAGGTATAGAGATAGCCGTCGGGACCGAACACCACCGCGCCGCCGTTGTGGTTGCTCTGTGGTTCGGGCACCACGAGGAGTTTCCGTTCGGAATCGGGGTCGCCGCCTCCATTTTTCGCGGTCCGAAATTCGGAAAGCACCTCGTTGTGCGAGTAGGGCTTCGGCGTTTTTTGAGTGGGTGGTTCGCTGTAACGGAGGTAGAACGTGCCGTTCTTCTCGAAATTCGGATGCAGGGCGATCCCGAGCAACCCCTGTTCGCCATCGATTTCGGCCATCCGGTCGGCGATGTCGAGAAACGGCTCTTCCGGTTTTCCGTTTCCATCGAGCACGAACACCTGTCCGGTGCGGTTGAGCACGAACTTCCTCGTCCCGCCAGTCGGCACGGCGAAATCTGTCGGTTGGTTGAAGCCATCGGCGACGGGTTCGAGACCGATCGCGGGACCGTCGGGAACCACCGGTTTTTGCTGTCGTTGGCGTTTCGCGCTCGCCGTTCGAATACCACCGGTAACGCCGGTACTGCCGGCGATCGCGCCGATCGTGGTCGCACCGAGAAACCGCCGTCTGGAGGTCGTCGGTTCGGGTGGTCCGGTGTCGTCGTGATTATCTGCCATCGGGTGGGATGATCGACGTACGAGCGTGTCCGGGTAAAATCCTACCGAAGCCGGAAAACGGATATCGATATTTGAACCGTCGTTCGAACGCGCCCGCTTACCAGCATACCGCGTTGCACAGGTCGTGTTGTGTAGCTATACGTCCCGAGAAGTAAGTCCTTCAGGCTTCCGAGAACTGGTTTCCGACCGACTCGTTGGGTTCGACTGTTGCCCACAACTCGTCTCCGGTGAAGACCTTCAGCGTCGTGTTGCCATCGTTTCGGAGGTAATCGACCGTCCCCGCCGTCCGATAGGTGTCGACGCCACCGTTGCCGATGTATCCCCTCATGCCATTGGCGTCGACGACCGGCGGGCCGTCGGGGTGGTCCGCTTCGGCGGCGACATCGGCTTTGGTGCCGAGTCGTAGCTCTTTCGTCGCCGAAAGGGTGTATACGGCTGTGCCGTCGCCGACCGCTTCGACCCGCACGACCGTCTCGGAAGCGTTCGGTGGCGGGAGTGTGATTGGCGCTATCGAACTCCCGTTTCGCAGTCCGGCACCGGGTTCGAGCGTAGCGAACAGGGTGCCGTTCCGATAGACCTGCAGCGTCGCGTTCCCGTCGTTGATCATCACGCCAGTGGAGACGCCGGTGCTGAACGTGTCCACACCACCGTTCCCGACGTATCCTTGGAGATAGGTCGTCCGCTGGCTGATCACCCTCTCGGGATGGGCCGCTTCGGCGTCGGTATCGGCCGCCGAACCCAGTTGAATGCTCCCCGGAACGTAGATCCGGTAGTAGGACGCTCCGTTACCGACCGCTTTGACGACGAAGAAATCATTGTCGTCAGCCAGATCTGCCGGCCGTGACGGTATCGATCCCGTCGAGGTTGTCGTCGGTGTCCTCGCTGGGGTTGCTGTGGGTGCGGGCGTCGTGGCGGATGACGTACTCGTTGTGGTCGGCGTGGGCGTCTCGGTTTCGGTCGGTGTCTTCGTTTCGGTTGGTGTCCTCGGTGGGGTTGCTCTGGACGGAGTTCGCGTTGGAGTCGGTGTCTCGGTTTTGGTCGACGTCGGAGCGACCGTCGTTGCCGTCGGTTCGGTTGTTTCAGTGGGGGATATCGTGGTCGATCGGGTCGAACTCGCCGGTTGCGTGGCCGCGCCGTTCGCCGTTCCCGTGATCGGGGCGGAAGTCGATGCTGAAGTGTTCTCGTCACCCGAGCCAGCGAGTCCACCACAGCCGGACAGCGAAACGGCGACCACCAGCACGGCGACGAAAGCTGCGTTCGAATTCATGACGGTTGGATACTACCGTTGACAAAGCGCCAGCGGATAAATCCGGTGGTAGATCTCATCCAATGTAACAATATTGCCGAGCGTGGTCGGCGGCGACACGACGGCTTCGGTAGGGTTTTGAGCACGCTGGCCCTCGTTTGGATATGACCACCGAACCGATCACCGACCGACTTTCGGACCCAACCGAAAAACGAGAATCGGGCCGCCAGAAGATCGACTGGGCGCGCGAACACATGCCGATCTGCGCCGCCCTCCGCGAGGAGTTCGAGGAGACACAACCGTTGGCGGGCGAGCGCCTCGGGATGGCGATGCACGTCGAAGCGACCACCGCGGTACTCACCGAAACCCTCGCCGCCGCCGGCGCGGAGGTCGCCATCACGGGCTGCAACCCGCTCTCGACACACGACGACGTGAGCGCGGCGCTCGACGCACAGGAAACCATCACCTCCTACGCCGAGCGCGGCGTCGACGACGAGGAATATTATAATGCTATCGAGGCGGTCATTTCCCACGAACCGACCATCACTGTCGACGACGGGATGGATATGGTCGCGGCCATCCACGAGGACCATCCGGAACTCATTGATTCGATCCGAGGTGGCTGTGAGGAAACCACTACCGGCGTCCACCGCCTGCGCGCGATGGACGCCGACGACGCGCTCGATTATCCCGTCTTCGCCGTGAACGACACACCGATGAAGCGGCTGTTCGACAACGTCCACGGCACGGGCGAATCCTCACTCGCCGCCATCGCCATGACGACGAACCTCTCGTGGGCGGGCAAGACGGTCGTCGTCGCGGGCTATGGCTTCTGTGGCCGTGGCGTGGCGAAAAAGGCCGCGGGCCAGAACGCACAGGTGATCGTCACGGAAGTCGACCCCCGGCGCGCGCTCGAAGCCCACATGGAGGGCTACGATGTGATGTCGATGGACGAGGCCGCCGCCGAAGGCGATGTCTTTATCACTACCACCGGAGACCGCGACGTGATCACCCACGACCACTTCCAGTCGATGCAGGATGGGGTGTTGCTCGCCAACGCGGGCCACTTCGACGTCGAGATCGACCTCGATGCGCTCGCCGATCTCGCCGAATCGACTCGGGAAGCCCGTCCCGGCGTCCGCGAGTACGAACTCGACAATGGAAATCGGTTGAACGTGCTCGCGGAGGGGAGGCTCGTTAATCTCGCCGCACTCATCGCACTCGGCCACCCGGTCGAAGTGATGGACCAATCATTTGGTGTCCAAGCCGTATCCGTCCGCGAGCTCGGCGATCAAACCTACGAACCGGGCGTCCACGACGTGCCAGACGAGTTGGATAGAGAAATCGCCGAGATCAAACTCGACGCCGAAGGCCGCGAAATCGACGAACTCACCGAGGCCCAAACCGATTACATGGGAAGCTGGGATCACGGGACGTGAGCCACGCCACGGCCGACCGGCGAGAACGCGAACTCGTCAATCGCCTCGACGAAGCGGGCTTTGCGGTGATGCGCGCGCCCGCGAGCGGCAGCGCCACCGAACGCGAACTCCCCGACGTGCTCGCCGGCGACAGTGAAACGTTCTACGCGATCGAGGCGAAGTCGAGTGCGGGAAACCCGATCTATCTCACCGGCGAGGAGGTCGAAGCGCTCGTGTTTTTCGCGCGGAACTTCGGCGCGAAACCCCGCATCGGTGCCCGCTTCGACCGCGAGGACTGGTATTTCTTCCATCCGAGCGACTGTCACGTAACCGACGGCGGCAACTACCGTATCAAAAAAGAGACCGCACTCGAATCGGGCACCGACTTCGACGAACTCGCCGGCGGATCCACGAAAACCCGCCTCGGCGACTACGAAAAAGGATAAGAAATCGGCACCCGTCATTCGACCGTCTGACGCGGAATTAAGTCCCCGTCGACCGTCGACCCGAACGGGCGCGCCGACGATCCCACCTCCCCCTACCCCTCATTCCCCTCACATCCCCGATCGCGCGCCCGGCCCTCCCGCTTCGCACCGTTCGGATCCGTTCCAGCGTTCGTGACCGGAAATTGTAGTCGAGATCGACGTTTTCGTCCGTTCGATCGGTCGAACGGATAGTTACGCTTCGGGACTCTCGATCCGCTCGCGGACGGTCGCCACGGCGTCGGGTTCTGCTATCACGGCGAGGCGGTCGCCGGCTTCGATTTCAGTCCGTGGCAGCGGTATCGTCATGGATTCGCCGGCGCGGCCGTGGGCGTAGACGGTGGTCTCGTCCGGAACGTCGAGCGCGACGACGCGCTCGCCAACGACGGGTGCGTCGTCGGGAACCACCAATACGGTCGCCGAGAGATGCTCGGTAACGTCGGCGAGCACGCCGAAATCACCGCCGAGGAGGGCGGTCTTCGCGCCCGCTGCACCGAGTTGTTCGGGGTAGATGAGTTCGTCGACACCTTCGCTGTATCGGTGATAGACCTCCTCGTTGAACTCCTCGCTGATCCGCAACACCGTCCGACAGTCGTGGTCGTTGCCGATGGCACACACCTCGAAGTTGATCTGGGGATCGCCCGTGAGTCCGCCCACCGCGTCGGCTCCGTCGAGGCCGGCGGTTTCTAAGATGGCCGTCGAGGACCCGTCGCCCTCGATAACCGTCAATCCTGCTTCGCGCGCGCGCTCGGCTTTCGCGGCGTCGTTTTCGATCACGGTCACTTCGTGACCCTCCTTGTCGAGGATGTGTGCAGTCCGGTTGCCGACGCGGCCGTAGCCGACGAGTACGCAGTTCATAGGTCTCATACGACACCCGGGATAAAAGTTCTATCCGGTGATCGGGTGACTATGCATGACCAATGTCTTTATGCCGGCCCCGAATATGGGGACTGATGACTCGAATCGCCATCACCGGTGCGGCGGGCAACGTCGGTGGGGTTCTCATGGACGGCTTCGACGACCACGACGTTACGCCGCTGACCTACCAGGAAGAAGACGACATGGACTCGATCGTGTGCGATGTCACCGACCGCGAGGCGTTCGTGGATGCCCTTTCGGGCCAGGACGTGTTGATCCACCTCGCGGGCAATCCTTCGCCGTACGCCGAATGGGACGATCTCTGGGAACCCAACATCAACGGCGTCTACAACGCCTACGAGGCCGCCCGGCGAAACGACCTCGACAGAGTCGTGTATGCGAGTTCGAACCACGCGGTCAACATGGACGATACATCCGACCCGAGCGAGCCCGAAACGATGGCCTCGGACGCCCCCACTGTGTATTCGAAAACCCGCGGTCGGCCCGATTCCTATTATGGCGCGACGAAGGTCGCGGGCGAGGCGCTCGGTAACTACTACGCGAGTCGCTACGGTATCGAGGCTATACGCCTTCGGATCGGGTGGCTGATGACCGAATACGAACTCGAAGACACACAGGAAGACCCGGACACTCCCTATCCCGAGGACGCCGCCCGGTTCGCGCGCGCGATGTGGCTGAGCCACCGCGACTGTCGGGCGGTCTTCGAATCCGCCGTTAGCGCCGACGTACCGGAGACCTCGGTCGCGGTACACGGCATTTCGCGCAACGACGACCGATATCTTTCGCTCACCGAAACCCAGCGCGCGATCGGCTATCGGCCGCGCGACAACGCTGGCGAGGCGCTCGAAAACTGACGATCGGTCGTGTTATTCTCGCGTTCTCCGATTCCAGCATAGTAGGGGCGGACGACGCAACCCGCCTATACCACTGCACGGTCGCGGCCCGTCTTCCCGTGGATCGTGACGGCGACTTCGACGGTCTCGTACGGGACGAACACGCTCCGAGCCTGTCCATCCTGTTCGTGGAACTTCACGATCCCGTACTCTTCGAGAACCCCGATATCGTCGTGAACGACCGAGTAACTCCGCCCGAGACGGTCCGCGAGTTCCGTGATGCTCCCGGCGGGGTCGTTCATGAGCGTTTCGAGTAGTTCGACACGGCGGTCGGTGAGGAGTTGACGGAGACCGGACACGCTCTCGAAGGAGACCGTGGCGGGTGGCCGTTCGCCCCGTTCGGCCGCGCCCGCCGCGGAGACGGCGTCGTCGAGTGCATCCCGACCGCTCGCAACGGTGATGCGAAGCGTCTCGGGGTAGTCGAGTTCGGTCCGGTCGTCGGGGCGGTCATCGTTGGACATCGATCTGTGTCACCTCGTTGCGAAAGCGGTCGGCATGGGCTTCGAGTCCGTGGAACGATAGCCCTGTCACGGTGCCATCGTAGTGGCGGTGATGGTGGCCAACGCCGGAAATATGGTGAGCGTTGTCGTACCTGAGGATGTGGCCCTCCTCGGGATGGTAGTATTCGAATCGGTCCGCGTACCCACCGGCGGCGGATACACTTTCGACGGCGAACAGTTCGAATCGCGTCTCGGTGTGCGCATCGAATTCGCCCGACTCGTCGAGTACGACGTCACCATCGGCCATGCCTCGCCTACGATCACCTATCATCCGATACCGTATAACGATGCCGGCCTATTCGATATGGCCTTCGCGGCGGAGCTGGTCTGCATCCTGGTCGTCATAGCGCCACTCGATGGTGCCTTTCTCGTCCTGCCAGTCCCACGGCTCGATGATCACGACATCGCCCTCGTTGATCCATACTCGATATTTCATTCGGCCGGGAATACGACCCATGCGTTCGACGCCATCCATACAGCGCACGCGAACGTGATTCCCGCCGTTGTGTTCGGTGACGACCCCGAAGACTTGGTCGTCGTCTGGCATTCTGAGGTTCTTCCGTCCGGACCCTTCACTCATACCGTCCAATATGTGACAGGCACGCTTAAGCCATTGGAAACACTCGGTAGCGTTCACCACATCGACATTGTCGATGGGTTTCCCATATTTCCGTCCGAAGCGGCCATCGAGCGGTCGTGCCCGCCGAGATGATCCGAAGGCGTATTCGGTCGTCGTCGCTATCGACCGGACCCATGTCGCCCGCACACGACCCATTTGCGAGCACTGAAACCTACTACGCCGACTACCGACCGGGCTACGGTGATTCGGCCGTCGCGTATCTCGCTACTCGATTCGCCCTCGACGATGCCTCGCAGGTTCTCGATCTGGGCTGTGGTGCGGGGCAGATCACGGTTCCGCTCGCCGCCCACGCGGGCCGCGTCGTCGGCATGGATCCGAACGAGAAAATGCTTCACGAAGCCAAAGCGCGCGCCACACGGACGGGACGGACGAACATCGAATGGGTCGTCGGTTCGGATGCGGAACTCGATTCTCTCGATGGCCGATTCGCGCTGACGACGATGGGGCGGTCGTTTCACTGGATGGCACAGGAAGAAACGCTCGAACGCCTCCATGCGATGATCGAACCGGGTAGCGGTCTCGCGATCGTCGGTGACGACGAGTGGTTCACGAGAGGGACGAAAGACTGGCAGGATGCTGTATACGAACTCGCCGCCGAGTATCTCGAACTCCCCGAGCGAACCGGACCCATCGAGTACGACGACCCGTGGGACGAACTCGTCGGCGAGTTCTGTTTCTCGGATGTCGAAACTGTGACCTTCGCGTTCGAACGCGAGTGGACGGTCGAGGAAATCGTCGGTTATGTGTTCTCGTTGTCGTACTGTTCGCCCGCGACGTTTGGCACCGATCGGGCGGCTTTCGAGTCCGAACTACGCGATCTGTTCGATCCCGACGAGACGGTCACACAGGATGCGGTGACGACGGTCATCGCGGGGCGAAAACCGGGTTACTGACTTGTCGAATTCGCGTTCGGGGTCGGTGGTTTTGGGGCGGTCGTGCCGCCGGTTTCGCCGCCATCGGTGACGCCGTCGATCCGGTAGGTGT
>Ga0079226_10004813_pt1 | contig 10330 bp, 9 predicted proteins | sample Poulit2014_FD_76345 | JGI IMG/M metagenome (GOLD analysis project Ga0079226, IMG submission 76345) | Agricultural soil microbial communities from Georgia to study Nitrogen management - Poultry litter 2014 | ecosystem: Environmental > Terrestrial > Soil > Agricultural land | place: USA: Georgia... | reverse complement strand
TAAAAAATAATGACTTTTTCGATACCACTTTTATTTTTTCCTCCAATCCTGCTCCGGAATTTCTATCACAGTATAACATATCATTGATCAAATCGGATTAGTTTTTTAAATTTTTGCCTGTCCTGCAGCAAAATTTATGATACTTCAAAACATAATATGTTAAAATACGGTTATCCCGCATGTAGAGTGCTTGGGACAAAAGTCTTTTTACTAAAAATCCGAACTAACTAGAAGTTATGGTTTGCGCGTTCACCCCGCTCCGGAAATATACTACCCTTTTCGCGGGCGGGAAAACCATCCGCTGAGTGAAGTTTCATTTTTATGATTGAGCTAGGGAGTGTCGATTAATGATAACTATGGATGACATCGTTCGGGAAGGGCACCCGTCATTACGTGAAAAAGCCGAGGAAGTGCCCATTCCTTCTTCTGATGAAGATATTCGGCTATTAAACGATATGCTGACATTTGTCAAAAACAGCCAGGATGAGAAACTGGCAGAAGAATATAATTTAAGACCCGGTGTCGGCCTGGCTGCACCACAACTTGGGATTAATAAACGCATGTGCGCTGTTCACTTTGAGGACTCAAAAGGAAAACTTTACAGTTACGGACTGATTAATCCAAAAATCGTCAGTCATTCGGTCGAACAGGCATATCTGTCATTCGGAGAAGGGTGTCTTTCAGTCGACCGGGAAGTGGAAGGCTATGTACCCCGAAGCGCCCGAGTCACTGTTAAAGCCACAGGGCTGGATGGCGGCGAACTAAAATTACGTTTAAGGGATTATTCCGCTATCGTTGTACAGCATGAAATCGATCATTTAAATGGCGTTATGTTCTATGATCATATCAATACCGAGAACCCATTTGCCATTCCGGAAAATTCAAAATCAATCGGCTAATGGTAACAATGCAGGAATCTATAACCTTAGGCTCCTGCATAATTTTATGTTATAAGCCAACAATAACTGTTAATAGTTCACGTTGAAAGTGCCTGCAGAATAAAAAAGGCATATCTTTTTTTAAACAAATGCGGCGTTTTCATTTCAAAATAACACCAATCGTATTATACTATAGTTAAGAGGGATTGGATCGGCGAACGTTTTTATTGCTTTTCTTTAATAATTGAAAGGAGATGCTTATCTCATGTTAAAGCGCCTGAGAGAAAAGCTGAAAAAACGCTTGAAAGATTTTCTGGGCAAAGGACGTGTACCTACAACCTTTAAAAAGGACTACACTGATTAAAATCATGCAGGAAAGACGAGAGGCAAACAATTTTGCTGCGGAAAACTAACATACTGTGCAGCCGGACAGATTGATGGGCAAACCCATCTTCACAACTGTCCTGTCATCAGCTATTTTGATATGATGTTATACCAAATTGAACAGGAATACGGAACGAAACATTTTTAATCAAAAAGAATCGAAGCGTTAGGAGAGATAATAATAATGGTTTTCAAAGTTTTATATCAGGAGCTACCTGATGAAATACCTGTACGTGAGCAGACAAAAAGCCTTTATATAGAAGGTGACTCCGAAAGAGATGTAAGAAATAAACTTTCCGGCCGGAACTATAATATTGAATATATTCAGGTACTCGACGATGCACATTTAGCTTATGAAAAGAAATCCGAGGATTTTAAACTGGAGACCGTCTGACAGAATGAAATTTGTTAAAAATGATCAGACAGCGGTTTTTGCGTTAGGCGGACTCGGTGAAATCGGGAAAAACACGTATGGTATCCAGTTTCAGGATGAAATCATCCTCGTTGATGCCGGAATTAAATTCCCGGAAGATGAATTACTTGGAATCGATTACGTCATCCCGGATTACACTTACCTGACACAAAACCAGGATAAAATTAAAGGATTATTCATAACGCACGGGCATGAGGATCATATCGGAGGGATTCCCTACCTGCTGCGCGAAATAAATGTGCCTATTTATGCCGGAAAACTTGCAATCGGTTTAATTCGAAACAAATTAGAGGAACATGGTCTTCTGCGGAATGCGAAACTGAATACGATTCAGGAAGATGATATTATAAAATTCCGTAAAACGTCCGTTTCCTTCTTCCGAACAACCCATAGTATTCCTGATTCATTTGGTATCGTAGTCAAAACACCGCCAGGAAACATCGTTCACACCGGTGATTTCAAATTTGATTTTACACCAGTAGGCGATCCTGCTAACTTAACGAAAATGGCTGAGATCGGCAAAGAGGGCGTACTTTGCCTTCTTTCAGACAGTACAAACAGTGAAGTGCCAGGGTTTACGATGTCCGAGCGGAAAGTCGGAGAAAACATCCATGATATTTTCAACAAAGTTGACGGGCGATTGATTTTTGCAACATTTGCCTCGAATATCTACCGTCTGCAGCAGGTAGTTGAAGCAGCCGTCCAACATGATCGTAAAATAGCTGTATTTGGACGCAGTATGGAATCCTCCATCCGAATCGGTCAGGAGCTGGGATACATCCAGGCACCTAAAGATACGTTCATTGAAGCGAACCAAATCAGCCGTCTTCCTGCACATAAAGTAACCATTCTTTGTACAGGGTCCCAAGGTGAACCAATGGCAGCATTATCACGAGTAGCCAATGGTACACACCGTCAAATACAGATTATCCCTGGAGATACGGTTGTGTTCTCGTCATCACCAATCCCCGGAAATACGGTAAGCGTCAGCCGGACGATTAATAAATTGTATCGTGCCGGAGCAGATGTCATCCATGGTCCATTAAGCGATATTCACACATCTGGACACGGCAGTCAGGATGAACAAAAATTAATGCTCAGACTTATGAAGCCGAAGTATTTTATGCCGATCCATGGTGAATACCGTATGCTGAAGGAGCATCTTAAACTTGGTGAAGCTTGCGGAATCAACCCGACAAATTCATTTGTAATGGATAACGGGGATGTCCTGGCGCTGGGCAGTGATAATGCTATGATCGCAGGGAAAATCCCATCAGGCTCTATCTACGTGGACGGAAAAGGTATCGGCGATATAGGCAATATTGTGCTGCGTGACCGCCGAATCCTGTCCGAAGAAGGGCTGGTCATGGTTGTGGTCAGTATAAATATGAAAGAATTCAAGATTGCATCAGGACCTGATATCATATCGCGCGGATTTGTTTACATGCGCGAATCAGAAGATCTGATCAATGAAGCCCAGAAACTTGTTGCAAAACATTTGGATAAAGTGATGGAACGCAGAACCAGTCAATGGTCTGAAATAAAAAATGAAATAACCGATACAATTGCACCATGCCTCTTTGAAAAAACAAAACGCAGACCAATGATTCTGCCAATCATCATGGAAGTCTAGATGCAAACTGCAAAAAGATGGCATGAAATATTTTTTCATGCCATCTTTTTTGTTCTATTTTTCCAGTTTGTCAGCTAAAACTGTGGACGCGCAATTACTTGTCTATAACAAGATGTTTTTCAAATCTGGATATATCTTTGTCAGCTCCAATCACGATAAGAATATCTTCTTCTTTCAACACGTCATCAGCAGCTGGTGATACATTAATATCCTTGCCCTGTTTGATGGCTACAACGTTACAGCCGTATTCCGCGCGAATATCCAAATCAACCAGCGTTTTACCGACCATTTTTCCACCGGCTTTCACTTCAACAATACTGTGATCATCAGAAAGTTCAAGATAGTCAAGAATATTGCTGGAAATGATGTTATGGACAATCCGTTTTCCCATATCCCGTTCAGGGTGGACGACCTGATTAGCACCGATCCGGTTTAAAATTTTTTCATGATAGTCATTCTGTGCTTTAACTGTAATTTTTTTGATGCCAAGGTCTGTCAAAACAACCGTTGTTAAAATACTTGCCTGTATATTATCACCAATAGCAACAATCACATGATCAATATTCTTGATGCCGAGTTCCTTCAGTGTCGCTTCATCTGTGGAATCGGCAATCACCGCATGTGAGGCAATATTTTTAAATTCATTTATTTTATCCTCATCCGAATCAATGGCCAATACCTGCATTCCTTCTGAGCTGAGTTCTTTGCAAATACTGCCGCCGAATCGGCCTAAACCGATTACTGCATAGTCTCGTTTCATACCGGTTCCTCCATACTCCAATGTATTTGCTCACAGTCTACCATACAATAAGAAATCTGGCATCAATACAAGCTATGTTAACTGTTTTGCTACAAAGTTTTCATTCGGTTGTCACAGTTAAAAGGAAGTAATTCATTTAAATGATTTATAATGGATTTGCCAGGGAAAACTATAATTGACTATTTTATGAAATGAACTTTTATTATAAACAGAGCATTCCGTACAAGGGAGGATCAGTAATGGAATTAGATACAGTCCTGATGAGCAGGTTGCTCACCGCCATGACACTCGGTTTTCATATTATCTTCGCTACACTTGGTGTAGGTGTGCCGCTAATGATTTCGGCCGCCGAGTTTATCGGAATTAAAAAGAAAGACCCGCATTACCGGCTGCTTGCCAGACGCTGGACCCGCGGGTTTGTCATTACTGTGGCTGTCGGTGTTGTGACCGGTACTGCCATTGGACTGCAACTGTCGCTGGTGTGGCCGAATTTTATGCAGGTGGCAGGAAACGTAATCAGCTTGCCACTGTTTATGGAAGTTTTTGCGTTTTTCTTTGAGGCAATCTTCCTGGGAATTTATTTATATACATGGGACCGGTTTAAAAATGAGTATATCCATTGGCTTTTCTCTCTGCCAATCATCATTGGCGGAGGTTTTTCTGCCGTATTTATAACAACCGTCAATGCGTTTATGAACACACCGGATGGCTTTGCCGTGGAAAATGGAACATTTGCAGCCGTTAATCCGATTACAGCCATGCTGAATCCGGCCACTCCGACAAAAGTATTCCACGTGTTAAGCTCAGCATACTTGACCTGTGCTGCTATTCTTGCTGCCATAACAGCTTTCATGATCCTGAAAAGACAGGCTTCAGCCTATTACAAAAAAGCATTGAAACTTACCCTGACGATGACATTCATATTTGCTGTATTTACAGCAATCGCAGGTGACTATTCAGCTAAGTTTCTCGCGTCACACCAGCCGGAAAAACTGGCTGCGGCAGAATGGCACTTTGAAACAGAAGGTGCCGATTTGATCCTATTTGGGTGGCTTAATGATGCACACGAAATAATCGGTGAAATCCGGATACCTAAATTCCTAAGTTTTCTGGCCCATGGTGATTTCAATGCTGAGGTGACAGGACTTGAAGAAGTTCCTGAGGAAATGTGGCCCCCGCTCTGGGTGCATTATATGTTTGATTTAATGGTAGCCATTGGTTTCTTCCTGCCCGTGGTAGCTTTATTGTATTTCATTTTAAGTAAAATGAAAAAACGCAACGAGCATAGTAAAGGAATGCTTTCGCTTATTGTACTGAGCGGTCCGCTGGCGATGCTCGCAATTGAATTTGGCTGGATATATGCCGAAGAAGGCCGGCAGCCATGGATTATACGAGGATACATGACGGTAGAAGAAGCTGCTACCTCCTCCCCTTATATCGGGTTGATGTTTATCCTTTTCCTCGCCTTATACATTGTGCTGGGTACTTTGTGCATCATCACATTGCGTAAGGTGTTCCGAAATAACCCGGCTGAGGAAGAATTGGAAAAACAGTATCCATCTGTTGAAAAGGGTGATGAATCATGAGCTATGAAATCATTGGTATTTCTGTTTTATGGATATTCCTCTACGGTTACCTGATTGTCGCATCGATCGATTACGGTGCCGGATTCTTTGCGTTTTACGCCAAAGTCACTAAGCAGGATCACGTGGTCAATAAGCTGATTGCACGGTACCTATCACCAGTATGGGAAGTGACGAATGTTTTTTTCGTCTTCTTCTTTGTCGGCATTGTCGGATTTTTTCCCGAATCAGCTTATTATTATGGGTCGGCATTATTGGTGCCGGGAAGCATCGCCATCATTTTGCTGGCAATACGCGGTTCGTTTTACGCATTTGAAAATTACGGATCCAAACAAAGTACGGTTTATACGTTTTTATATGGTGCGACCGGCCTCCTGATTCCAGCCTCCTTATCGGTTGCTTTAACGATATCTGAAGGTGGATTTATTGTGGAAGAAAACGGTGTCGTCTCATTACAGTATCTGGAATTGTTCACAAGTCCGCTGTCATGGAGCATCGTTGCTTTAGCGATTGTGTCGGTATTATTTATCAGTGCGACTTTTTTGACGTTTTACGCGGCACGTGCCCAGGATAATCCTGCATTAAAATTGGTGCGCAATTTTGCATTATTTTGGAGTACACCGTCAATCATTGCCGCTCTGACAACATTTATTTTTATGAGTCAGCACAATGAAAGACATTATGAAGGTATGCTGGACTTGTGGTGGATGTTCGGGCTGTCAGTTGGATTCTTCATGATTGCCACTTGGCTGCTGTACCTGGGCAAATACTACGGGATCGCATTTATTAGTGTCATGCTGCAATATCTGTTCGCCTTTTTTGGCTATGGAATCGGGCATTATCCGTATTTACTTGATCCTTTTATTTCCATTCACGAAAGTGCCACGCATGAATCGATGGGAATAGCACTTGTTATTGCGTTTATAGGCGGTTTACTGATGCTGATTCCTTCATTGATTTTATTAATGCGATTGTTTTTATTTAACGCTGACTATGTCAAAGGAAACAAATAACTGATAGACAGATGCCAGCTCTGGGGGGTGGGAAGCTATGGACAGCTTAAGAAAAGTAGCATTCGGATATAAACGGCAAATTCTTTCCCTGTTTATCCTGTCTGTCATAACAGCAGCAACGATCATCCTGCAAGCCTATTTTCTCGTGACGGTTGTGGACCGGATATTTTTGAAGCAGCAAGGATTTTCTGACATTATTTGGATGATGCTGGGATTGTTAACTGTCCTGTTTCTCAGAACAGCAGCATCATATACAAACGGCAGAGTCGGTATCAGAATGGCGGCAGACGTCAAAGGAAAGTATCGAAACGCACTGTTGCATAAGTTTGGTAAAGCACCGGTGAAACAATCACTGGAGGGGCAATCAGGTGGTAAAGTAAGTACCATGCTGGAAGCTGTCGATGAAATGGACGGTTATTTCAGTGAGTATATCCCGCAGCTGATTAAGACATCAGTTATTCCGATGGTTATTTTAATCACTATTTTCACGCAGCATGTAAATACGGGCCTGATTATGACCATTACAGCTCCATTCATTCCGATTTTCATGATAATTATCGGTATGCAAACAAAAAATAAGTCGGAAGAACAGCAAGAAAAACTGTCCGCATTCTCCGGCAGCTTTCTTGATACACTGCAAGGACTTACCACCCTAAAGTTATTTGGCCATGCAAAGAGACAAAAGGATGTCATTCGCACAAGCAGTCTAAGTTTTCGGGATGCCACAATGGTGATACTGAAAATCGCTTTTATGTCCTCGTTTATGCTGGAACTGATCTCAATGCTCAGTATTGGGCTTGTCGCACTGGAACTTGCTATCCAACTCATTATTTATGAACAGATATCATTCTTTACCGCTTTCTTTCTGCTTGTGCTTGCACCGGAATTCTACACCATGCTCAAAGAACTTGGCAGTGCATTTCATAGTGGGCGTGGCAGTATGGGTGCAGCAAGGAAAGTAACTGAGGAATTGGACCGGACAGAGCAGCAGGTTCAATGGGGTGAAAAACAGTTGCCCGGCGAAGCAATGCCTGCATCTATCCGGCTCAATCATGTCAGCTTTAACTATGGTCATGACCAATTTTCCTTACACGGCATCACTTCTAATATACCGCCATATGGACAGGTTGCCATTGCCGGACGGAGCGGGTCAGGAAAAACGACACTTTTGCATCTGATTGCCGGTCTCCTCCCTCTTTCAAATGGAAAGATTTTCGTTGGTGAAGAACCGTTATCACATTATAGTGAGAATGATTGGTTCAGACAATTAAGTTACATTTCGCAGCACCCTTATATTTTTTCAGGGACAATCGCGGAAAACATTGCAATTGGCGGTAATTCCAATGCCAGCCGAAAAGAAATAGAATATGCTGCAGAACAGGCTGGTATAGCCGGTATGATTCAAACGTTGGATGAAGGGTACGATACACCGGTCGGTGAGGCAGGACGCGGGCTTTCAGGCGGCGAAATGCAACGGCTGGCCCTGGCCCGAGCTTTTTTGAAACAGCCCGCTGTTATTCTATTCGATGAACCGACGACGGGGCTGGACCTTGAAACCGAACGCATCCTGCAATCATCTATGGAACGATTGGCACAAAACGCAACAGTCATTACAGTTGCTCACCGCCTGCATACGATCAAAAATGCTGATAAGATTTTATTTCTGGAAAATGGCAGGCTAATAGCTGAAGGAACCCATATCGAATTGATGAGGACGGCTCCTGAATATCAAAAAATGGTATCTGTGCAGCAGGGAGTGAAGACTGAATGAAAGATTTAGCCGTAATTGTCAAGTTAACGATGACAGAGAAAAAAGATATTTTTTATTCGATGATTTTCGGGTTTTTAGCAGGGATAACTGCAGTCGGCCTTTTCGCAGCAAGCGGCTATCTTATTTCAAAATCTGCTTTGATCCCTCCCTTTTATACCCTGATCATTTTGACATCAGCCGTAAAATTACTTGGGATTACCAAAGCATTTGCCCGGTATGCGGAACGATATTTCTCCCATCGGGCGACATTCACGATTTTAAGTAACTTGCGCGTCGCGTTTTTTAGTAAACTCGAGCCATTAGCTCCCGGGATTTTTCAAAAATACAGAAGCGGAGATCTGCTATCACGGATCGTCGGTGATGTTGAGACGTTGCAAAACTTCTTTCTGCGGGTCTTTTATCCCCCGATTGTTTTAGCACTTGTATTTTTAAGTACGATCCTGTTTACAATGTTCTTTTCCATTTATGTGGCACTTGTCCTTGTCGCAGGACTTTTATTGACCGTATTTGTTGTACCGGCGTATTTTGCACTAAGACAGCGAAAAATCGACCATGATGTACGGGAAAAAAGAGGGGATTTATCAACCGAAGTGACCGAATTTCTGTATGGTTTCCGTGACCTGAAAATATATCAGAAGGTTGATGAGAAAAAGCAAACGCTAACGCTGTCATCTGATGCATATATTGATCTGCAGGAACGGGAGAATATTAATAAACTGTATAGCCAGTCTGTCAATTCGTTTGTATCCCTGATTATTTCCTGGCTTGTGCTTGGTTTGGGAGCTTTTCTGGTTACTGACGGTCAGTTGGAAGGTATTTTACTGGCAATGCTGGTGATGATTTCACTGACTGTTTTTGAAGATGCTGCTCCAATGGCGGCTTTTCCATTCCATTATCAGGACAGTAAACGCGCGGCGAATCGACTGTTCGAGGCAGTGGAACAAGAAACTGATGCTGACAAGACTGATGACAAATGCACATTAAATGCAAACCGGGGCTTTACAATAGATATGGAGGCTGTTTCATTTTCATTTCCTGACGAACAAAAGCAGACGCTGAAAAACATTAACCTGAAGCTCCCTGCCGGGTCAAAGACAGCGATTGTCGGGTCTAGCGGTTCTGGTAAATCAACGTTGCTGAATCTGCTCCTGAAAATGAACGTTCATGACAAAGGCGGAATTCGAATAAATGGAAAATCAATCGATCATATAAAACAAGAATCCATTTGGGAAAACACCAATGTCATTCTGCAGGAAAATCATTTTTTCTTCGGGACGATCAGAGATAATCTAATGATTGCTGATGTCCAGCTGACCGATCAGAAAATGGAAGAAGCATTGGCGAAAGTGGAACTTGCTTATATTTCGCTGGATGATAATGTTTATGAAAAAGGCGAGAACCTGTCGGGAGGCGAAAAGCAGCGGCTGGCAATCACAAGAGCAATGCTTAAAAATGCAAATCTCTGGCTGTTGGATGAGCCAACATCATCTGTCGATGCACTGACTGAAAGGTTAATCTATAATCATCTTTTTACACAGGCAGACAACGATACGCTTGTGCTTGTAAGTCACCGCCTGGCGAACCTGGAAACAATGGATCAAATCATCGTCATGGACCATGGAACGATCATTGAATCCGGAACCTTTGATGAACTGATTGCCTATAAAGGTTACCTGTACGAAATGAAACAGATAGAGAAAAACTTGCTGTAAAACAAGGCAGCTGGTGAGACTCCTGCGGGAAAGGAACAGTCTGAAGACCCCGCAAGCGAGGGACGAGCTGCGAAGGTTTAAACAGCAGCAACCTAAAACAAAAGCGGAAGCTGTTGCTTCCGTTTTGTTACATGGCATCAAGCATTTCAAATTGCGATTTAAC
>Ga0079226_10004811_pt1 | contig 10332 bp, 11 predicted proteins | sample Poulit2014_FD_76345 | JGI IMG/M metagenome (GOLD analysis project Ga0079226, IMG submission 76345) | Agricultural soil microbial communities from Georgia to study Nitrogen management - Poultry litter 2014 | ecosystem: Environmental > Terrestrial > Soil > Agricultural land | place: USA: Georgia... | reverse complement strand
TATCGCCCGCACCGGTGCGCTGACACAATACGTGTCATTTACGGAGCGCGCCTGGCATGCAGGGCGCTCGCATTTTGCCGGACGCGACAATGTCAATGACTTTGCCATCGGCGTGGAGCTGGAAGGCACCGACGATTGCCCCTACAGTGTCGCCCAGTATCGCCGGCTCGGGTGGCTGGCCGCGACGCTGATGCGCCATTATCCGGCGCTTGCGCGCGCGCGCATCGTCGGCCACAGTGATATCTCCCCGGGGCGGAAAACCGACCCCGGCCCGGCGTTCGATTGGCAGCGCTTCGACCGAGCGCTGGTCGCTGCCAGAAGAGAGGCGGTCAATACGGCCAGCCCTGGCACGCCCACCTGCGATGGAGATTCGTCTTGAGCAAATGGAAGCCTTATCTGGAGAGCGCCATCGACGCCGCCCGTGCGGCCGAGGCGGTGATACGTGCGTACTACCGTACTGACATCGAAGTCATGCACAAGGCCGATGCCAGTCCAGTAACGGTGGCGGACATTGAAGCCGAGCGTGCCATCAAGGGGGTGCTGGGCACCGATTGGCCCGCGCATGGCTTTTATGGCGAAGAGCTGGGGCAGGAGCGCAGCGACAGCGATTATTTATGGTTGATCGACCCGATCGATGGCACCAAGAGCTTCGTCCGCGGTTATCCGTTTTTCTCCACCCAGATTGCGCTGATGTACCGCGGTGAACTGGTGCTGGGGGTCTCCAATGCGCCGTTCTTCGGCGCCGGCGAGCTGGCTTGCGCCGCGCAAGGCGCAGGCGCCACCTTGAATGAAGCGTCGCTGCAGGTATCCGCGATCGATGATCTGGCTGCGACCAGCCTGTCCATCGGCAACAGCGCTCGCTTGGCGGCATCCCCGGCCTGGACGGACGTGGGGCAGCTGATCAATCGCGTCAGCCGCATTCGCGGCTATGGCGATTTTTATCATTACCATTTGTTGGCATCGGGACGCGTTGATGTGGTCCTGGAGTCCGACGTCAATATTCTCGACATCGCCGCGCTCACGGTCATCGTGCGTGAGGCCGGTGGCGACATCACGACACTCGGCGGCAAGCCCATCGACTTGCAGGCAACCAGCGTTTTTGCCACCAATGCGCGTTTGCGCGCGGCGGTGGCGCCTTATCTCGCGGGCTGGACGTCGGGCTGAAACGCGGGCGGCTCGGCGCCGCGCAGGCTGATGATGGGCCAGCTCGCGGCCTTGGCGGCGCTGATCAGCGTGGCATCAGGATCGACCGCAATCGGCTGATCAACTTCGCGCAGCAACGGCAGATCGTTGTGTGAATCGGAATAAAAGCAGGTGCGCCGGAATTGTTGTGTCTGCGTGGCACGCCACTCGGCCAGGCGCTCGATCTTGCCGGCCTGGAAGCAGGCGACGCCGCTGACGTTGCCGGTATAGCGGCCTTCGATCTGTTCCAGCTCGGTGGCCAGCAAATGCTCGATGCCCAGCAGCGCGGCGATTGGCTCGGTCACGAAGCGATTGGTGGCGGTGATGATCACCAGGCAATCGCCGCGTTTGCGGTGGCTCTCGAGCAGGGCCGGCGCATGGCGCGCCACGATCGGCTCGATGTGCTCGCGCACGAAGCGCTCGCGCAGTGCCAGCATGCGCTGCGGCGGGTTGTTGACCAGCGGCTGCAGGGTGAAGTGCTGGTAGGCCTCCACGTCCAGTTCGCCGGCCTTGTATTGCTCGTAAAAGCGATCGTTTTCGCGCTCGTAGGTGGCGCCGTCGACGATGCCCTCCGTCACCAGGAATTGCCCCCACATGTGGTCGCTGTCGCCGGCGAGCAGCGTGTTGTCAAGATCAAACAGGGCCAGATCCATGTTGGTCACTCCGTCGGTTTTGTGGAAGAATCAAGCTGGATAGTGGAGCAAGTGGGTCGCAGCAATGATTGATACGCAGGGATTCAGGCCTAACGTCGGCATCATCTTGAGCAATGCTCACGGCCAGGTTTTCTGGGCCAAGCGCATCGGCCAGCAATCATGGCAGTTCCCCCAAGGCGGCATCAACCAGGGCGAAGCCGCGGAGGACGCATTGTACCGGGAACTGGAAGAGGAGGTCGGGCTGTTGCCGGAGCATGTGCGCATCATTGGCTGTACTCGGCGCTGGCTGCGTTATCGCCTGCCCAAACGCTATATCCGGCGCAATCGACACCCGTTGTGCATCGGCCAGAAGCAGAAATGGTTCATGCTCCGGCTGGAGGCGCCGGAATCCTGCGTGCGCTTCGACACCAGCGACAAACCCGAGTTCGATGGCTATCGCTGGGTTGATTACTGGCATCCGGTGGACGAAGTCGTGTTCTTCAAGCGCAAGGTGTATCGCATGGCGCTGCATGAACTGTCTGCTTGCCTGAAAAAGCGCTAGCAGGGTGCCCGCGCAGCCTGCCATGCCATGGACGAGCGGTTGGAGCGACGTATCCTGCGCAGATTCTAAATGCGTTTGACAACCATTCTCATTTGCGTTTTACTTTCGTCATTGGAGGTGAAACATGTACGTCTGCATTTGCAATGCCGTAACCGATGGCGATATCCGCGAAGCCTATGCGGAGGGCGCCTGCACCCTGGAAGCACTACAGGACGAACTTGGTGTGGCCACTTGCTGCGGACGCTGTGAACCAACGGCGCGGGAGGTGCTGGCCCGCTGCCAGGCGGCTGACAAACCGGCCTTGCCGCAAGCGCCAGTGGAAGCCGCGCCTCTGCCGGCGACAGCCTTTGCCAGCTGATTTTTCGTCCCTTCCCAGCCTCGTGCCGCGTTGCCTGCGCTGCTGCACAGGGCGCTTATTGTAAGTGCGCCCGGTTCTCCGCTATGCTCGGTGCTTAACACTGTAATAACCGCAAGGAGATCCCATGAAGGGTGACGCCAAAGTAATCGAATATCTGCAAAAGGGGCTCCGTATCGAATTGACTGCTGTGAATCAGTTCTTCCTGCATGCGCGCATGTACGACGACATGGGCCTGTTCGAACTGGGCAAGAAGGAATATCAGGAGTCAATCGAAGAAATGCACCACGCGGATCGCCTGATCCAGCGCATCCTGTTCTTGGAAGGACTGCCCAACCTGCAGGATCTGGACAAGATTCGCGTCGGCGAGAATCCAAAGGAAATGCTGGAATGCGATCTGGCTGGCGAGCATGAGGCGAATGACTTGTATACCGAGGCCATCGCCTATTGCGAGCAGGCCAAGGACTATGTCTCGCGCGACTTGTTCGCTGATCTGCTGGCCGAGGAGCAGGAGCACATTGACTTCCTTGAGACACAGCTCGGCCTGATCGAGCGCATGGGCGAGCAAAACTACATCCAGACACAAACCGGCGACGCCAATCAGGAAGGCGGCGAGACCTGAGCCGCCTGCGCAGGCCATTGATGCGTCGTGCTGACCGCCGGGTCAGAAAGGGCGCACGACGGCCAGGATTACGATTGCGAGCAGGAGCAGCGACGGCACTTCATTCATCAGCCTGAAGAACCGGGCGCTGCGCCGATTGCGCCCGGCGCGGAATATGCGTGTCTGTTGCCAGCACCAGCCATGGTAAGCCAGCAGCCCGAGCACCAGTAGCAGCTTGACATGCAGCCAGTGATTGGTCGCAAACCACGCTCCGCCATGCAGCCACAACAGCCAGAAACCGAATACGACAGTCAGTGCGGCGCCGATGGACATCATCACAAACAGGCGGTTTTCCATGGTGCAAAAGCGCCGTCGCCCTGCTTGATGGGAGATGTCCGTGTGATACACGAACAGGCGCGGCAGATAGAACAGGCCAGCGAACCAGGTGACCATGAACACGACGTGCAATGCCTTGATCCAGAGGAGCATGCTGATACTCGATACAAGATGAAACGGGTATGTCCCGACACGGCGGGCGCCGTCATTGTACCTGCTCCGCAGCAACAGGCGCCGGCGGTTATCGGTTAGAATGGATGCATATGACACAGAACAGGATATCCAGGCAAACATGAGCCAGGCGGACAGCACTTACAACATCGGAATTGTCGGCGGCACGGGTTATGCGGGCGCCGAACTGCTGCGCATTCTGACGCATCATCCCGCGGCGCGCATCACAACGGTGACCTCGCGTGCCCAGGCGGGCACCCCAGTCGCCGCGGCCTATCCCCAGTTGCGCGGAGTGCTTGATCTGGATTTCAGTGCCGCGGATTCCGAGGCGCTGGCCGACTGCGACGTGGTGTTCTTTGCCACGCCGCATGCGGCCGCCATGCATGACGTGCCGGAATTGCTGGCGGCGGGCAAGCGCGTGATCGATCTGTCGGCCGATTTTCGCCTGACCGACGCTGAACTCTGGGCGCGCTGGTACGGAGTGGAGCATGCCTGCCCGGAATACATCGAGCAGGCGGTGTACGGCTTGCCGGAAATCAATCGCGGACGCATCGCTGAAACCCGCCTGGTTGCCTGTCCTGGTTGTTATCCGACCGCCATCATTCTAGGCTATCTGCCGCTGCTTGCGCGCGGCTTGGTTGCGACTGACGGTCTGATCGCCGATGCCAAGACCGGCGTTTCCGGCGCCGGCAAAAACGTCAAGGCCGATTTCCTGTTTGCCGAGATGTCCGATTCGTTCAAGGCTTATGGCATCAGTGGTCATCGACATCTGCCGGAGGTGAGCGAAGTGCTCGGCCGCGTCGCCGGCACGAACGTCGATTTGCTGTTCATGCCGCATCTGGTGCCCATGATCCGTGGTCTGTATGCAACGCTTTATGCGCGCGGCGCAGTCGACACTGATCTGCAGGCGCTGTATGAACAGTTTTATGCCGATGAGCCTTTTGTCGATATACTCGAGGCGGGCAAAGCGCCGGAAACCCGGCATGTACGCGGCAGCAACATGTGCCGGATCGCGGTGCAGCGCGGGCCGCAGGGCAGCAATGCGATCGTGGTGTTCGCGGCCATCGACAACCTGGTCAAGGGCGCGGCCGGCCAGGCCGTGCAATGCTTCAACATCATGACCGGGCTGGACGAGACGACCGCTCTGGCGGCGCCCGGCATGCTGCCATAGACTTATCGCCAACTTCCCTTTTATAGAAGTACAGTTATGAGCACCGTCATGCAGTCAGAAGCCGAAGCGGGGCTGGTCTTTACCGATGCCGCTGCCACCAAGGTGAAAGAGTTGCTTGAGGACGAACGCAATGAAGACCTCACGCTGCGCGTTTACGTCTCGGGTGGCGGTTGCAGCGGTTTCCAGTATGGATTCACTCTGGACGAAAATATCGAGGACGGCGACGTCCTGATAGAGAAGCAGGGCGTGACCCTGCTGGTCGATCCAATGAGCGCGCTGTACCTGTCCGGCGCGGAGATCGATTTCTCCGACGGCATTGAAGGCGCGCAATTCATCATCCGCAATCCGAATGCGGCAACCACCTGCGGCTGCGGCAATTCATTTGCCGTGTGAGACCGGCGGCGGTAGGTAGACGCAACCGAGCACGGCCGGCGCGCGCGCGCCGGTGACGCGCGGCAGATTGCCTGGCAATGATTGCAGCCGGCGCATGGCGAGCCAGGCGAAGGCTGCGGCTTCCACCCATTGCGGATCGATGCCGCGAGCCGCGGTGCTCGTGACCAGACGCGGCGCCAGCAGGCGCTGCAGGCAGGCCATGAGCTGCACATTGCGCGCGCCGCCGCCGCAGACCAGGATCTCCTCGTTGCCTGGGCCATAAGCCGCGATCGCCTTGGCGATGCTATGCCCACTGAGCGCACACAGCGTGGCCTGCACGTCCGCTCCCGCAGGCGGCTGCGCCAGCTGCTTGAGCTGCGCCTGCAGCCAGGCTTGGTTGAAGTATTCGCGGCCGGTGCTTTTCGGCGGCGCCAGCTGGAAATAACGATCCTGCAGCATGCGCTGCAACAGTGGCTCGTGCACGCGCCCGCTGGCCGCCCACTGGCCATTCTCGTCCATGGGTTCGCCCAACTGGGCCTGGATCCAACCGTCCATCAGCGTATTGCCAGGACCGGTGTCCAGCCCGCTTGCCTGCGTCGGATCGTGCGCGGCTGAGCGTGGCAGGATCGTCAGGTTGGCCATGCCGCCGATATTGACCACGATGCGCGCGCGCTCCGCGCTGGCCAGCAAGTGCCGGTGAAATGCGGGTACCAAGGGCGCCCCCTGGCCGCCGAGCGCCATGTCGGCGTTGCGAAAATCGGCCACCACGGTGCAACCGGTGCGGGCCGCGATGTGGCTGGCCGAGCCGAGCTGCATGGAGTAGGGCCACTGCGCCGCAGGCGCATGCCATACGGTTTGGCCGTGACTGCCGATGGCGGCAATGTCCTGCGCCGTGACATCAGCATCCTGCATCACGGCCAGAGCGGCCTGTGCAAGCCAGGCGCCGACTTGCTGGTGCAGATCGCCCAGGCGCGGCAGGGAAATTACGGCATCTGGCTGCAGTAATTGCTGCAGTCGGATGCGCAGATCAGCCGTGATCGGCTCGCTGTGGGCTGCCAGGATGCGAATGTCGCCGCTCGGCGCGCATTCCACCAGAGCGGCATCAGCGGCATCCAAGCTGGTGCCGGACATCAGCCCGATGTAAAGCTTGGGCATGCGTCAGCGCTTGCTGTCACGCTGCTCGTTGCGGGCCACCGTGATCGGCGTACCTGGTTCCAGTTCAGCCAGCTGGGCCAGTAGTGGCTGGGCATGGGCCTTAAATGCCGCCATGTGCGCTTCAGACACCGGCGGTGCGCCTGGCAAATCAACTGTTTGGGGATTTTTCGGTGTGCCGTTGACGCGAAACTCATAATGTAGATGCGGACCGGTCGCCATGCCAGTGGCGCCCACGTGGCCAATGGTTGCCCCCTGCTCGACGTAGGAGCCAACCCGCTGTCCCCGGGCAAAGCGCGACATGTGGCCATAGCGCGTGGTAATGCCGTTGCCGTGGTCTATGATCACTAGGTTGCCATAACCGCCCTTGCGTCCGCGGAAGGTAATCCGACCGGCTTGCGTGGCATGGATCGGCGTGCCGGTAGGCGCTGCGTAGTCGGTGCCCTTGTGGGCACGGATGCGGTGCAGTACCGGATGCTTGCGCGCCAGATTGAATGGTGAGCTGATGCGCGTGTAGTTTACTGGTGTGCGAATGAAGCCGCCCTCAGGAGACGAGCCGTCGGGTTGGTAATAACCAGTTTGATTGTCGTCGTTGGTAAAGCGCACCGCACGGACTCGGCCCTTGCTGGTCTGAAAGGATGCCGCCAGCACTTCGCCATTGGCAACTTTGCGGCCATCCTTGTATTTGGCGATGTAGGCCACGGCAAAATGGTTCCCTTGATGTATGTCGTAGGCAAAGTCGATTTTTGACTCGAAAATATCGACCAACTGCAGGATTTGCGCGTAGCTCAATCCCGCCGCATGGGCGTCGCGGGAAAAGTTCTCAAAAATGGAGCCGGCCGCGTAGTCGATCTGCTCGTCTAGTTCAGCCTGTTCTATCTGGCCGCTGTAGCCGTCGTCGGAGGCACGGATCTCGAGTGTTTGAATGGGGTCAAGCTGGTATTTGAGGGCGACGACATGCCCCTGCTCATCAGCCTTGATTGCCAGCACGTCACCTGTGCGCAGACGCCGGATCAGCTGTTTGCCATATTTGTCCAGATGTGCGATGGCGATGGCATCCTTGTAGGCCAGCTGTGCCCGCGCAAAGGCATGGGAAAGGGTGTCGCTGCCGCGGATGACCAATTTGCGCCAGGTGGCGCCGTCCGACTCAGCATTGTTGCCATGCTCGGGTTGCGCCTCGTCGAAGGTCAGGCTCGAAACATATTGCAGCCCGGCATTCGATGTCTGTTTGAGCGCCAGCAGCGGGTCTGCCATTTTCGCACTATCTTCTGGCGCGGAAAAATCTGCTGCCGGCGCAAGTTTCAAGGCAGACAAGAGTGGTTTGAAGACCGTTGTGGTGCTTGCTGAGCGCGATGAGGAGTGGCGGCTGGCTGCGCTCATGCCCCACCAGGTCAGGCCCAGACAGGCAATCGCAAAAGCGCCCAGCAGGGATGCGCGAAACCATGGAATAGAGCGCTGGAGTTGTGCGGAGCGGCGCAGCCGGTGACTCGGTTGGCGGATCTCGCTGCGCGCTGAATAGTCTGTTTCAAACCTGCTCATGCGTATGGCTGCCTGCGATTCATTTGCGGTCCAGTGTTAAACGAATGACGTAAATTCAACGAATTGCATGTCCATTGCAGCGGTTTGTATTGCTGTGACCTGCCCTCTGCACGATCGAGCGCCGGCTTTTCGCCGCGTCTGCGCGTGGCCGGAAAATGCGACTCGAGTGGACACTTCGCTTTGCTTCTCCCTGCCAGAGAGACTGATGATCGACACCAGAGTTCCCCTCGCATCATTACCCTTTGGTTGATGAGCTCTGGCTAAGCAGGCAATAAGAAAGCATAAAAAAGGATGCTTGGCAACTGTTTTAAGGTAAACTGGGATCCGTTCGAAGAGGTTGCGAGCCGACAGGACGCATGAGGATTGATGTTGATGCAGCATTCATGGGCAGAAATAAAACGTGGGACAGACGAGATCATTCCCGAGCAGCAATTGCAGACACGCCTGGCAGACGCGGAGGAAGCCGGTCGGCCGCTTGTTATAAAGGCTGGTTTCGACCCCACGGCGCCGGATCTGCATCTGGGGCACACCGTGCTGCTCAACAAGATGCGCTACTTTCAGGATCTGGGCCATGACGTGGTCTTTCTGATCGGCGACTTTACCGGGCGCATCGGCGACCCAACCGGCAAGAACGTGACCCGCAAACCACTCGACGAGGAACAGGTCGCCGCAAATGCCGCCACCTATGAGGCACAGATCTACAAGGTGCTTGATCCCGAGCGCACGCGCATCGAATTCAACTCCCGCTGGCTGGACAAACTCTCGAGCGCCGACATGATTCGTCTTGCCGCCAGCCACACTGTTGCGCGCATGCTCGAACGCGATGATTTTCACAAGCGCTACCAGGCCCGGCAGCCTATCGCGATACATGAATTCCTGTATCCGCTGATCCAGGGCTATGACTCTGTAGCACTTGAAGCCGATCTGGAGCTCGGCGGCACGGATCAGAAATTCAACCTGCTGGTGGGGCGGCACCTGCAGCAAGCCTGGAGGCAGCCGCCGCAGGCCGTCCTCACCATGCCGCTGCTGGAAGGCTTGGATGGCGTCAACAAGATGTCCAAGTCGCTGGGCAACTATATAGGTATAGATGAGCCAGCAGACGAGCAATACGGCAAGATCATGTCCATTTCCGACACCTTGATGTGGCGCTATTTCGAGTTGTTGTCATTCGAGCCTGTGACAGTGTTGCAGCGTTATCGGCAAGAAGTGGACGAGGGCCTGAACCCGCGCGATCTGAAGTACCGGCTGGCGCACGAATTGGTCGCACGCTTCCACGGCCATGACGCTGCCGCACGGGCGCATGAGGTTTTTGTCGCGCGCTTTACCCACGGTGCCATCCCCGAGAATCTGCAATGCAGCAGCATACCCACACCGGCAGGCGGCCTGCAGGTTGCGGCTTTGCTCAAGGCCGCCGGCCTGACCCAGACCAATGGCGAGGGCATGCGGCTGGTCAAGCAGGGGGCCGTGCGCATTGATGGAGAGCGAATCGAGGATGCAAGCCGTTCGTGCGCGCCCGGCGGCGAACATCTGCTTCAGGTCGGTAAGCGCAGAATCGCTCGTGTTGCCCTTATTCGTGATGTTAATCAATAGGTTAATATTTCTACGGGTGGGGCAAGAAAAAAAGATCGAAAAAAGTTGTTGACAGTCTGAAAACGCGGTCTATAATACGCAGTTCTCGCTGCAATGCAGAGGCGGTTCCCGCCAAAGGCACAGGTAGCAGCTCTTTAACAATTTGCAAGTAACTTGTGTGGGTGCTCCATCGGCTGGCGAAAGCCAAACCTTATAGAGCATCCGAGTTCAAAGCTTGGACGGCTCTGCATGACTGCGGTCATGCGACAGTTAAGTATAAACTGGAGAGTTTGATCCTGGCTCAGATTGAACGCTGGCGGCAGGCCTAACACATGCAAGTCGAGCGGAAACGGGAAGAAACAATCCCTTCGGGGTGCGTTTCTTGGACGTCGAGCGGCGGACGGGTGAGTAATGCATAGGAATCTGCCCAACTGTGGGGGATAACCCGGGGAAACTCGGGCTAATACCGCATAATCTCTACGGAGCAAAGCGGGGAATCTTCGGACCTCGCGCAGTTGGATGAGCCTATGTCTGATTAGCTAGTTGGTGGGGTAACGGCCTACCAAGGTGACGATCAGTAGCTGGTCTGAGAGGATGATCAGCCACACCGGGACTGAGACACGGCCCGGACTCCTACGGGAGGCAGCAGTGGGGAATATTGGACAATGGGCGCAAGCCTGATCCAGCCAT
>Ga0079226_10004810_pt1 | contig 10332 bp, 7 predicted proteins | sample Poulit2014_FD_76345 | JGI IMG/M metagenome (GOLD analysis project Ga0079226, IMG submission 76345) | Agricultural soil microbial communities from Georgia to study Nitrogen management - Poultry litter 2014 | ecosystem: Environmental > Terrestrial > Soil > Agricultural land | place: USA: Georgia... | reverse complement strand
TATGAACAAGTCTTTATCGGGGCCAGGGAACTGAATGTAGATAATTTACAAGATACAGCTCAAACCTGGGTTAACCGTTATCTGCGTTACACTCACGGTTATGGTGTAGTCATGAGCCATGTAAATGATATAACGGCTCAAGGACAACCGCAATATATGATCAAGGATATCCCACCAGAGGGATCAATTGATGTGACCAAGCCTCAAATCTATTTCGGTGAAGGACATTTTCCAAATGTCATTGGAAATAGTAAATATGCGGAATTCGATTATCCACAAGAAGGCGAAAATCAATCATCTCGATTTGAAGCGGACACAGGAATCGATATGACTCCCTTTAACCGATTTTTATTTGCCCTACGTGAGAAGTCCTTTAGATTACTCGTTTCCGATCAAATTACAGAGGAAAGTCAGTATTTAGAGACAAGAAATATTGAAGAGAGGGTCAGGCGGATTGCACCCTTTTTTGAATATGATGATGATCCTTACATCATGATCCGTGACGACGGGAGTTTATCTTGGATTATCGATGGCTATGTAACAGCGGAGAGATATCCCTATTCGGAAGCCTATGAAAGTGAAAAGAATTACATTAGAAACTCTGTAAAGGTAGCAATTAGTGCATATTCTGGTGAAGTTGATTTCTATATCGTCGATGAAGAAGATCCAGTCATTCAAACCTATGCCAATATGTTCCCGGATTTATTTACAGAGGAAGTACCAGAGGATATTCAAAGTCATTTCCGTTATCCGGAAATGCTCTTTACCATTCAAGCAAATATGTATGGTACCTACCATATGGATAATTTAGAAGTATTTTATAACCGGGAGGACTACTGGGAGTTTCCAACAGAGAAATACTATGACAAAGATATTGAAATGCGTCCTTACTATATTACTATGAAACTGCCTGAATCTGATCAGGAAGAATTTATTCTCATGATTCCTTATACACCCAAGAAACGGCAAAATATGATTGCCTGGATTGGGGTTCGAAATGATGGAGAGAATTATGGGGAAATGTTCGTCCATCGATTCCCAAAGCAGAAAAATATTTACGGACCTCAACAAATTGAAAATAGAATTAACCAGGATAGCCATATTTCCCAGCAGCTGAACCTATGGTCCCAGGGAGGTTCCCAGGTTATTCGAGGTAACTTACTAGCGATTCCTCTTGAGGATACTGTCTTTTATGTAGAGCCGATCTATATCCAATCCTCCAATGAGACCTCTCTACCAGAGGTTAAGCAAATTATTATCGCTTACGGCCAGCATATTGTGATGAAGCCGACCTTTGATGAGGCTTTAGATGAAATCTTACGCTTAATTGAAAAAGAAGGTGTCGACCTTGACGCTGGAGAGGGAGAAGATGGGGATAGCAGTGATCCAGGAGATGATTCTGGAGAAAGTGATAATGACCCAGGAAATGATGGAGAAGAAGCTCCTGTCTTTTCTGGAGATTCTGAGGAACTTTTAAGGGATATTTCCGATTTATTTAACCAATACCAGAGGGCAATGTCTGCTGGTGAGTGGGAAGAAGCGGGTAGAATTATGACAGAGATTGAAGAAAAATTACAGTTTGTTTCACCTTAAATTTAAGGATTAGATGTCTATTTTAGATGTCTAATCCTTTTTTTATGGCTGGTTTTAAGGGGTTAAATATAAATTTACGAGGAAAATGGGGTATAGGCTAGGAAATTGGCTATATTAAAGGGATAGCTGTCCTAAAGTTTACTTAAATGTATTTATGGGAGATTTTCCTTGGTGGATGGGAAATAAGGATATTTACATTTGCTTGATTTCTTTATACAATCATGGACATGTGAAAAAAATAGGATGGTGACTATGTTAAAAGAAAAAGAGAGAAAGCAAACGGAGAAATTAACATTTATGGATCACATGAAGGCTTTAGGGCCGGCGATTATCGTTGTGGCTGGGATTATTGGGCCAGGAACGATTACGACGATGTCAGTCGTGGGGGCCGACTTCGGTTTTAAAGCATTGTGGATTGTTACGTTAGCGTGTATTTTTGCTTATATTTATCAGGAGCCTGCTACACGTATTACGCTTCAAACGGGAATGTCTATTTTAGAGGGGATCAGAAAGTTTATTGGTAAACCGGTTTCTATCTTTTTATTTGTAACCGTTTTAATTGGGGCTATTGCCTTCCAGGCTGGTAACTTTACGGGTGCTGCTTTAGCACTTAATTATTTTGTCCCTGAGGTCTCTATTCCAATTTGGGCACTAACGATGGCTCTCGCGGCTTTAGTTATTGTTTGGATTGGTGTTTATAATATTATTGAAAATATAAACAAGGTATTAATCGCTTTAATGATTATTGCTTTTGTTTTAACGGCCTTTACGGCTGGCCCAGAATCATCGGGTATTTTTAAGGAAGGATTTTCCTTTGATACGCTTGGTGGTGACTATTGGTTGATCTTAGCGCTTTTAGCGACAACCATGCCGCCGAACATCGTACTCGGGCTCTCGTCCTTTATTCGTGCAAAATATGAAAGTGAGAAAAAAATTAATCCAGAGAGAGAGTTGAAGTTATCAAAGTTTGATTTGCGCTTTAGTATGGCGGCAACCCTACTAATTTCTGGGGCAATCGTTATTTCGGCAGGTGCAATTATTCATCCTCAAGGAATCACGATTGAAAGTGCGGCTGATATGGCAGAGCAGCTTACACCTGTATTAGGAACATATGCGGGGGTCTTGTTCTCTTTAGGTTTATGGGCAGCGGCTTTCTCATCAGGGATTTACCAAATTACTTTAGCCAGTCGTTTCTTAAACGAAGCCATTGGATTGCCTATTGATAATAAGGCGGCACGTAGCCGATTTATAATGGTTTTAGCCAGTTTACTTCCAGTAGCTATTATTTTAGCCTTTGAAGATGTACCTATTACGATTATTATTACGGCACAATCCCTGAATGGGCTTGCGCTTCCACTCGTTGCAGCTACGGTCTTATTCCTGGCGAATAATAAAAGATTCCTTGGAGACCGGGTCAACAACATGTGGCAGAATATTAGATACGGGATTATCTTACTGATTGTTACGCTCTTAGCCTTGCAAGTGTTCTTAGGCTTGTTTAATGTGATCTAAGCGTGACTAGAAATTAAGAAAGAGGCTGGGGCAAAACGACTATGTTTAAATAATATTGAAGAATAAAAGCGAAAGAAATAACAAGTACTCCTCGGGGAAGGGTGAGATTTATCTCAGCACACGGGTCCGAAAGTTAATAATCGGAAGGCAAGCTAACTTCGGGCTTTTCACCCGACGCTTGCACATTACTTGCCCTAGCGCACAGGCAAAGTAAACACTAAAACGGCAATCATCTTGATTGCCGTTTTTAGATCCTTGAGGGTGGAAGGACAGGATATTTCTGTAACGTTTTAATCGCTCTATTCGTCTTTTATTAAGAAGATAAAGATTAGGCTCAGCCTCTTTTTCTGTTTATATATATAAATTTCCCCCAGAGATTATTCAGTAAAGGTGTTAGATTTTTCATTAAGGAATTTTATAAATTCCTTAATGGCAGGGGATAAGTTTTTCCGTCGGTTATAAATGTATTGTATATTTCTTTTGAATTCATAATTCTTTACTGGTACTTCAACTAATGTACCGTCTTTCAATTCTTCTGAAACGATTAATCTAGACAAGAAGGAAACTCCTAAACCATGAATAACTCCTCGTTTAATTCCTTCTGAACTGCTTATTTCAATGTGAGTTAACTTTTCTAAATCAAAGTTTGGTATTTTTTTCTCTATAAATTGTCGGGTAGCAGATTTCTTCGGTTTGATTAAGACTGTTTCCTGAAGCAATTGATTTAGTTCTATATTTTTCCTTTTAGTAAAGGGGTGATGTTTATTAACTACTAGGATTAATTCATCTTCGAAAAATATCTCAGATGCATAATCTTTCTCATCCATGTAAATGTGGTCTGAAACGACGAGAAGCTCTAATTCATTAACTGAAAGTTGATGGATAAGCTTTTCCGATTTATTAATTTGCATGTTAATTTTTACCTTTGGATATTTCTTGTGAAAGCTAGTAAGTGCTTTTGTAAGCATATAAACTCCAACAAAATGGCTTGCTCCAAAGGAAAGATTACCATATTCTAAACTATTATATTGCTTCAACTGTTCCTTAGCCTCTTTAGCCGTATTCTTCATTTGCTCAGCGTATTGTTTAAACACCTTTCCACTATCTGTTAAGTAGATTTTTTTCCCTATTCGGTCAAACAATTTTACGTCTAACTCCTTTTCTAGGGATTGAATTTGCATTGAAACAGAAGGCTGTGAACAGTATAAAATATCTGCTGCCTTCGTAAAACTTAGTTCTTCTGCTAGTATTAAAAAGGTTTTTAGTTTGTCTGTATCCATTTTATAACCTCCATTATAAGTAAGCCTTATCAATAGTATAAATTAATCGAATTGACTTATCAATCAAGCCGTATCTATAATGGAAGCGTAATCAAAAATATGGAGGGATGAAAATTTGAGTGGTCATTCAGGAAATAAAAAAGAAGAACAAGTTGGAAATAAACAAAGTGCTTTAGAAAGGTTTTTACATAAATGGGGAATACCCATTGCTTTAATATCTTTAATAGTTATTATGTTATTGCCTACCCCTGATGGATTATCTCCAGAGGGTATGAAGGCTATTGCTATATTTTTATTTGCTTTGATCATGTGGGTTGCAAATGTTATACCGATTTACTTAACATCGATTATAGTAATTATGTTATTAACCTTTACAGGTGCATTTCCAGAAAAAGAAGCCCTAGGAACCTTAGGGTATCCTGTAATTTGGTTAATGGTGTCCGCATTTGTGTTAACTTCCGCTATGATGAAATCAAATTTAGCAAAGCGATTTGCATTATGGATGATTGTATCCTTTGGACGAACACCAAAGAGAACTCTTTTGATTTTAATTATCATTAACTTTGCGATTGCTTTCTTAATTCCATCTACAACAGCTAGGGCTACATTATTAGTTCCGATTTGTTTAATCTTATTGGAAGTTTATAAGGCTGCCCCTGGGAAAAGTAATTTAGGAAAATTAATGATGTTGCAAGGTGTTCAGTCAGATGCTCTGGCAACTTCAGGAATTATGACTGCAACTGCTGGTAACGTAATTGCTGTCGGTTTAATTAACGATACAGCTGGTGGCAGCATTGGCTATATGGATTGGTTAATTGTGTCTATGCCTCTCGCTTTTATTACGATGATTATCGCTTTCTTTGTTGGATTTAAGATGTTTCCTATTAGAGAGGAGACAAAAAACTTTGGTTCAGTGATGAGTCAATTAAAGCAACAAAAAAATGAATTAGGTACTTGGACAACCAATGAAAAGAAAGCGGCTTTTATTTTCTTCCTTGCAATTTTCCTCTGGTTTACTGAGAAATGGCATATGAGTATGTTTGGTTTTGAAATAAGTGTGTATATGACTGCTATTATTGCTGCCACATTAATTTTATTACCAAAATATGGTATCCTTGAGTGGAAGGAAGCAGATATCAAATGGGATTTAATGCTGTTCGCTGCGGGTGCATATGCAGTTGGTACGGCTGTTGAAAAGACAGGAGCGGCTGAGTGGGTTATTGGAAATTTAATTACTTCCTTAGGCTTAGAAAATATGAATGCTTATTGGGTATATGCAATTGTCATTTTCTTAACCATGTTTAGTCATCTTATTTTCACAAGTAAAACTGTCCGTGTCATGATTATTATTCCAGCGGTTATTGCTTTGGCGAATACCTTAGGTTTGAATCCTGTAACTTTAGCTCTTTCCGCTTCATTAACAATTACCTATACAATTACCTTACCACCACATTCAAAAGTAAATGCTATTTACTTTTCAACGGGGTACTTTAGAGTTATTGATCAGTTAAAATACGGAATCATTACATGTACGATTGGTGCGTCTATTATTACTGTTGCAGTATTCACCTGGTTTAGATTATTAGGATATACACTTTAAGTTCATAGGAGGGAACATCATTGAAAAAAAGAAAGGTTATCATGGCTATTGCTGACGGTATTGGTGATCGACCGAATGCAGAGTTGAAGGATTTAACACCCTTACAATATGCAGAAACACCAAATTTAGATTACATTAGCCGAAATGGAGTATCCGGAATTATGGACCTCGTTCGTCCTGGAGTACCAGTCGGCACGGATATGGGACATTTAATCCTATTCGGCTATGATGCAAAGGATTATCCTGGCCGCGGGCCTATTGAAGCTTTGGGTGTACAAGTTGATTTAGAACCAGGAGATGTGGTGTTTCGTTGTAATTTTGCAACAATAGATGAAAAAGGGATTGTACTTGACCGACGCGCTCAAAGAATTAGGGAAGGAACAGAACAATTAGCTGCATCTTTAAATGGTATGGACCTTGGCAATGGAATTACAGCCTATTTCAAAGCAGCTACTGAGCATCGTGCTGTATTAATTTTAAGAGGGGAAAATTTAAGTGCCGATATTAGCGATACCGATCCTTTAGCACCTAATGATGGAAAAAAGTATAGATTAGCTATACCTACTAAAGAATATGCGGATGCGAAACGAACTGCAGAAGCTATTAATCATTTTTTAGAGAAAGCTCACGATATTTTAAAGCATCATAAGATCAATAAAGAGAGAGAATCTCAAGGTTTACTACCAGCTAATTTTATTTTAACGAGAGGATCAGGTATTTTAAAGAACTTACCTAGCATTTATGAGAAGAAAGGGATAAGGTCTAGTTGTATCGCTGGAGAAGGTACCGTTCTCGGTGTTGCTAAACTAGCCGGATATGAGAGAGTTACAGATGTAAGTTTTACAGGTAATCTTGATACGAATTACCATCTAAAGGCAAAATGTGCATTAAAGGAAAGTAAAGCAATGGACATTACTTATGTTCACTTAAAAGCACCTGATATTTATGGACACGACAACAAACCTCTTAAGAAGGTTGAGGCTATTGAACTATTTGATAAACTTGTCGGTCGACTACTCGAAGATTTAGGAGAAGATACCTACATCGTTTTAGCTGCCGATCACTCAACCCCCTGTGAGATTGGTGAGCATACGGGAGAACCCGTACCTGTAGCGATTTATGGACCTAATCTTCGGGTAGACCATGTTGAAAAATATAATGAAATTGATTGTGCTCATGGTGGTTTGGGCCGATTAACTGGAAGTGATTTTATTTCCACATTATATGATTTAATGGGATTCTCTAAAAAATTGGGAAGTTAATACAAGGGAAAGGGCAGCGTCTTACTTAGAGGCATGCCCTTTCTTTTTAACCATATCCATAATGAGATAGATGAAGCCAATAGGGGCTAATACATAATTTAATAGGTAAACACCCAACCATAGCAGGAATATGACAATAAATAGACGTCCGGCTATCTGTGCATGGTGGGTCTCACGGTCCATTCGGTTATACAAGGAGAAGCCGAATAATTTATCATAAGCGATTTTTGAAAAAGGGAAAAGCAAGGTGTAGACAATGTATAAATTAAAATCAGTAAAGAAATCAAAAATATAATAAAAGCCAAGGGAGATAATGATTCCTGCGAGGAAGGCTCTTATTATATACCAAAGGCTTATCCTCCTCTTTTCCTCAAGGTAATGATTTTCCTTCTCAAATGCAGAACGGGGATCATTCGTTGCACTATCTTTCCACTTATTAATTCCTTCAAAAAATCGGCCGCGATCCTTCCTTTTAATAAAATTCCATGGAATATAAAAGCCACGAAGAAGGGCATTTTTTTTAAATTCGTACTTTGTTTCATCATAAAGTCCAATATGAAGATGTAATACGAAGGAAGAATATTCAATTCTAAAACCACTAATGTCTCCCCAAGCAACGGTAACTTCACGGCGGCTTTCAACAAATAAGGTCATCCCTTTTTCTGCCAAGATTATATAAGGTGTAGGGATGAGAAGTTTGAAGAAGGACCTAACTAAAAAGAAAAAAGAAATAAAGGCAATGATTAGCGTGAAATAATAGATTGAATCCTTCATTAAAAGGATGAAGGATAACCAACCAAAGAAGGCAGTCAATAATAGTAATAAAACAAGTCGAAAGATCTTCGTTCGATTAGATATATAAAATATGTTTTCTTCCCTATATTCATCCATGTAAGTAACCACCCTAGATTAATTCATATTCTTCATTATAAAATAGATTTCTAAAAATCGGAAGAAGGATTTCTAGAAGTTGAGGATATCATTTCAAGTTATTTAGGATAAAGATTCTTATAAAACTATCTAGCTTGTCGCTTCCTTATGAACTTGAACATAAATAGACAAAAAAATCCTGTCATGCTTGAGTGCAAGACAGGATACTAATGCAACCTATATTCTTATAGCCTTTTGGCTTGGCCTATTTTGAAAGTCTACCTATAAATCATCAATCATTTCTTTAATATCTTCTATTGACTGATTGCCAAGGACATGTTCAGACATATTTAAGTCCTCATCAATATAAACAGCTGTTGGGTAGGCCATGATCTGGAATTTACTTGTCCATTCACCATCTTCATCAACGAGAATGGGAATGTTTTCATAACCGAGGGGCTCATACCAACTTAAAAACTTTTCAATCGTAGACTTTTCAGCATTGTAGCCTGGGTGAATGATCGTTAAGACAGTGAAGTCAGGATCCTCAGCCGCTAATTCATCTAAGTCATCAAGGCCGTCTATACAGACATTGCACCAAGAGGTCCAAAACTTTAGATATACCCTTTCCCCAGAGTCGGCTAACTCTTCTAGGGAAACCATATTGCCGTCTAAGTCTGGTAATTCAAAAGCTGGAGCTGTGCTCGTCTTGTCGTTAGAGCAAGCCGATAATAAAAAAACAAATAGAATAAGGACATATAATATTTTACTTCTTAAACATCTAGCTATCATTCATGATCTTCCTTTCAAAGGCCAGAAGTATTGTTATCCTTATCATACCATAGGGCCGTATTTGATTAGAAGGTGCTAGAGGATGGATGTTTGTATTTTGTTGAATGTCTGTCAAAGTTTGTTCACACATTTTTTCCTGGCCAAAGGTTTCCACTATCTGGCTAGTGATTATGTCATGAAACGTTCACACAAATCTTTTTGTCCCGTGCTATAATAATATTACTATTTATTTTATTATGGTATAATCGACAATTGTATGTGCCATTTTCATTGAAGAGGTGTAATTATGGAGAAAACTGCTAATAAATCCTCTGAAACTAAAAGCTTTAGATCTTTTTTAACGGATTTAAAATATTTAGTAAAGTCCATTGTACTTATTGCTAATGTGCTACCTGCAGTAGGTGGTTTTTGGCTAGCCTTATATTTTACCGAGACGTCCTTTGTTGACGTTTGGGATTTATTTATTTTAATGCTGCTCGGTAGTATTTTTATCGTGGCAGGGGCTTTGATTTTAAACAATTGGTATGAGGTAGATTTGGATATTAAAATGGCAAGAACGAAGCGGAGACCTACGGTAACAGGTAATATGTCTATGAATTTTATACTGTCTTTAGGAATTATCTCTTCGATTCTTGGTATGGTTCTTATGTTAATGGTCAACTTAGAAACGGCAATTTATGCTTTTCTTGGTTGGTTTTTCTATGTTGTTTTGTATACCTTTTGGTCAAAGAGAAAGTATACAATTAATACGATTATTGGGAGTATATCTGGTGGTTTCACACCCTTAATTGGTTGGGCTGCCCTTGATTCTGGTTTTCATATCGTTCCAATCATGTTATTTATCATCTTGTTTATTTGGCAAGTTCCTCATACTTTTGTCATTGCGATGAGGCGTCATGATGAGTACAAGGCAGCGGGAGTGCCTATGCTTCCTGTTGTGGCCGGTTTTGAAATGACCAAGCGGCAAATCTTGATTTATATTATTTGTCTCTTGCCAACTCCTTTATTTTTAACTTCCCTTGGAATTCCTTTTGTTATCGTGGCCAGTATTTTAAATATAGCTTGGCTCTTGTATGCCATTAAGGGATTATTCATGAAGGATAATATAAAATGGGCCAATAACATGTTTTACTTTTCCTTAACTTATTTATCGATTTTATTTGTGTTAATGATCGTTGTTACACTACCTGTGTTTAATTAAATAATATATATATAAGAACCTGCCTCCTCCAGCTAGGAGAGACAGGTTCTTTTTTGAGTGGAGTATAATTTAGGATCGTTTATACTTACTTCCTTTTTTGGCCCTGAGTTGGGCGAGGAGGTCTGCTGAATCTGCCTCCTTTTCCTTGGTTAAATTCTCGTCAATCCCTAAAATTTCACATTCTTCCCCTGTTACTTTTAAAGAGAACCATGTGCCTTCTTT
>Ga0079226_10004809_pt1 | contig 10332 bp, 15 predicted proteins | sample Poulit2014_FD_76345 | JGI IMG/M metagenome (GOLD analysis project Ga0079226, IMG submission 76345) | Agricultural soil microbial communities from Georgia to study Nitrogen management - Poultry litter 2014 | ecosystem: Environmental > Terrestrial > Soil > Agricultural land | place: USA: Georgia... | reverse complement strand
TATACCATCTATCAAAGATTATTTGTTAAATAATTTTCTATTAATAGAGCAATTTATTGGAAATATTAGTAAAGCTATTTCTGTATAATTTAAAACTTAAAACTTAAAACTTATATTTTTAGCTATATTATCAGCTATTTTTTAGTTTATTTAGTAAAATTATCTCTTTATTATTATATGTAATTATTTATTATTTTATATTTTGAATTTTTCTTTAATTTTCTTTTAAAAACACAAAAAGACTTAACAATTTATACTTCTAAACTGCTAAGCCTTTATTTCTAAACTTTTAATTCTATTTATTTTTCAAGTAAAGCTATAGCTTCACAGTGCATTGTCTGCTGTATAGGAACATATTTTTTGAGCCTCGTCATTTGTATTAGAATACAATTTAGGGAAAAAATCTTCTTCCTTTTTTAGACTCGCATTTTTCCTTGGGCTTTTATACTCTTTAGCATCTTCTATATCAGATTCGCCAGTTCTATATATGAAAGTAAGCATATAAGGATCTATCTCATCATTATCATTTACCCCGCCTACTATTACTTTCTCTACTATGCTATCAAATATCGTTCCATCAAATTCTGTAAGTAAATCATTATCCTGGATTATTGTTTTAAATCTTTTTAGTCGAGTCATTACTTTATTGTCATCTTTAATGGTCATTTCAAGTAATCTTTTTTCATCCATTAATTTTTCTTTTTTTAGATTTGATTTTTAAACTTATCTGAATATACACTCTCGTCAATTAAGTTTTTCAAATGTAAATCAAGCAACTTTTTTTTTTGCTTCCGCTTTCATAGAGCCTATCATAGAAAGTTCCATCCATGTAGTTTGAAATGGCCCATTTCATATAGGAAACAATTACCCTCCTATAGTCAGATTTCAAGCTATTATTTTTTAATTCAAACTTAGCTACATACTTCATCTTTCCCTTCCTTTCTTTTTTTGTAAAATCCAATTTGGTTCTTTTCATTCTAGTCTTAGATAAAAACACTCTCTATATTCCAATATGTTTTTTTCTCTTTCACTTTATCTATCTACAAGTATAATAAAATAATTTTTGATAAACGTCAATATTACCAAGTGTATTTATGATCGGACGGGGAATGGGATAGAAAGGGGACGATTCTCTTATCCCATATCTGCCGTATACTTGCATTCTTCCTGTGGAGCAATTGAGCCACTTCCCTTAACTCTGCCTTAGCTAACTTATTAAATAGAATCCCTTATAATTCTTTTGAACAAATTCTTCTAACTCGTAGTCTAAAGGCCTCTTTCTTTCATCCTCTTTATGTTCTATGTTCAAATTAGATTCCTTGGACATAAACTTTATATACTTTTCCTTACTACCAAGGACTTCATGAATAAAATATATATCCGTTAGATCAAAGGGACTATAACCTAAGTAAGCTTTATAAATGGAGTGAGGATAGTCTGCCATTGAGTCCACAAGACCCGCCTTTAGGGGGTTCTGATGAACATACGCCAGTACTTGCAACAAATACTCGTCACTTTCAATACATTTACTATAAAATCGACTCTTAAATAAAAGTTTTTCGCGCTGATGCTTTTTATTCTGGTAATATACATACTTCACCAGAATCGACTTGAGAGTCCCAGCAAGATTCTCCTTTTCAAGCAAGACGAAATGAAATAGTTATGTATCAAACAATAAGAATACAGAGCAAAATCATTTTTTCTTTGGCTCGGCGAACATAATGTAGGAAGTTTTTTTGTATACAAAATCTAAAAATATATTCCTCCTATCAATCCCTCTAGACATTACATGATAGACTCCTCTTTCGCTTTGCTGTCTTGTCATATCTTTTCACCTCTAAAGTATTATACCTTTGGGAAATTAGAACCGTCCCCTATGTTATGATTTATGGATCTTTCCCTATCAAAACCTTGGGGATATCTTGTCCTCAGCTTATCAATGTTTCCCTCCATAACACTTTCCAAGTCCACGCCTAATCCTTCTGCCATGATTGCAATATACCAACATATATCCCCTAGCTCTTCGATTAAGTCTTCCTCCTTCAAGGAATGTCCTTGAAACAAATATTTCTTTATATAATCGGCGACTTCCTCGGTTTCTCCACTTAAACCTAGGGCACCGTTTAGGAGTAAGTCCTCTTTGCTTTCCTTACTTGCAGTTCTCATGGCTAATTTTTGGTATTCATTTATCTTCATGTTTTTCATTCCCTCCTCATCAGGATCTTATGCTTCTCAATATCAGTCAAAGTTTAGACCACCCATTCATATAAGATATACTGATCATTCCAATCCCTAATATTTTGTCCAACTAAATAAATAGAGACCGGCATATTTTACTTCCTCTTTTGCCCCCATATAGGTGAAATAATCTCTGTACTCTCAGATAAATCCTTCAACATGTATGTAAGATTCTTTCCCTTTTTATAATTTCTCCTATCTTCTTTATTAAAGTGGTCAAAGTGCTTGCAATAGTAAATTAATAAAAAAGATATTAGATATCGGAACGAATGGGTCTTCTTTACCAGAACGTATTTGAAAAAAGATTTCATAGGCTGAAACAATGTAATACCCAATAGTAAACAGCAGAAACCATTGTTTATAGGAGTCTGCTTGTTTTAGAAAAGACAAAAAGATGGTCACTCCTATCAGGTAAACAGCGGTTATAATTCGGTATTTTTTCTCATCTGTAATTTCTGCTTTCCTAAATAACTTGGTGTCAAACTACTGTATTACGTGTCAATTGTTTGTCGACCACTATGACAATTTAATCTTGTCTATTTACATGAGATGAGAGAATCAAAAAGGAGACAAACTCTTTCTATCATTCTTTTCTTCCTCCTACTAATCAAAATATATCATAATTACTAGTCTTCAAGGAAGAAAAATAAGCAATATGGAGTTATCAAAATTTCATAGAAAGGAAGATATATAAAAATCGGCACAAAGGAATTAAACCTTCATGCCTATTAAATATTGAAAATTAAACTTTCGAATTAAACTACCTAAAAGCCTATCTTTTTACAACTGAAATTATTTTCCTGTCCATTCTGCTACTTTGTCTGGATTCGCATCTACCCAGTCTCTGGCTGCATCGGCTGGATCTTTTCCTTCAGATATTTCTAGCATTACCGCTTCCATATCTTCAATTGACCAGTTGAAGTTATCAAGAACGGTGTAAACTTCTGGCATATCTTCTTTTAGTCCCTTACGAGCCATAGTCTTAATTTCTTCTGCTCCACCAAATACTTCCTTTGGATCTTCTAAATATTTAAGATCATAAGTGGCGAATTTCCAGTGTGGAGACCATCCTGTTACAATTATATCTTCTTCATTTTGGATAGCTTGATCTAGGGCTGTTACCATGGCGCCAGAAGAAGAAGGCGTTAATTCCCATCCGTCAAGATTTTCGTATTCTGTTAGGGCCTTTTCTGCTGCCCCTACAACACCTGCACCAGCTTCAATACCAGTGATTGTCTTATTAGCTTCATCTGTTAAGTCTTCAATAGAGTTTGCTTCCATATAAGCTGGAACAACCAATCCAATTTTTGCGCCTTCAAGGTTGGCACCAAGATCTTCTACTTGATCCTTATATTGATCATATTGTTCGCCATGAGTGGCTGGAAGCCAAGCAGCTACCATACCATCGGCATCTCCTGAAGCAACCGCACTCCACATTACCGCGTTGTCTAAAGGAGTGATCTCTACTTCATGTCCCATGTCTTCAAGAACGGTTTTTACGATGTTAGTGGATGCGATTTCTGTATCCCATTCCACCATAGCAAGATTGACCTTGCTCTTTTCCCCATCAGTTCCTGCTGACCCACTGTTTTCCTTTTCTTCCCCATTTCCACAAGCTGTAATACCTATCATTACAACCAGTGCAAAGGCAAGGGTTAGAACTCTCTTCATAATTTTGTTCATGCATACTTCCTTTCGTTTCTAGTTTCTATATTTTACTACACTTACAAACTTTATTGTTTATTCTTGTCTTTACTAAATATTTGAGTAAAGCGGTCCATGATTATAGCTAGAACTACAATGGAAAGACCGGATACAAACCCTGGTCCTACATTGGCTCTTTGAAGAGCTGAAACGACTCGTCTTCCTAATCCCGGTGCACCAATCATAGAGGCAATAACAACCATGGATAGTGAAAGCATTACCGTTTGATTGATTCCCGCCATTATAGTTGATTTAGCAAGAGGTAATTCTACCTTAAATAATTTTTGGCTAGGAGTTGCTCCAAAGGAAATAGCCGCTTCATCTAATTCCTTAGGGATTTGACGCAAGGCCAGAGAAGTAAAGCGAACAGTAGGTGGTAGGGCAAATATAATGGATGCTACCATTCCTGGTACAACGCCGATACCGAAAAAGGCTACTGCAGGAATTAAATAGACAAAGGCAGGCATAGTCTGCATAAGGTCTAAAATTGGCTTTAAAATGGTCTCGGCTGTGTCACTTTTTCCCATAAGAATTCCTAGAGGGACACCAATTACAATAGCGAAGAAACTGGCAACTAGAATCAAAGCCAAGGTGCTAATAAAATCGGACCAAAGTCCTTGATTTTCAACAAAAATTAGCCCTAAGAATACAAATATTCCAAGTCCCCATTTCTTCTCTTTGCGCTTTAAAAATAAAGCTAGGCCTGTTAAAACTAAAATAAATACAAGAGGAGGTATGGATATTAAAAGGTCTTCCAATCCATTGATCAAGCCATTTCCTACGACTCGAATTCCATGAAAGAGTCCTTCCCCCCCGCTTGTAGCAGATTTTGTTGCACTTTCAATCCATTCCGCTACTGGGAGCTTCTGTAAATTATTCATCTGAACTCTCCCCCTGACTATCTAACATCTCGATTACTTTCTTTCTCGTTACAACACCGATCATTTTTCCTTGTTCATCTTCTACCACAATAGGAGTCTTGGATAATTTCAAAAGACTATAGACATCATCAATTACTGCGTCTGCGGAAATACGGGGGATGTCTTTTCGAATGATTGGCTCATAACTTCCAGGAAATCCATTTTTCTCTATTAAATCCAATAGGTCATCCAATTCAATATAACCCACTGCTTGACGAGCGTTATTGGATACAATTAGATTTGTATAATCTTCTTCCTTCATTATATTTAAAGCATACCGCATTCCTCTTTCCTTACGGTCTATGTTTAAATAGAATCCTGGTTTATCCATAACGTGTTGGATATTCAATATTTTTGTACGATCTACATCTTCTACAAAACGTTCTACGTATCGGTTGGCAGGGTTCATAAGAATTTCTTCTCCCGTTCCAACTTGTACCACTTTTCCATCTTTCATAATGGCTATACGGTCTCCCAGCCTTAGGGCCTCGTTTAGGTCATGAGTAATAAAAACTATAGTTTTTTGTAGTTTTTCCTGCAATTCCATTAATTCATTTTGCATATCTTTTCGAATCAATGGGTCTAAGGCAGAAAAGGCTTCATCCATTAAAAGAATCTCAGGATCATTGGCCAATGCACGAGCCAATCCAACCCTTTGTTGCATACCACCCGATAGTTGGCTGGGATATTGGTCTTTGTAGGCAAGAAGACCGGAATTCTCTAAGGCTTGTTCCGCCTTTTTAATTCGAGTTTCTTTATCTACATTTTTAATCTCCAAACCAAACTCTGTATTTTCTAAAATTGTCTTATGAGGAAATAGACCAAACCCTTGGAATACCATACTATATACGTTTCTTCTCAATTCCAAAAGTTCATCTTTGCTGGCCTTGAAAACGGATTTGCCATTTACAAGGATATCCCCGTCAGTTGGTTCAATCAAACGGTTCATAAGACGAATCATAGTGGATTTCCCACTACCACTTAGTCCCATAATGACAAAAATCTCTCCTTCATATATATCAAAGGATGCTTGGTCTACAGCTATTGTCGCCTTGGTTTTGTGAACAATTTCGTCTTTTGAAGCACCTTCCTGAAGAAGTTTTTTTGCCATCTTAACTTTCTTCCCAAAGATCTTTGTTACACCTTGGCAAGAAATTTTAACCTTTCGATTTTCTGATTCCTTTGAAAAATTTTCAGTAGAGGTCTCTTTTACTGATAAATCCTCCTTTTTAGAACCTTCATCTATTATTTCTTCTTTTATTATTTCTTTGTTTTCTGGATTCAAATTAAGACCACCTTCTTTCCTTTTTTATTCGTTCCGATATAATCCCATATTAATACCCTAACATATATTGTTCATCTTTTCAAATTTATAGAAGTAAAATTATCATCTCTTTCCTCTAGAAACCCTGAAATAACTAGGATGAAAAATTATATATATTTTTGAACTTTCTGATAAATTCTAAGTATCTTCTCTAATTTGATCATTTTCCATATTGGATAGGTTACACTAAATAGGACAATAAAATACCGAACATGATATACTAATAACAAGAAATTATGCGAGGCGTTAAATTGGCAAAACACTATGATGAAAATTTCAAAAAGCAAATCGTTAATATCTATAATCAAGGAAATCACTCATTAAGGTCATTAAGTGAAGAATATAAAATATCAGCCTCAACAATAAATAGTTGGGTGCGAAGATATAACAATACTAAATCTTTCGATATTAATGATAACAGGACTGAAGAAGAAAAAGAAATAAACAGCTTGAAATGGAAAATGACATTTTAAAGCAAGCAGCACTACTGCTAGGGAAAAAGTAAAGCTCATTATCTCCAATAGAGATAAATACAGTATTAGTGCTATGAGCAAATTTCTAGGAATTCCAAGAAGTCTTGTATACTATCATATAAATAAAGAAGAAAACACAGAAAACCTAGAAAAAGAAGAGCTTTTAACAAAAGAAATTAAAGTGATTTTTAGAAAAAGTAAAAACAACTATGGTAGCAGAAAAATAAAAGTTGAATTAGCTAAAAAAGGCTTTTTAGTTTCTAGAAGAAAATCTCAAGAATAATGAAAGAAAATAGCTTAATATCAAACTATACAGTAAAGCAATATAAAGCTTTAAAATCAAGTTGTAATGGAAAAGAAATTCCTAATATTATAGACAGAAAATTTGACAAAAGAAAAATACTAGAAGCAACTGTAAGTGACTTAACATATGTCAAAGTAAGAGGAAGATGGAACTACATATGTAGCATAATAGACCTAAATAATAGAGAAATAATAGGTTATGCAGTAGGCTCAAACAAAGATGCAAACTTAGTAAAAGAAGCCATATATTCAATTAGATATCCACTAAATAAGATAAAAATATTTCACACAGATAGAGAGAAAGAATTTGATAACAAATCAATATGATACATTTGATATGAAAGAGGAGATTGTACTAGGCTCAGGTCATATGACCGTGGAACAGATTCTAGGAGTTCTTAACGCTATTCCTATGGAACTTACCTTTATTGATGATAAGGATACTAATAAGTTTTTCTCAAATGATACTCCACTATTTAAGCGTCCTGATATGGCTATTGGTAGAGACGTTCACTCCTGCCATCCGCCTAAAAGTGCTAAATTAGCAAAGAGTGTAATTGAAGAATTTCGTGAAGGTACTAAAGATAAGTTTGAACTCTTCAGATATATCAATGATGAACCAGTTTATATTCGCTATATAGCTGTAAGGGATGAAGATGGTAAATATCTAGGAACCCTAGAAGCAGTTGAAGAACTAGCCTTCGCAGAAAAGCATTTTTCTATGGTAAAAAGAAAAAATACTAATTTATAAAATGGATATTCTTCCCTAAGATAAAATTTCATTAGTTTTAAAATAAAATGACCCCCAAAACTTGGACCTTAAATCCAAGTAAGGGGGTTTTAAAATAGTTTTATGTAAATCTTCTTAAATAAAAATGCTCCTTTATAATATCAGATTTTTATTTATTGAATCTATCTACCATAAGGGAGCATATTAAACCTTAACTTTACTATTTCATTTATTGTTTATAATTTATATATTCCAGCGTTTTCTAATTAAATCCATAGTAAAGTGCATTACTATTATTGCTAATCCGTTCATTATAAAAATATTCCATCCTAAACTTAATCTTAGTATTCGAGGAATAAAAATTACCACAAAGACTAAAGCTAAGTCCCAAATCCCCAATTTCTTATCTGCATTTTTAGAATTATAGTATTCTTTATTAGAATAAAATAACAAACTACAGCTAGCTAAGAAAAGGAAAATCCAATGAATTAAAGGAGCATTATCATTAGGAATATAATAACCATAGTATCCAGTAAGAGCTATAATAATACCCACTCTGGATAAAAAAGATAAAACTCTCATCTTACCTTCGTAAGATTTAAAGTATTTTACTGGTCTATTATTTATCTTTTTACCATCTATAGTTTTATCCTTTGTCAATTCCTCTAAATTTACTTTACTTCAAATAATTCTGAAAGTAGTATTAGATTTTCTGTTGAAGGTTTGCTTATATCATTTTCCCATTTCAATACCGCTTGCCTACTAACTCCCATTTTTTCTGCTACTATCTCTTATGAATAACCTTTTATTTTTCTCAATCTTTTTTAAGTTGGTTCCTATAGTCAAAAAATCGTATCCTTCCATACTAAAATAATATATAATTTTATGATTATATTCCACCAACTATCTCGCAACTATAGGTTGCATCGTATTTTATAAGAAATAAACAAGATTTCTAATTGATTTATACACTTATATTTATGTGAGAAATAGAACTGTCTATTTTCATTCATTTACTTTTCTTTTTTCAAACACTAAATCAAACTCAGATATTACATGATTTCCAGATGGCAATGGAATTGCAGTAACAAATCTCCATCCATCTTCGGAATATTTATCTATAATTTCCCTATGATCCTCTCTACTAATTAGACCTCGTGCTTTTGACTTAACATAAATATATTTATACATACTAATTAAACCTTTCTCAAAATTGCGTTCTCCATTACCATATGTTTGTTTCCTTATTTAAAAGTTATGAATCGTTAACTATTTCTTCCCTAACTTTGCTACACATTCAACGTGTTTTGAGATGAGTGGATAGCTGTCAAAAATTAGTCACTTGAACATTATTGTCTTTGAGGGAACATATCCACTGAGGGCTTCCGTATGTGGGAACATATCGACTAGTACTAAAAATGACTCTTGCTTTGTCAATAAATGGACAATAACAACGTCACTTTGAAATCACCTATTTCTTATATATCCAGGTATCAAATGTTTCAGTTGAATCTGTCAGAAATAGATTTTTTAGCACCATCGCAGCCCAATCCACATTATCTGCCTCGAAAACGATTGACTGATTATCTTTAAAGAGTTCATTAACAACAGCTAATGCAAAACTATCAAATGTTATTTCATCTCTTGAACCTACATAGGAAATTTCATTATCATTAACGAAAGCGACATGTTGGATGTCATCGTTACCTCTAGCATAGAAAACTTCAGCAGGCATAAGCTCTATAAACACGTCAAAAGTAGATGATAGAGGGTTAATTGGTTCATGAGTATCTTTATAGTATTTAAACAGCAACTCACAGCAGTCTTTATATTCATCTTGACCTCGATTTGCTTTGGATATATCACTTTCTTGAGAAGGTAAAGTCGATAGCAAATCCTTTTTCTTTACTTCCATTTCATGACAAATTCTAACTTTTTTAAATCCCTGAGATGCTAAAAAAATTGCTTTCTGAGTTTCAAGAGAAGATAACATGGCTTGCAGTGGACGCTTCTCTTCATCAGCGATTATCTGAAATATATTCGTATCACCTATTCCTACTATACTATCCGAATCAAAGTTGATATAACAATTACTCAAATGGTAAGGATTTCGATATGTTTCGATTTTAGCCAATTGTTCTCCGTCTTTTTCTACCACATACTCTTCTTTGTGCTTAGTAATATTCATGTTCATATCGTCTCCTTAAATTAAACCTCAAATTATGGTAAGCCTTTATTTACTTAATTTTAGTCTTTATTATCTGTCTCCAAGGTCAATGCTACTGTCTGTGACTCTCTTATGTAGAATTATATCTAAATATACATTTAAATCTGCTTTCTAAAATCCATTAGCATACATTGTAGAATCAAAGCATGTTCATAGTCATCCTTGAATACATCTACCTTGTATCCTTCAAGTTGAGGTATGTGTGGCACGTGTGCTGATTCTCACTTTTGTCCTTATTGTCTTGTATCTCCACTAACTAGATCAACCACTACTGAAACGTTGAAATATTTTTTTAGTACTTTTTTCTTAAAATTGTGCTCATCTTCCACAAACTCAAAATAGTCATGAAAGAGCTTGAAATGGAGGATTTCTACATAATTTGCCTTTGTATCAACGCTATACACTCAACGTGG